>Ga0208244_100559_pt1 | contig 33286 bp, 18 predicted proteins | sample SubbioCR12Aug_5A_FD_184828 | JGI IMG/M metagenome (GOLD analysis project Ga0208244, IMG submission 184828) | Serpentinite rock and fluid subsurface biosphere microbial communities from McLaughlin Reserve, California, USA - CR12Aug_5A (SPAdes) | ecosystem: Environmental > Terrestrial > Deep...
TTTTAATAAGTCATCAAGTAATTGCTCTTGTGATGCTCCTGTTAACTCTTGGAATAAGTTGCGGATTTCTTGTATTGTTTTCATTTGGCAAAGATAATATATTTGCTGATATATTTAGAACTTAGCTATTGATAATAAATTGATACGTAAAAATTAAAAACCCAATCATTATCCTCTAAATTTATTAAATTCGCAGCCTGAAAATATATTAACCAAATTACCGTTGAAAACAAGTAACCCATTAAACTACAAAAAGATGGATCAGCAGCTTTACAAAAAAATCAATAACATTTTAGGTTGGTTAACATTTGGTTTTGCAACCATGATTTTCATGATGACCATAGAGCCTACAGTAAGCTTTTGGGACTGCGGAGAGCGTATTTCCTGTGCTTTTAAGCTTCAAGTTATGCATCCTCCGGGAGCGCCTTTATACCAAATGATTGCGAGAGTATTTTCTTTATTATCGTTTGGAGATAATTCAATGGCTGCGTATTGGATTAATGCAATGTCGGCTGTAATGGGTGGACTTTGCGTCATGTTTATTTTCTGGACAATAAATATGCTTGGAAGAAAAATTGTTAACTTAAGCGGAGAGTTTACTACCAGTAAAGCCGTTGCTGTTTTTGGAGCTGGACTTGTCGGAGCGCTTACTCTTACTTTTAGCGATTCATTCTGGTTTACTGCTGTAGAAGCCGAAGTTTATGTTACTTCTCTTTTTATGACAGCTTTTGTCTTTTGGGTTATTTTAAAATGGGAGTCTTCATTCTATAACGAAAAGGACAATTTAAAATGGGTTGTTTTAATTTCATTCGTTGTGGGACTTTCAATAGGGGTACACATGCTCAACCTACTAGCTATCCCGGCAATTGCATTTGTATATTATTTTAAAAAATACAAACCCACAGCTTGGGGCATTGTAGCAGCCGGATTAATTGCTTTCGGTATTTTGGGATTTGTTCAAGGTGTCTTTATTCCTTATGTTGTTAAATTAGACTGGTTGTTTGAAAGATTCTTTGTTAATTCTGTTGGAATGCCATTCCATTCAGGAACAATCATTTATTTAATCCTTATTGTTTTAATATTTGCTTTTGGATTGTATTTTACACAAAAGCACAAACGGATTGTTGCAAATACAATTTTATTGTGCTTCATGTTTATAACCATTGGTTATACTTCATTCTTCATGCTTATCATCAGATCCAATGCACACGTCCCAATCAACGAAAATGCACCTAAAGACGCATTAAGCCTCGAAGCGTATCTTGGCCGCGAGCAATATGGAAGCTGGCCTTTGCTGCACGGACCTTATTATAATGCCCCAATCACAGACGCTACAGACGGTAATCCCGTTTACAGAAAAGATATTGAATCAGGTAAATATATTATTTCAAATGAAAGAAAAAGCACTGAATATGTATATGACCCTAGATTTACAACTATTTTCCCAAGAATGTGGAGTAGCAGGGGAATACATCCAATGGGATATGAAAGTTGGGTGCAAATAAAAGGTGTACCTATTAGAGTTGAAAGAAGACGTGAACCTGAAACAATTATTAAACCTACATTTATTGAAAATATTAAATTTTTCTTCAGATATCAAGTTGACCACATGTATATGAGGTATCTGATGTGGAATTTTTCAGGCAGGCAAAGCGATATCCAAAGCCATGGAAGCCTTACAAGAGGAAACTGGTTGTCGCTGCCATTTATAGACAATCTTAGACTTGGACCTCAAAAAGATTTACCTGAATCAGTAACATCAAATCCTGGATATAGCAGATATTTTATGCTTCCTTTTATCCTTGGAATTATTGGGCTTATTTATCAGGCAAGAAAAACACCTGGAAATGCTTTTGTAGTATTCTTGTTGTTTTTTATGACAGGACTGGCTATTGTAATTTATCTAAATCAAACACCATATCAGCCAAGGGAAAGAGATTACTCATACATAGGCTCATTTTATGCGTTTTCGATTTGGGTAGGATTAGGTGTACTTGCAATAAGCGATTTCTTATCTAAGTATATCAAAACAAAACATCTTCCAGCTGCAGTAACTGCGGTATGCCTTTTGGCAGTACCCGTGGTTATGGCAAAGGAAAACTGGAATAATCATGATAGATCTAACAGATATTTTACTCGAGACATTGCAGCAAACTACCTCAACAGCTGTGCTCCAAATGCCGTGTTGTTTACAAATGGCGACAACGACACATTCCCGCTTTGGTATGCACAAGAAGTTGAAGGCATTAGAACAGATATAAAAATAATCAACATGAGTCTGGTTAATACCGACTGGTATATAGACAATATGGCCAGAAGAAAAACATATGAAGCTGATCCACTGCCGATGTCAATGAAACCTTCCCAGTATAGAGACGGAACAAGAGATTATGTTTTTATATATTCTGAACTTGAAGGACATCATGATGTTGCAAAGGTTATAGATTTTGTTGCCAGCGACGATCCTCGAACAAAAAGAAGATTGTTTGAAAGTGACCCTGAAAGATACGACTACTTTCCAACCAGAAATTTTAGTCTGCCGGTTAACAAAGAAAAAGTTTTAGCTAACGGGACAGTAGCTCCTGAAGACGCTGATTTAATTATTGACGAGTTGAAGTGGACAATTACAGGAAGCGGAATTCAAAAAAATGGTCTGGTTTTGCTTGATTTTCTAGGAGTAAATAACTGGGAACGCCCAGTTTATTTCGCAATTACTACCGGAAATGAAGTTTATTTCGGACTTGAAGAGTATTTTCAACTTGAGGGAATGGTTTATCGTTTGGTTCCTATCAAAACTGCTCGCCCCGACAGGCGGGATGCCAGAAGGCTTCTTGAAGGAAGAATTAATACCGGAATTTTGTACGATAATTTCATGAACAAATTCAAATGGGGCAATATAAACGACCCAAGAGTATATGCAAATGAAGACATTAGAAGGCTCGGACAAGCCAGCATGAGATCTCTTGCTCATCAATTAGCAGAAGAACTTGTTAAAGAAAATAAACCTGAATTAGCTGTTGCTGTACTGGATAAAGTAATGGAAAAACTTCCTGAATATAATCTTCCTTATGGTCTGGAAATGCTCAATATTGCAAGAGCTTATTATTTGGCCGGAGCATTCGACAAAGGAAATGCCATATTTTCAAGAATGCTAGATACGGCAGACGAAGATCTTAATTACTTTTTCTCCTTTAAAGGGAAAAAAGCTGCTTTGCTCGATGATGAGAAATATGAAAAGCTAGCTATTCTTCAAAGGATTGCAGCATTTACTGAAGAGTTTAAACAAGAAGAGCTTTATTATGCAGCTGAAGATTTGTTCAACATATATTACAGCATGTATATAACGAAACGATAAGTTAATAATTCAAACATAAAAAAACTTAATTACCTAAATTTCAATACTTTTTTTGTATAAATAAAAAAAAGAATTACTTTTGTGGCACAATTAGGTTTTTGTAGAAAGCAAGGGGGCAATTAAGTCCCCTCTTTTATTGGCACAAACTAATTCTTATCACTATGATTGAGAAAGCAAAAATAGAGAAGATTATTAGCGAACATTTTGAAGGCACAGATAAGTTCCTTGTTGATCTAAACATTTCAACATCTAACCAAATAAGTGTTTTTATAGATGGAGACAGTGGGGTTAAAGTAGCCGATTGTATTGAGCTTAGCAGACATATTGAAAAAAACGTCAACAGAGACGAAGAAGATTACGAACTTGAAGTTTCCTCTACAGGAGTTGGGAAATCTTTATTAATAACTAGGCAGTATCACAAAAATGTTGGTAAGCAAATTAATGTGATTACTAATGAAGGAAACAAAATAAAAGGAAGAATTACGGAAGTAACTTCTGACGGCATAACACTAGACATCAGTGACTTTCTTAGCAAGAAAGAAAAGAAGGAAGGCGTTGAATCTCAGAAGCAAATTCCATTTAATAATATTAGAGAAGCAAAAATCATTTTTTCATTTAACTAAACACCAGTAATAGATGGATAACATAAATTTGGTTGAGTCGTTTTCCGAATTTAAGGAATTTAAAAACATTGACCGTTCTACTATGATGCTTATTCTTGAAGATATCTTCAAAAATATGTTAGTAAAGAAATATGGCTCTGCCGACAATTTTGACATTATTGTCAACATTGACAAAGGTGACCTTGAGCTTTGGAGAAACAGGGTAATTGTTGAAGACGGGAAAGTAGAAAATCCCAATGAAGAAATAGAATATTCAGATGCCATTAAGATAGAGCCTGACTTCGAAATTGGAGAAGAAGTTTCAGAACCGGTAAAAATGGAGTTTTTTGGAAGGAGAGAAATATTAGCAATCAGACAAAATCTTGCATCAAAAATTCTTGAACTTGAAAAAGACAGTATCTACAAAAAATACCAGGAAAAGGTTGGAGATATTATAACTGCAGAAGTTTACCAAGTTTGGAAAAAAGAAATTCTTGCTCTTGATGATGAAGGAATCGAACTTATACTTCCAAAAACTGAACAGATTCCGTCTGACTTTTTCCGCAAAGGAGACACTGTTAGGGCTGTAGTTTCAAGAGTTGAAATAAAAAACAACAACCCATTGATTATCATTTCTCGCACATCTCCTGTATTTCTTGAGAGATTATTTGAACAAGAAGTACCTGAAGTATATGACGGGCTTATTACTATCAAAAAGATTGTTCGTGCGCCGGGAGAAAGAGCTAAAGTGGCTGTTGAATCTTACGACGACAGAATAGATCCTGTTGGTGCATGCGTGGGCATGAAGGGCAGCCGTATTCATGGCATTGTACGTGAGTTAAGAAATGAGAATATTGATGTGATCAACTTCACAACAAACTCAAGTCTATATATTACCAGAGCATTAAGTCCTGCAAAAATAATTTCAATAAAGATTGACGAGAAAGACAAACGCGCAGATGTGTATCTAAAACCCGACCAAGTGTCTCTTGCTATAGGAAAAGGTGGTTATAACATCAAGTTGGCAGGAAGTCTTACAGGTTATGAAATTGATGTTTACCGCGACACAGAAGTTGACTCAGAAGATGTTGCACTAAGCGAATTTTCAGATGAAATTGAAGCATGGATTATAGATGAGCTCAAGAAGGTAGGTTGCGATACAGCAAAAAGCGTATTAAACTATACAATAAGTGATTTAGCTGCAAGGACAGATTTGGAAGAAGAAACTATCAAAGAAGTATATCGTATACTTAGAGCAGAATTTGAAGAATAATAGCAATAAGCGAATACCAAAGAATTAAAATAAATATTTGTTAACCAATATCTCGATATGACTGAAGGCCCTCAAGTATGGCGATTAAGCAAAGCTGCCAAGGAATTTAACATTGGCATTAATACTGTTGTTGATTTTTTATCCAAAAAAGGATTTAAAATCGACAACAATCCCAATACAAAAATACCGGCAGAAGCATTTGATATGCTTGTGAAAGAATTTCAAGGTGAAAAGAAACTTAAAGAAGCTGTTTTAAAAACAGGATTGAACATTGCTAAAAGAGAAACTATTTCTTTGGAGGAAGAGAAAAAACAACTTACTGAAGAGTTGAAATCCAAGGAAACTACAGTAGCAAAAGAAGAGCCATTGGCTGATGAGAAAGACTTGTTCATTAAAGACAACAAATCTTCATTGGTAGAAACCACTCCTGAAATTGCGCCTATTCCAGAGAAAGAAAAAATTGCCGAGCCAAAAATTCTTGGGAAAATAGATTTGTCTAAAATTCAAAAAGACGATTCTAAAAAAGGCAAAGAAGCAAGAAAAGAAGAAGCTAAGAAGGAGAAAGAAGCAGCCGAAGCAAAAGCAAAAAAAGAGACGAAGGCAAAGGAACAGGAAGAGATAAAAGTTGAAACTGAACCTGAGGTAAAAACTGAGCTAAAAACAGAAGAAAAACCTGTAGAGAAAGTTGAAAAACAAACTGAGCAGGTTGAAAAAGTGGTTGAAGCAGCAAAACCTGAGGTAAAACCTGAAGAAAAAGAAGTTGCTCCGGAAATTGTGGAACCAGTTAAAGCAAAAGAACCGGAGACTAACATTCTTAAGGTCGAATTTAAAAAGCTAGAAGGTGTTACTATCTTAGGAAAAATTGATCTGCCTGTTGAAAAGGAATTTTCTAAAAAACCTGTAGCTTCATCATCAGACCCAAATAAATCCAAAAAACGCAAGCGTAAGCGTATTCGCAAGGAAAAAGGAGAAGAAAGCACAACCACCGCTGCAGCAAATACAAATGCGAATGCAACTGCTAATAAGGAATCTCAGCCAAAAACTGACAATCAGCAAGAACAAGCTGACAAACATAAAAAAGGCGGGAAAAAGGGTCATGTTAAAAAAGTATTTATAAAACCAGAAGTTTCTGAAGAAGAAATTTCTCGTCAAATTAAAGAAACATTAGCCACTTTAAGTGGAACAGGTAAATCTAAAGCATCAAAATATCGTAGGCAAAAGAGAGATCACGTTCAGTTGCAAAGAGAAAAAGAATTCGAACAGTCAGAACTTGAAAAGAAAGTACTACAGGTTACAGAATTCATCCCCGCAAGTGAGCTTGCCAAGATGATGAATGTAAACGTTAATGAAATTATTTCAACTTGCATGAGCATTGGTTTGTTCATTTCAATAAACCAAAGACTTGATGCGGAAACCATAAGCATTGTTGCAGAAGAATTCGGGTATGAAGTAAAATTTGTTAGCGTCGACGACCAAGAGTCAATCAAAGAAGAGAAAGATAAACCTGAAGATTTGCTTCCAAGAGCCCCGATTGTAACTGTAATGGGACACGTTGACCACGGCAAAACATCGCTTTTGGACCAAATTAGAAAATCAAATATTATAGCTGGAGAAGCCGGAGGGATTACCCAACATATTGGAGCTTATGTAGTTGAACTAGATGATCAAAGAAAAATTACATTCCTTGACACACCGGGTCACGAAGCATTTACTGCGATGAGGGCGCGCGGTGCCAGAGTAACAGACGTTGCAATTATTGTTGTTGCAGCTGACGACAGTGTGATGCCTCAAACAATTGAAGCAATTAACCATGCTCAGGCTGCCAATGTTCCTATTGTTATAGCTATCAATAAAATTGATAAGCCTGGAGCAAATGTTGAAAAAGTAAAAGAAGAATTAGCTAAAATCAATGTTCTTGTAGAAGATTGGGGTGGTAAATACCAAAGCCAAGAAATCTCTGCAAAGAATGGAATAAACATAGATTTATTATTAGACAAAGTGCTTCTTGAAGCCGAGCTTCTTGATCTCAAAGCAAATCCTAACAAAAATGCAGTGGGTACTGTTATTGAAGCTTCTCTTGATAAGGGAAGAGGATATCTGGCCACTATTCTGGTTCAGGCCGGAACATTGAAACTTGGCGATATTGTTGTTGCCGGCACAGCTCATGGCAAAATCAAAGCCATGTTCAATGAAAGAAATGTAAGAATCTCTACTGCTGGCCCTTCTACTCCTGCCGTATTACTAGGATTAGACTGTGCTCCACAAGCAGGAGATACATTTAATGTTGTTGACGATGAGCATGAAGCAAGATCTTACACAACAAAAAGACAACAGATTATTCGTGAGCAAGGACTTAGAACTCACAAGCATATTACTCTTGACGAAATTGGACGAAGAATTGCCATTGGCGACTTTAAAGAACTTAACATTATTGTTAAAGGTGATGTTGATGGTTCAGTTGAAGCTCTTGGAGATGCATTATTAAAACTTTCTACAGAAGAAGTACAGGTAAACATTATCCATAAGGCTGTTGGACAAATCACTGAGGGTGACGTTCTTTTGGCAACTGCATCTAATGCAATTATTGTCGGATTCCAAGTAAGGCCTTCGCTTGCTGCAAGAAAACTTGCTGAGCACGAACAAATTGACATCAGATTATATTCTATCATTTACAATGCTATTAACGAGATTAAGTCGGCAATTGAAGGTATGCTTTCTCCAGATATTGAAGAGAAAATAATTGCCAACATTGAAATACGCGAAACTTTTAAAATTACAAAAGTAGGTACAGTTGCAGGTTGCATGGTATTGGATGGAAAAATAAACAGAAACTCAACTATCAGGGTTATTCGTGATGGCATTGTTACATATACCGGTCGTCTAGGGTCTCTTAAGAGATTTAAAGATGACGTAAAAGAGGTTTCGGTCGGTTACGAATGCGGATTGAATATTGACAGGTTTAATGATATTAAAGTTGGTGATATAATTGAAGCGTTTGAAACTATTGAGATTGCAAGAAAACTCTAATTCAACATGATAAACTTAAGGCTCAATATTGACAAAACCTCAGGCTTTGTTTCTAAAGATGAGATAAAGCTTTTTAGAAGTGAAATTGAACTTCATTATCAAAACATCTATAATAAAACAGGAAAAGGCAACGAATTTCTAGGGTGGGCAACACTGCCTGAAGAAATAAGCAGCTCAATAATTGACAATATTGAAAAAGACGCTGCTATACTTTCCAAAATCAGTGAGGTTGTTGTTGTAATAGGGATTGGCGGTTCGTATCTCGGATCAAAAGCCGTTATTGATGCACTTAGTAATAATTTCCCTCAACTTTCAAAAACTTCTGAAAGAATTAACCCTATAGTGCTTTTTGCCGGGCAAAACATTGACGAAGATTACATGCATGATCTTTTAAGTGTTCTCGACAAAAAAGACTATTCAATCATAGTTATATCAAAATCAGGAACCACTACTGAACCTGCTATAGCTTTTAGAATACTTAAGAAGCATATTGAAAAAAAATACGGCAAATCCAATGCAAGAGAAAGAATTATTGCTGTAACAGATAAATCAAGAGGCGCTTTAAAAAAGCTTTCTGATGCTGAGGGATATACCACATATGTAATTCCGGATGATGTTGGCGGAAGATATTCCGTATTAACTCCGGTTGGGTTATTGCCAATTGCAGTTGCAGGATTTGATATTCGCAAGCTTGTTGAAGGTGCAAAAAATATGCAGCATTATTTAAGAGAAGAAAAAGACCTTGAAAAAAACCCTGCTGCACTATATGCCGTTGTAAGAAATATTTTATATCGCAAAGGCAAAACTATTGAAATAATGGCAAATTTCACCCCTGTTATGGCTAACTTAACAGAATGGTGGAAGCAACTTTATGGAGAAAGTGAAGGAAAAGAGAATAAAGGTATTTTTCCTGCAGGAGTTAATTTCACTTGCGACCTTCATTCTATGGGGCAATATATTCAACAAGGATTACGCAACATTTTCGAGACTGTGATTTCAATTGAACAGCCTCGGTCTAAAATTGAAATTCCCAACGACCCTGAAAATATAGACGGACTAAACTTTTTGAGCGGAAAAAGGTACAGCTTTGTAAATAAAATGGCTGAACAAGGCACTTTGCTGGCACATGTTGACGGAGGTGTTCCAAATATTTGCATCATTTTACCGCAAATAAATGAACAGAATTTAGGAGAGTTAATCTATTTCTTTGAAATAGGATGTGCTCTGAGCGGGTACATTCTTGATGTTAATCCATTCGACCAACCCGGCGTTGAAGATTATAAGAAAAACATGTTCGCATTGCTCGGCAAACCCGGATATGAAGAGCTTGCCAGAGAGTTAAAGTCCAGACTTTAGTAAGTTATTACTGAGTCCCAAAATATATTTGAACCTGAAGTATTTCAAGATCACCTCCTTGAGGATATATACTTATCCAATTGCAATCGTCACTAACCCAACGCCTTTGACTGCTAATTTCAATTCTTAGCTCTTGCACACCAGAATCTCCCCCAATAGAAACTGCAAAGCCACCATACTTTGTTTGGTCTTTGCCATAATTAATGAACAATCTTAAGTTTTTACCGCTAAGATTTTCGCCCTTTGCCATCAAATAACTACCTGTCCTTCGCCTTTCAAATGGGACGAAATAGTATCTCTTTTCCACATTATTAGCTATTACCTCCCTAACATTAGAAACATCCATAAATCCGCGATTATAGAATGCCTCCATATCTGTACTCTTGGCAATCAACTCATTAATTTCAATAATTTTTCTTTGAGGATATGCTTCACTCGGCCTCATACTTAAAGCCTCCTGATAAGCATCTCTAGCTCTGTATAATTGCCTTTCCCTTAAATATCTGTCGCCAAGCTCAATTGCTGCTGCGTAATTAGCAGACTCTCCTGACTGACTGCTTAATATCCTTTCAATTTCTGTAATCCTGTTTCTAGGATATGCCCCACCGGGTTTAACCTCTAATGCTCTTCTGTAAGCATCTCTAGAACGGATATAGTTCTTTTGATTAAATAATTTGTCTGCCTCAGCAATCGCATCTTTATATGTTTGCTCTACCCCTTTCTGTCTGGCAAGGATTCTATCAACCTCAACAATTCTGTTTTTTGGATATTCTTCGCTGGGTTTTAGTTCACTTGCAGTTACATAAAATTCTCTAGCCCTCTCATAAGCTCTACTTAAGAAAAACTTATCAGCATTAGCAATTGCTTCTTTGTAATCATTCTCAATTCTTCTTTGCTCAGCAATTAATGCATTAATCATTTCAATCTGCTCCTTTGGAAATCTTTCCTCAGGCTTAAGTTGCAGAGCACTTTCATAAAGTGTAATAGCTCTTGCATATGCATTATTAGTAAAAGCATCTCCTGCTTCAGTTAAAATACTTTGATACTGAGTATCCACAGACATTTGTTGAGCAAGTAAAATATTTATCTCATCAATTCGGCTTTTTGGATAACTTTCTGATGGCTTAAGTTCGAGTGCTGTTTGATAAAAGTTTTTGGCTGCAGCCCATGATTTGTTGTTAAAGTTTCTGTCGCCTTGAGCAATAGCTTCAGTATATTTTCTTTCTAGCTCTTGGCCTTCTTTTATAAGCCTTTCGCATTCTGAAATTTTGCCAGAAGGATAAGGTTCATTAGGTCTAATTGCTAATGCTTCTTTATATTTGGTTATTGCTTGCTGGAAATTGCCAGAATTAAAAGCGTTATCACCATCCCTAATAGCCTTAGAATAGCTTTCTTCTTTTGCCAAATCACCCATAATTTGGTCTATCTGACTAATCTTGTCTTTTGGATATGCTTCATTGGGTTTTAAACCTAATGCCCTTTGATAAGATTCTTTTGCTTTTGAATATTCTCTGTTTTCAAATGCCCTATCGGCAAATGCTATTGTATTATTATACTGATTATCGACATCCTGAAGCCGTTTTAGAATATCATTAATTTCATTAATTCTGTTACGGGGATATGCCTCAAGCGGCTTTATTCTGGCCGCTTCCTGATAATATGGCAGGGCATCGTTATATTCTTTCTGATTAAACCTTTGATCTGCGTCTTTAATTGCAGCTTCGTATCTCTGATTAACATCCAATTTTGCAAGAATATCGTCAATTTCTGCAATTTTTTGAGCCGGATATCTTTCAGCAGATTTTAGGGATAATGCTTCCTGATAATTTGTTTTTGCCACTGCATATTCTTTCATTTGAAATGCTCTATCGCCCTTATCGATATATTCTTTGTATTTAGCATCAATCTCTGCCTTATCCATTAATAGTTGATTAATTTTCGCGAGCATTTCACGAGGGTATTCTTCATCTGGCAGTATTTCAGATGCAGTTCTATAAGAAACCAATGCATTTGCATATCTGTTTACTTTAAATGCATTATCGCCTTCTTCAATTGCCCTATCATACCTTCTTTTTGCATCAGCAAGCTCTCGAATTAGCCTGGTAATTAGATCTATTTTGTCTTTTGGATATTGCTCTGAAGGTTTCAATCCTGAAGCTTGCCTGAAAGACTCAAGAGATTTAGCATAATCTTTTTCATTAAACTGTTTTTCGCCTTCTGCTATGAACTTATTGTATTGTTCCTCCTGTTGCTGTACCGAAAACAAGTGTCTGTTTATAGTATCTATTCTATCCCTAGGATGTTTTTCATCGGGCTTGTATGTTACTGCTTCTTTATAGAATGTAAGTGCATTTTGATAATCAAGCACCCTATAGAAATTGTCGGCCTTTTCAATTGCAGCATTGTACTTTCTTTCATTTTCCCAGAATTCGGTAAGAATTCTGTTAATTTCATCAACTCTTTTTAAAGGATGTTCTTCGGTTGGTCTAATCTCAAGGGCTTGTTTATAAATATCAAGCGCTCGCCTCCATAAAGAACCATCAAAGGCTTTATCTGCTTCTGCAATTAGCGCATTGTAATTACCTGTAAGTTGTTTATACTGAATCGTTCTCTGTTTTAAAAAGTCAATTTGACTTCTTGCACCCGGATCAACAACTAATGCTTCATCCATTAGAGCCTCAGCTTCGTCAAATTTACCTTCTTCAATAAGTTTTTCAGCAGCTATCATCAAATCTCTAATTTTCCTCTCTCTTGAATCTCTCCTGGCTAAGAGATCATCGATAATTTTGATCCTTTCCGGTGGATAAGGCTCATCGGGAAAAATAGCAGAAGCTGCAATATAACTTTCCCTTGCAGCACGCAGTTCTTCAGCATTAAACTGGTTGTCTGCCTGCAATATAAGTCTGTCGTAATGCTTTTTCTTATTTAAATACTCTTCAACAAGTCTTTTTAATTCAGCAGCACGTCTAAGTCTGGCCTGAGTTTCAGATTCGGCATAAGCAAACTCCCCTTTAGATTCATTATACTCAATTCTAACAAGCTCTTCATCAAAAAACGAAAGATCAATTGCTGTAACATATTGAAATAAATCAACAGTAAAAAGAAACTCACGATAGGTTCTGCGAGAAGCTCTATCTGGCAATTTTGTATCAAACACTATCCTTTTTTTAATAAGATCAGGACCTGTAAATTCAACAATATACACTTTGTCATACTGAAGATAAAACTCGAACCTTCCTAAAACATTTGGAGTATGAGACTCTGCAACAGCACCGTCGATAAAAATCTTAATAGAAGCTTTTGTAAGTGGTTTATTGTCTCTTTCAACTCCACCAAGTACTTCAAGAACCCCACGAGGTTGACTGATTGCCGCATTTGCTAATAGCAATAGGACAATAGTTAAAAAAGCCGGAATCAATTTTACAATTATCTTCTTCATGATGTGTTGTTGTAAATATTAATCTAGAATTATTTTCAGCTACTGCGTCATTGTTTTTGTACGAAATAAAAACTAAAGAGTTCGAAATACAACCACTAAAATAAGCAAATTAACATCTTAATCGCCAAATTTAACATCACAAAACAGCTTTTAAACATTATTTTTATATACTGATTTTATATCTTGCTATAAAACAAAAATTTCACTACATTTCGGGTTGTTTTAAAATTGCTATTATGAAAGTGAATTCAGAATTAATATTCCGGAGGAGAAGTATAAGAAAATATACACAAAGACAAATTATTGATGAAGCTACAATTCTGCATTTCTTAAATGCAGGAATGTGCGCTCCTAGTGCTAGAAACAAACAACCTTGGCAATTTATTGTTGTAAATGACCCTGCAATACTTGATATCTTATCTGAAAGACATCCTTATGGAAAAATGCTTAAAGAGGCCTCTTTGGCAATATTAATCTGTGGAGACAAAGGCATTGATGACAATGAAAGTTATTTATTGCAAAATTGCGCGGCAGCTACTCAAAACATTTTATTGGCAGTGCATGCTGAGGGTCTTGGGGCTGTTTGGCTAGGAATTCATCCTCGAGAAGAAAGAATGCATATGTGTAGAGAGCTATTTTCATTGCCAGAATGTATTATGCCGGTGGCTTTAATTTCTATTGGAATTCCTGATGAAGAAAAATCGCCAAACAATAACTACGAACAATCAAAAGTTCATTGGAATAAATGGTAAATTATAGGTATTATCACTTAGTTATGGCGATTTAATTTTGAATAGTGTTCATTCTATACCATTAACAAATTCAAATAGTTAAGCATTGTTTATCGTTTTATTTTATATTTTTTATAGACAAAACTTGATTTATTCACATATTTAATTAAATTTGTAACGATTAATTAGTAGTTTTTTTATACGTAAATACCACAGCATGCAAAATTGCAAATTCACTGTTATAAAATATTTCGTTCTGATAATTTTATCAGTGGTTTGTATTTTTAAAGCCTCCTTCTCACAAAACTATATATTCCAAGTTTACAACCAAGACAATGGATTGCCTCAGGTTCAAGTAATTGATTTATTGATAGACAGCAGAGGATATTTATGGACAACAACAAGTGGTGGCGGCATTGGTAGATTTGACGGCATAACATTTACAACATATTCTACAGAACATGGACTGGGAAGCAGCAATGTATTGTGCGCTTTCGAAGACAGTAAAGGAAATATTTGGGCAGGGACATATGAAGGAGGATTAAATCTATACAATGGCAAGGGGTTTACAAACTTTAGGCATGAGAATTATATAAACACTATTAATTCAATATGCGAAGACAAGGATGGGAAACTGTTATTAGGAACACAAAACAATGGTGTATTTACTTTTGATGGTGAAACTTTCGAGCAATTTGAAATTCCGGAGAGTTTCAAAAACTCAACCATCAACAGGCTGATTTTATATAAAAATGAATATTGGCTAGCTGTAGAGCACTTTGGATTAATGAGAATAAAGGAAAATGAAATTATTCTTTACACTCAAAAAAATAATTTTCCGGGCAAAACCCCAAGATCATTTTTCACTGATTCTCAAAATACTTTATGGATAGGCTCTGACGCAGGCCTTACGAAATTTGAGAACGACAGCTTCATTCATTTTGGCAGACAGCACGGACTAATAGCCACACCTATATTGGATATCGTAGAAGATAGTGAAGGAAATTTGTGGGTTGCAACATTTGGAGAAGGAGTTGCTATTTTCGACGGAACTACTTTCAGGCATATTACCAACAAGCAAGGATTAACAAATAACTTCATAAGATCTCTTGAAGTTGACCCTTCCGGAGGAATCTGGATCGGAACAAACGGAGGTGGCCTGTGTAGATTTGGCGGAAAGCTCTTTACAGTGTTAGATGCCTCTTCAGGACTGAAAAATAACTTAGCTATAAATATTCTTGAAGACAAAAATGGAAATGTATGGTTCTCAAATATTGGAGCTGGCATAACAAAGTGGGATGGCAAAAACTTCAAGTACTATTCTAAAGATAATGGCCTTGCAGATAATTTAATTTATGGACTATTTGAAGATAGTAAAGGGAACATATGGTTTGCACATCAAACTGCCGGTGTTACAGCTTTTGATGGAAAATCATTCAAAATATATAATGAAAAAAATGGCCTTGTCAACAATTTTGCAACCGTTGTTAGGGAAGACTCCAAAGGAAACATATGGATATCAACACGACAAGGGATAAGCATGTTTAATGGCAAATCATTCAAAAACTTGACTATCAATGACGGACTAAAAAGAGATAAAACCTACCACATGGCAATTGACAAACATGATAATGTTTGGACTGCTTGTGAATCGGGAGTCTTAAATGTAATATTCCCCATATATGATGAAAAATCAGATAATACAAGATTTGAAATAAAGAGTTTCACACCAGCTACCCCATATATTAATACATTTTCTACAATTGCAATTACGGATAACGGAAGTGTTTGGATTGGATCTTTTGGAAATGGTTTATTTCATTTTGATGGGGAAAATTTCAAAAACTTCACTGTAGAAAATGGCTTAAGCTCAAACCACATTTATTCTTTATTGGCTGATGGGGAAAATACTATTTGGATGGGCCACTTGAAAGGCCTTGACAAAATTCAATATCAAAATGATTCTATTATAAATGTTTCATCATTCTCAAAAGAACAAGGGTTTATTGGAATAGAAACCGCATTAAATTCAATTATAAAAAGATCCAACGGACAAGTAATGGTTGGGACAGCAAAAGGTGTTATGATTTACAATCCTGAATATGACATCGACATCTCGTGCGAGCCTATTACACATATTAAAAGCATACAAGTTTTTTTCCAGGACTTTGATTTTTCTGAATATGCCGACGAAATAGACAATAGAACATTTCTACCAAAAAATCTTGTACTTAATCACAAGCTCAATCATCTAACGTTTGACTTTATAGGCATCAAATACTCATCACCGGAAAAAGTAAAGTACTCATGGATACTTGAAGGTTTCGACAAAAAATGGTCGCCTCCCACAAAAAACACTTCGGTGACATATACAAATCTTCAGCCTGGCAAGTATACTTTTAAAGTCATAGCTTATAATCCGTTTACAAATCTGGCTTCTGCACCGGCTGTTTATAGCTTTGCAATTAAACCACCTTTTTACAAAACTATTACATTCTATATTTTAGCAGGATTGTCAACATTTATCATAATATTTCTTTCTATATATTACAGATTCTATTCCTTGAAAAAAATGAATCTCCGCTTGGAAGATCTTATTGACATTAGAACAAAAGAACTTCAGGAAGAAAAAGGGAATGTTGAAGCACAGAGAAATAAGATTTTGGCTCAAAACATAGAAATATCAAGGAAAACTGTAGATCTGGAAGAAAGCAATGAAGAGCTTAGAATAAAAACCGAAGATCTTGAGTCGCAGAGAGCTGCAGCAGAAATGGCCAATATTCAATTAGTTAAAGAGAAGAGAAAGTCGGACGATTTATTGCTAAACATTTTGCCACTTGAAATCGCAAACGAATTAAAATCAAACGGCAAAGCATCAGTTAAGCAATTCAGTAGAGTTACGGTAATGTTTACCGACTTCTCTGATTTTACAAACATATCAAAATCTCTTTCTCCAATAGAATTGATAAACAGACTTGATGATAATTTCTCTGCATTTGATTCTGCTATAGAACAATACAGGATTGAAAAAATAAAAACCATTGGCGACGCATACATGTGCGCGGGCGGACTACCTGTTCCTAATTTAGCAAACCCCATAGAAGTTGTACTTGCAGCATTAGACATTCAACACTATCTTAGTGAACAAGCTGAAATATCAAAGCTTATAGGAGAAAAACCATTTATGGCTAGAATAGGCATTCATACAGGTAAAATTATTTCAGGAATTATTGGAAAGAAAAAAATTGCTTATGACATATGGGGTGAAACTGTTAACCTTGCAAGCAGGATGGAGTCAGCCGGAGAAATTGGAAAAATAAATATTTCAGGTATTACATACGAATTCATAAACCCATATTTCGAAACTTTCCATAGAGGAAAAATAAGCCTTAAAAACTCTCCTTCGCTTGATATGTACTATGTTACAAGAATAAAACCTGAATATTCAGAAGATGAAAATGGCATTTTCCCAAACAACAAATTATACACTGCAATTGGTGAAATAGACGCGCAATTATTATAAAAAATTCAGTGACTTACTGTTATTTCCTTGTATTTAGATTATTACATTTGATTCTTGTATAATATTATAACAATTTTGGCTATAATATTTTACTTTTGTTTTTAATATCAACGATTACTTTTTTATGTTAAGCACTTTTGTTGACATATCTGTTTTTGGGGCACTTATTATGGCAGGGCTATATTTTATAGCTTTTTATGCTGTAAGAAGAGGAAAACCTAGTCCTTTATATTTTGGGATTTTTATTTTATTTAACAGCTTTTTCATACTACTAAAAACCACCGCCTTATCATATTATTTGGTGAAGGGCTTATCAATAGAATTAATTTCCGACATCAATTATTTCACTTTTTGCATCGCAATTGTATTTCTAGGCTTATATTTTAAAAGAATATACGGCAAATTTATCCCGAGAATTCTTATAAATTTTCTAATTATTTATTTTGCTTTACTTTCTATAATCCCATTTACGATAAAACACGAATTTCAAAGATTACTTGAAAACACAATTCATTTATCGTTGATTATATTGCTGATTATTCTGATTTTTTACATTTTCCAGGCAATAAAAGCAAAAAAGAAAGGAAGCTTATTGTTTTTAATTGCAACCTTCATTTTGCTAGCTGCTCTTGTAAATGATTATTTATTTATAAATGGATTATTAAAAACAACAGAATTGTATTCATTAGCTGTTTTTATTTTTATACTGTTTCAGGCTTTATATATCTCGCTCAAAAACAGTGTTATAACATCTGAGAATAAAATAATGGCCAGCGAACTTGATTATCATAATAAAAATCTGGAGCAGATTATTGAAGATAAAACCCGAGATATTGAAATAATGAAGGGTGAAATGATTGAACAGCAGGAGTTTTTGCAAGACCTCAAATATCAGCTCGATGAAAGAAAGGAGGATCTTCAGGCTCAAAGTGAAATGCTGGATGTGGTTAATAAAGCTCTTGATATTGAGAAAAAAAAGTCGGATACATTATTGTTGAATATTCTTCCCGAAAAGATTGCTGAAGAGTTGAAAAGTACAGGCGAAGCAAAACCTATGCTATTCCCGGAAGCCTCAGTGCTGTTTACTGATTTTGTTTCTTTCAGTAAAATTGCAGCCAATATGACTCCTGAGGAATTGATTAAAGAATTGCATTTTTATTTTGTTCATTTTGATGAGATTATTGAAAAATATAAAATCGATAAAATCAAAACCATAGGCGACGCATATTTATGTGCTTCGGGCATTATGAACGAGCCCGGAAACAGAGTTGCAGCGTGTGTTATGACAGGCTTGGAGATATGCAGATTTATGAATGAAATATTGGAGAAAAGAAAATGTACAGAGCAATACTGCTTTGAAATTAGAATAGGTATTCATACAGGACCTGTAGTATCAGGCATTGTGGGCAAAACAAAATTCGCTTTTGATATTTGGGGAGACACTGTTAATACAGCCAAAAGAATTGAATCAGCTTGCAACCCTGGCGAACTGAATATTTCAGACTCTACATATCAAAAAGTTAAAGATTACTTCATATGCACCAGCAGAGGTGATATAAAAGTGAAACACAAAGGAAACATTGAAATGTTTTTTGTAAACAGACTTCGTCCGGAATATTGCACTGATAGCGAAGGCTTTATTCCGAACGAAGAATTTCACAAAATTATTGGATTAAAATAAACTCTTAGACTCTTTCCAGTTCAACCGTAAAATGTCGCATTATAGGTGCTTCGTATGCAATCTTAAGCCCTTTGTTAATCTTATCTCTTCTTTCATAAACATTTGCAAGTGAAGCAGCAATATAATCCATATGATTATTTGTATAAACCCTTCTGGGAATTGCAAGTCTAAGCAATTCTAAAGCAGGATAACGATTTTCTCTCGAAACAGGGTCTCTATCGGCTAAAATGGTTCCAATTTCAACTCCTCTAACACCACCTTCAAGATATAATTCAATGGCTAGTGTTTGAGCCTGATACTCTTCTTTTGGAACATTTGGCAAAAACTTCTTTGCATCTACAAAAACCGCATGTCCGCCAGTAGGTTGTTGAATTGGAACACCATATGATTTAAGTTTTTCTCCCAGATAAGCAACCTGCCCTACTCTTGCCTCAAGATAATCGAACTCTGTTCCCTCCATCAAGCCCTGTGCAAGAGCACCAAGATCTCTTCCTGCCAAGCCGCCATAAGTAACAAAGCCTTCAAACATTATACAGTAAGTGCTTGCTTTTTGAAATAACTCTTTATCTCTACACGCCAAAAACCCACCAATATTAACAATAGCATCTTTTTTGCTGCTCATTGTAGCGCCATCGGCATAGCTAAACATTTCCTTTGTAATTTCCTTTATGGTTTTATTTTCGTACCCCGATTCGCGAGTTTTAATAAAGTAAGCATTCTCAGCAAATCTGGCTGAATCGAAAATCAATGGGATACCATATTTTTTACACAATGCAGAAACATCTTTAATGTTTTGCATTGAAACTGGTTGCCCGCCCGAGGTATTACAAGTAATCGTTAATACGCACAATGGTATTTTTTCAGTAGGATACTTCTTGTATGTTTCCTCAAGTTTTTCTAGAGATACATTTCCCTTAAAAGGATGATAAATTTCAGTGTTAAAAGATTCATCAATTGTGCAATCTACAGCTTTTGCCCTTCTAAATTCTATATGTCCCTTTGTTGTATCAAAATGTGAGTTGCCCGGCACAATATCCCCTTCCTTTATCATAGCAGAAAAAAGAACATTTTCAGCTGCCCTACCCTGATGCGATGGCAAAAAATATGGCATCCCAAGCAAATTATTAATTACATCCTTTAGTTTGAAATAAGATAAGGAGCCGGCATAACTTTCATCGCCCAACATAATCTCAGACCACTGATACTGGCTCATTGCACCAGTTCCGCTGTCGGTAAGCAGGTCAATAAAAACTCTGTCGCTTCTCAAATTAAAAAGATTATATCGCGCTTCTTTTATCCAGCTCTCCCTCTCCTCGCGACTACTTCTATAAATTGGTTCAATTACTTTTATTTTAAACGGTTCAGCAAATGGAAGATTCATGACTTGAAATATTTTATGATTTAAAATTCGATTAACTAAGTGTAAGAAATGGAAATACCCAATTGATAGTAATGGGGCGAAATTAGAAACTAAAAGAGTCTCGTTTCTTTATGTTTTTGAAGAGAATTTTAAAGTTTTGAGTATGAATGCTAAGCATATTTTAGAATTTCGTAAAACAAAAATATGACAAATTCTTGTTTTCGTTAATTTTTTGATAGTTAATTTTTTAAAACAATATTGTCAATCTTTCAAATAATCAATTATGGCTGCTTAAATAAAGTTTTTTCAAAATTCAAGATTCCTGAGATTGAAGATAAAATGGCCTTGGGTTTATTGGTTTTTATCAAAAAAAGAACCAATAAAAATATCGTTTTGACCAGACTTTCACAATTACATTTTAATTCTCTATTGTTTAAAAAACTTTTTGTAGTTTAGCATTTGTTATAAAACCAATCGACAATAATGAGATTCCTCCGACTCTTATTCATTTTTTCGGCATTAGTTTCTTCTTCATCTTTTATTTATTCTCAAAACACAAAAATTGATTCACTCAAAAATGAACTAAAAAAGCCATTACACGATACAACAAGTACCGGGATATATGTAAAAATTGCAAATTATATGTCAGACCTGGGAATTGAGTCTGATTCTGTTTTTTCATATGCTGACAAAATAATTGCACTGGCAGATAAAAACCTACCACAAGAAGTCATCCCACCAATAAAAGACTCTATCTCAATAACTTTTATCAAACATAAAGCAAAAGCCCACTATATAAAAGGTTATAATTATTTAAACATTGGAGAATTTAATGAGGCTATTCCCCTTTTGGAGAAATCAATTGAAATTCACACACTAATAAAAAACTACAGTGATATAGGGTCTTGTTATACCCCACTTGGAATTATACAATACGCATTGGGAAATTATGAAGGTGCCATTGAGTATTTCACAAAGGGACTGGATATTTTTATTGAGCTTGACGATCAAACAAGAATTGCAACATCAAACAACAATATAGGAATAATATATCGACATCAGGGATTATATGATAAAGCTGTTGAGCACTATATGAAAAGCTTAAAGGTATATGAAGAAGTTGGACATAAAGAAGGCGAGGGTAAATCGCACAACAATATAGCAATCATTTATAATTACCAAAAAAACTACAATCTAGCCATTGAGCATTATAGCAAGGCATTAAAAATATTTGAGTCGATTAATGACAAAAGAGAAATTAACAGAATCAACAATAATTTGGGCATTGTTTACAGTAATATGGCAGAAGATGAAAAGGAAGATGAACAAAAGAAAAAGCAATATTACGACAAGGCACTCAACTACTATGAAGAATCTTTAAAAAACGCAAAAGAGCTTAATGACAAAGTTGCAGTATCGGCATGCCTTAGTAATATGGGAAGCATTTACAAAGAATTGGGCTTATTTTCAAAAGCATTGCAATACCTTTCTGAATCACTAAAAATTGACAAGGAAATGGGAGATGTTGCAGGCATGGCAACAGTACATGTTAGACTTGCAGAGGTTTATAATGCAATGGCTAAACAGATAATTAATAGTGAAGATGACAGTACTCGCCAGCTTTTTTATACCTATGTTGATAAGGCAATAGATTTCTCGGAACTCAGTTATAAAACGTCCTTAGAAATAGGTTCTTATCCGATTCAACGTTCTGCTTTGCTTCAACTTATGACAGCCTGGAAATATAAAGGCGATAATTCTAAAGCTTTATTATACTCTGAAAAATATATTGAAGTAAATGAATTTATTTATAATGATGAAAGATCAAAGGCTCTTGCAGAAATGCAATCAAAGTATGAGGCTGAAAAAAAAGCATTGGAAATAGAGAACCTTAATAAGGAAAACTCATTAAGAATAATAGAACTAGCCCATAGTGAGGAGCAAAGAAAAAAGCAAATTACAATCATTTATTCTTTCATAATTGTTTTTACAATAATTATTTTGTTCTCTATCATAATCACAAGGCTTTTTCTTCAGAAGAAAAAAGCAAATATTGTTTTAGCAGAGCAAAGAGATCATATACAGGAACAAAACATTATGCTTCAGGAGGCAATGGAAGAAATCAGAGCTCAGAAAGAAGAAATTGAAAGTCAGCACGAAACAGTTGTTAAGCAGAAAATCTATATCGAAGAACAAAAATACAGAATTGATGACTCAATAAGATATGCTCAAAGAATACAAAGCGCGGTTTTACCTACAGACAGCATTGTATCTAAATTGTTTGATGAATATTTCATTTTATATCTGCCAAAAGATGTTGTTTCGGGCGACTTTTACTGGGCTTCTGAGTCGGGTGAATGGATTATTCTAGCCGCTGCAGATTGCACAGGACATGGCGTACCCGGGGCTTTCATGTCGATGCTTGGCATGAGCTTCTTAAATCAGATAACTGCAACAAAAAAGTTTACAAATGCTTCGGATACTCTTTTCGACCTCAGAAAAGAAATAATAAAAGCACTTCGTCAGTCAGAAGATGATGATGATTCTCAGCTGGATGGAATGGATATAAGTCTGGCCGCTATAAATAAAAACACATTAAAATGCCATTGGGCAGGAGCAAACAGCCCAATTTGGATAATAAAGAATAGCTACGATGATGATTCTGATGAAATTATTGAAGAGATAAAAGGAGACAAAATGCCTGTTGGCATTTACATTAAAATGGATAAATTCACCAACCACGAGATTCAATTAAAAAAGGGTGATAAACTATATTTGTTTAGTGATGGATATGCTGATCAATTTGGTGGCAGGGAAAAGAAAAAATTCAATAAAAAAGCATTAAAAAGTTTACTATCAGAATCTGCTTCATTACCTATGTCGAAGCAAAAAGAAATATTAGAAGCCAAGCTTTATGAATGGAAAAATCCTGAGCAAGGAATTCAATACGACCAAATAGATGATATTGTGTTTATGGGAATAAAAATATGATTAACACAATATATTCCAAATAATAGCGTATCATATCCTATAATTAATCAAATTTTATGTAATGAATATTTTCAGACAAATTTTTGCAGTTGCAATTGTTATACTAATTAATACAATATTGCCTGCATCCTCAACATCAGCACCTAGAATTCTAACCCTAAATGATGTATTGCAAATAGCTCTTGATAAATCGCCGGATGCACAAATGGCAAGGCACCGCTTTAGAGGAAGTTATTGGCAATATAGAAGTTACCGTGCCGGCTACCTGCCTCATTTGCGGTTCGATGGAACTGTTCCAAACTTAAACCGCAGCATATCTCCTATTACCCTGCCTGATGGCTCTGATGTTTTTATCAGGAGAAGTCTGGCAACGTCGAGTGGCTCATTATCAATAAGTCAAACAATTGGGCTTACAGGCGGGCAGCTATTTATTAGCTCAGGGTTGCAAAGAATAGACCTCATTAGAGATGACAAAACTGAAGTATCATACCTTACAACACCAATTAATGTTGGCTTTAGGCAGCCATTGTTTTCATATAACCCATATAAATGGGAAAGAAAAATAGAACCCATAAGATATGAAGAGGCAAAAAGGCAATACATAGATGACCTTGAATCAATCTCAATTACAGCAACAAATATGTTTTTTGATCTTTTACTTGCACAAATGAATATTGAGATAAATCGGTTAAACCTAAGCAGCAACGACACTTTGTACCAAATTGCTAAAGGAAGATTTTCCCTGGGAAGAATTGCAGAGAACGAGCTACTTCAGATGGAGCTAAACCTTCTAAACTCAGAATCTTTATTCGAGCAATCCTTAATTGATTATGAAGCCGCACTATTCAATTTTCGCTCTTACTTAGGTATTGACGGGAATTCTAACATTGAGCTTTTCCCACCAAAAGAACTGCATAGTTTGAAAATAGCTGTTGAAAAAGCTATGGAAGAGGCAAAAAAGAACAGACCCGACATGCTTGCCCAACAAAGATATCTGATTGAAGCAGAAAGTCAGATAAGCAGGGCAAAAGCCGACAGCCGGGTGAACGCAAATCTTTTTGGAGTGGTTGGATACACCCAAAGTGCAGATAATTTTGATGCAGCATACAAAAACCCACTTGACCAGCAGCAGGTAAGTATTGGCATTTCTATCCCTATAATTGATTGGGGTGTTGGTCGCGGCAAAATAAAAATGGCTGAATCAAATCTTGAGCTTATGCAAACAAGAGTGAATCAGGCAATGAATGATTTCGAGCAAGAAATATTCTTAAGAGTAATGGAGTTCAACATGCTTGAAAGTCAGCTAAATATTGCACAAAAAGCCGATGTTATAGCTGAAAAAAGATATGATGTAACCCTGCAAAGATTCTTAATAGGGAAAATAGACATTATTGAACTAAACCTTGCAATAGAAGAAAAAGACCGCTCAAAGCAAAGGTATCTTGCAGCCCTTAGAAGCTATTGGAGAAGTTTTTATGAAATGAGAAGACTTACGCATTACGACTTCCTAAATGACAAGCCAATTGAAGTAGATTTCGCTATTTACTAAGTAATGCACAATACCTTTTTTTAAAAGTCTACTTTTTGCATTTTCTCCGTTGATAATCAGTGAAATTTTAAACATTTCCACTGAATAATTTTTATGTTTTTTTTTGTGCAAGTTTTTGGTTAAATATTAGGCTGGCAAATAAAGTTTTTTAATTTTGTAAGGCTTAAGAGAATATTTTATTTAACCATCAAACATAAAACCATTATTATGAGTAACAAAGGAGTAGATTTTTATGTAAAGGCCGGTCAAAGGGCTATGCAATGGCACAAAGAAAACATTGCCAGAATGAAAAAATGCAATTTCGACACAATAGCTGTGCACGGAATTTATTCAATGCAAGAAGCATTAGATTTTAATCAGGGCTCAATCATTGAGCCAATATACATGTCAACCTCTCAAACATATAGAGATTCCGACGAGATGGAAGCTGCTTTGTCTTATAAAATACCTACATTTTGCTATTCTAGAATCGCAAATCCAAGTATGTATTATTATGAAGGAGTATTGGCACTATTAGAGTCATATAAAACAGGCGTTGACGCATCTTGTATTGCAACAGCTTCCGGGATGGCGGCAATACAAAGTGCTGTTGACCCATTCTTAGTGGTAGACCCAAAGAAACCTAACGCTCCAATGAATTTTGTTGCAACAACCCAGGTTTACGGAGGCACTTATCAGCAATTTTCAATGAGGAAGGAAGCAGAACATAAAGTTGAATGGAGAAAAGTAATAAACTCAAACAATATTGATGAATGGGCTGCACTCATTGACGAAAATACAAGGTTCCTATATGGAGAACTACCGAGCAATCCTTCACAAAGCTTTTTCGATATTGCAAAAGTTGCAGAATTAGCTCACAAGCACAATATTCCATTAATCATTGACTCAACCGTAGCAACTCCCGCTCTATTAAGACCTTTGGAATTCGGAGCCGATATTGTTGTGCAATCAGTTACAAAATCATTGTTCTCAAGCGGGTTTGGTATTGCAGGAGCAATTATTGCGAGGAAAAACATTCACAGCAACATAGACAACGATGCAATGAAAGAAGATTTCTGTACATACCTTAAGCTTCTTCCAAACAGGGATAATGGTCCTAACATTTCTCCAATGAATGCAGTTTTAGCTTTGAATGATATTAGAACTATTCGTTCCAGAATAGACCTTGTAAGCCGAAGCACAATGAAAATTGCCAAATTCCTTGAGAACCACAAACATATTGAAGGAGTTGATTACTTAGGATTAGAATCTCATCCTCTTCATGAATTAGCTAAAAAATATATGTTCCTAGTAGATTCTGAACTTGATGACATTTATAATCAAAAAGTTAATCGTTATGGTCACCTCATGTCTTTCCGTATTAAAGGCAGTGCACAGAATACAAGAGACGTATTTGATGGATTCCAGAGAATTTGGAGAGCAACAGACCTTGGCAGAATCAAATCAGTTGCCACAATTCCTGCAATTTCCACACATCAGCAGCAAGGAGAAGAAGGCAGAAAGCTTGCCGGAATTCCACATAATCTTATTCGCTTATGCGTTGGAGGTGAACACCCTGATGATATAATTGCTGATATAGATCAGGCATTATCTGCACTTGACGGCAAGAAATATGCAATAAGTTTTCCTGAATATTCTGCAGGTGGTGCTTCTTCTGCAACATTGAAATAAAAGTTTTACAATAAATAAACATAAAATGCAGTCTGTCAATTATTATTCAACAAACCTTAAGGCCAACGAAGCTACATTTAAAGAGGCTCTGTTAAAAGGACTTGCTCCGGATAAAGGATTATATATGCCTCAAATGATTCCTCAGATTTCAAAGGAATTGATGGATAGCTTTTCCGAAATGCCTTATTATGAAATCGCATATCATGTTGCAAATCATTTCTTAAGAGGACAAATTCCGGATGAAGAGCTCAGAAAAATCACTAAAGATGCTTACAATTTTGAAGTTCCTCTTGAAAACGTGATGAACAGATGCTATGTGATGAGGCTTGATCATGGACCGACTGCATCGTTTAAAGATTTTGCAGCCAGAATGATGGGAAGGCTTATGAATTATTATCTAAAATTAGATAAACGTAAGCTTCTCATCCTTACTGCAACATCCGGAGATACCGGCAGTGCTATTGCAAATGCTTTTTACGGGCTTGATAATATCGAAGTAGTAGTTCTATATCCTGAAAAAGAAGTTACAAACAGGCAAAGGAAACAAATGACTACTCTAGGCAAAAACGTAAAAGTCATTTCACTTGATGGAAAATTCGACGATTGCCAAGCATTAGTTAAGCAAGCATTCTCGGATGAGGAACTAGATTATTTAAATCTTTCCTCAGCTAATTCAATAAATATTGGAAGGCTGATACCACAGATTGTATATTATTTCTATGCTTTTGCAAAACTAAGGAATCAGGAAAAAGACGAACAAATTGTATTTAGCATTCCCTCCGGGAATTTCGGAAATATGATGGGGAGTATGCTTGCAAAACGAATGGGCTTACCAATAAAAAGGCTTATTATAGCAACCAATTCAAATGACGAATTTCCTGTTTTAATGCAAAAAGAAGAATATCACAAGATTGAACCTTCAAAAGATTGCATTTCCAGCGCGATGAATGTTGGGCATCCAAGTAATCTTGCCAGATTAATTGCATTATATGGAGGGGTAATGAATGAGAAAGGCAATATTAGCAAGCATCCGGATTTTGAGCAGATGAGAAGAGATATTTTTGCAATTAGTATTTCTGACGAACAAACCAAGGAAACTATTAAGGAAGTTTATGAAGCATATAATGTTATACTTGAGCCACATGGTGCTGTTGGCTGGGCAGGGTTAACAAAATTTTTGCATAATCATCCGCAAGCACCTAACCTGCTTTGTGTATCACTTGAAACTGCACATCCTGCTAAATTTCCGGAGCACATTAATGAGATTTTATCTTTAGATCCGGAATTACCTCCAAGTCTAAGAGGCATTGAAGATAAAAAGGAGTTCATTACATCTCTCGACAACAATTATGATAGTTTTAAAGCATTTCTTAAAAAGAATTACAAATAATCTGCTTTAAACAAAACATAATTTTTAATTGTTTCAATGGCTAAGACCTTTTTAATTCGCAATATTATAACATGAAACGAGAGTGATTCGTTAAATACAAACACGGATGAAATATATCATTATTCTGGCCGACGGAGTTGCCGACAATCCAATTGAAAAGCTTGGTGGCAAAACCCCGCTTATGGCTGCAACCAAACCCAATATCGACGCACTTTGTGCTAAAAGCCGTTGCGGTAAACTAATTACTGTTCCTTCCGATATGCCACCCGGTAGCGAAATTGCAAATATGGCTGTATTAGGTTATGATGTGAAAGAAGTTTATCAAGGCAGAGGCGTCCTTGAGGCTGCAAGCATTGGCATCGATATTGAACCCGGAGAACTCGCAATGAGGTGCAATATAATTTGCATCGAAAACGAAAAAATAAAAAACCACTCTGCCGGACACATCACAACAGAAGAGGCAAAGATTATTCTTAATGATTTAAAGAAAAAATTTGACAATAATCTTGTTTCCTTCTTCCCTGGAGTAAGCTACAGGCACCTTCTCAAGATTAAAAATGGCAGCAGCCAAATTTCTTGCACTCCTCCTCATGATGTGCCGGGAACACCCTTTAAAGATGTTATGATAAAGCCAACTTCTAAAGAAGGTGAAGTAACTGCAAATATGCTCAACAATCTGATATTGGAATCTCAGAAGTTTTTAGCAAATCACCCTGTTAACATGAAAAGGATAAAAGAAGGCAAAGACCCTGCAAATTCTATCTGGCCGTGGTCGCCGGGATATAAGCCTAACATGAAAACATTTCAGGAGCTATATGGCTTGTCGGGTGCAGTGATATCCGCCGTTGATCTTCTTTATGGAATTGGCAAATATGCTGGCTTTAAGGCTATTCATGTGCCCGGATCGACCGGATTATATGACACAAATTACGAAGGAAAAGCTAAAGCTGCTGTTGATGCGCTCAAAGAAGTTGACCTCGTTTATCTTCATATTGAAGCCAGCGATGAAGCAGGACATGAAGGAAATGTGGAATTAAAAACAAAAACTATTGAATATCTTGACCAAAGAGTTGTTAAATATATTGTTGATGAAACTTCAAAAATGAATGAGCCTGTGACAATTGCTATTCTCCCGGATCATCCAACTCCTTGTGAAACAAGAACTCATAACCATGATGCTGTTCCTTTTATGATTTTCAACCCTCTGCTTGACGCTGATGATGTACAAGTTTATGACGAAAAATCAGTGGAAAAAGGCGTTTATGGAATTCTTAAAGGAAATGAGTTTATAAAAACATTAATAAACAAATAGGTAATCCGGCCTTCACAAAAAGCTTTACCATGAAAATAAATCATATCGGCATTCTCTTTCTTACAATTGCAATCTGCATTTCCAACTTATCATTTGCAGCAAATAGCAAAGGACCTGTAATAGTTGTTTCACCTGAAAACATTAATATTGAGGTAAAGCAAGGATTTACAAATGCAGCAATTATTAGCATTTACAATCCCGGAGATGAAGATTTAAGCATATTTATAACTGCAGAGTACGATAGTAAAAGCAAATCGGGAGGTTGGATAAGTTTTAACATTACTGATGAAATCGTAAAACCAGGTGATACAAAAGATATTGAGGTTACCTTTAGTGCTTCAAATCTTGAACTTGGGGATTTCATTGCAAATATTATTATCGAAAATAATGCAGAAGAAGATGTATTTATTGAAACAATAATGTCGGTAGTATTTCCGGCTTTTAATTTAACTTTTATAATTAAAGATACAGACGAATTTACGATTGATGATGCTGTAATTTCAGTTGAAGATATTGTCAATGATGCTGGCAACTATGTATTTGAAGCTTTAGTGCCGGGTTCATACGAATATCTGATAGAAAAAGAAAATCACTTTTCAGCATCTGGAACTGTAATTATTTCTGACGATGACAAAGTATTGGAGATTACTCTTATTTCTGAAATTACAGAAGTTTTTAATATTACTTTCTTTATTGAAGATGAGTTTGAAAATCCAATTGAGAATGCCTATCTGGAAATTGAGAAATTAGGAAGTTTCTTAAGCAACGAAAACGGAGAAATATCGATTATTGCCTTCGAATATAATTATCAGTATAGTGTTAGCAAAACAGGTTTTTATAGTTTTTCCAATGAAATATTTATTGACGAAGATCTATTGATTCCTGTTACTATGACTTATCTGAAATTCAATATTGACTTAACTGCAGACCCTTTAAATGGAGGACTTGTACTAGGCGGAAGAGAATATTATTATGGTGAATCCGCAACAATTATTGCAGAGCCCGGAGAGTTTTTCAATTTTCTTTTTTGGACTATAAATGATGCCTTTTTATCAGACGAAGAAGAATTCACCTTTCAGGTTTTTGAAGATTTAGACATTACAGGCCACTTTGAATTATTCAGATATAATATATCAGCTATTGCCAATCCCGAAGCCGGAGGAGAGGTTTCAGGCAGCGGAGAGTATTTTCATGGGCAACCCGTTACATTAATTGCCATCCCATCAAATGGCTACAGTTTTATAAAATGGACAGAAAATGATTATGACATTTTAGGCGCTGAAGCAGAATATACATTCAATGCTTATGAAGACAGAACTTTAGAAGCTCATTTTAGTCTTATCTCATATACTTTAAAATTCTCTGTTGAAGATCAGGACGAAGTGAAAATACCTGATGCAATAATAACCTTAAACAGTGTTAACTATGAGCCTGGCTTTTATGTTTTTGAAGATTTAGTGCCGGATACATATACATACTCAGTGTCTAAAGATGGTTATTTTACTGTTAATGGGAGTGTTACAATTACTGATTCTGACATTATTATTCCAATCGTGATTATAAAAGATAACACAGGACTTGCAGAATTTAATTATGATATATCGGTTTATCCAAACCCAGCAAAAGACTATTTCACTGTTAGTTGCGGTGAGATTATTTCTGAAATTAGACTGTATAACGCATCAGGAACAGAAATGCAAAGGACTTTCCCCAAAAGCAATATGACAATAATTAATATTTCAGAATTTAGCAGTGGCCTTTACTTTGCAAAAGTATTTTTAGGCAATAACCCTATTATCATAAAAATCTACAAACCCTGATACTCAAAAAAACATGAAATATACTAGATTAGTTTTATTGGCAATTCAAATATTTATATCCATTGTTATAATAAGCTGCGATATAATTGAACCACCCTACATGACAAATTATTCCTCTGATAATGGTGATGATGGAGTTGTTGTTAAAAAAATTCTTCTTGAAGAATTTACCGGGCATTTGTGCCCAAATTGTCCGGAAGGAAAGAAGGTTGCCCAGCAACTTAAAGAACTATACGGAAAGAAAATCGTTGAAATTAGCATTCATAGCGGAACATTTGCTAAGCCATTAGGTGGTGCCTTTGCAAATGATTACCGCACAACTTTTGGTGATGAAATTACTGCATACTTTGGAGTAAATCAATATCCAACCGGAATGATAAGCCGAACAAATTATGAGGGTAGTACTGTAATTTCACCTTCAGCATGGGGTAGCGCAATAAGCCAGATTATTAACGAAGAGCCTACAATAAAGATAAAAATTGAAACAGCCTATAATGCAACCTCGCGTAAATTAGAAATTGACTTAACCGCAGATATGCTATCTAATTTAGATGGATCATATTTTATAACAGCCTTTATTGTTGAAAATGGAATTATTTCTCCTCAAAAAACAAATGACCCTGAGTACCCATCAGGTGTAATTGTCGATTACGAACATAATCATGTATTAAGAGCAGCTGTAAATGGTACCTGGGGTGAAAAATATACAGAAACAGGCGCCAACACAGGCGATTCGTTTTCTTTTAATTACAGCATTACTCTAAACCAATCGTGGAAAGCAGAAAATTGCAAAGTAGTTTCCTACATTTGCAATGGAGAAACAATGGAAGTTATACAAGTAGAAGAAGCAAGAGTGACAAATTAGTCACCCATGCATATTCCAACTCCTCTAGCAGTTTTCACTAAATCTGAATCCGGATTAACGAAGTTATAATGGCTTATTGCCTCGTCGAATGACACAGAAACTATATTTGGATGTCTGTAGGCTACCATTTGCCCAAACTCTTTATTTAAAACCATTTCAAAGGCTTTTACACCAAACTGAGTTGCCAATACTCTATCATAAGCTATTGGAGTACCTCCCCTTTGCAAGTGACCAAGTACTGTCTCACGCATATCAGTATCAAGCCCGGCGTTTTTCAATTCATGAATCAATTTAGTAGCTACACCTCCTAACCTCACATTTGCATATCCTGTTTCATTACTTTGCTCAAATGACATTTCTCCATCTATAGGCTTTGCACCCTCAGCAATTACAACAATAGCAAACCCTTTTCCTTTTTCGAATCTTCCATAAATTCTGTCAACTACTTTGTTTATATCATAAGGTATTTCCGGAATCAAACAAACATGAGCACCACCAGCAACAGCAGAATGTAGGGCAATCCAGCCGGCATATCTGCCCATTACTTCAAGCACAAGAACTCTATTATGACTCGCAGCCGTTGTTACCAATTTATCAACTGCCATCGTAGCTTCCTGCACTGCAGTTTGAAATCCGAATGTAAAATCTGTTGCAGAAAGGTCGTTATCAATAGTTTTTGGAACTCCAATTATATTTAATCCTTTTTCATAAAGTTGCTTGGAAATTTGCTGAGACCCATCTCCACCAATATTGATGACAGCATCAACACCCATATACTGCAATCTGCGAAGCATCTCATCTGAACGATCAGCACTTCCCCATGTCCCATCAGAGTTTTTTATAGGCCATGCAAACGGGCCTCCTTTATTTGTTGTTCCAATTATTGTACCTCCACGAATATGAATGCCTCCTACTTTTTTCTCATCTAATACCACAATTTCATTAGGTTCTTTCAACACACCGTCGAATGCATTTATACTACCTACAACTTCCCAGTTTTTTTCTCTTGCGGCTCTAAGAACAATAGCTCTGATAACTGCATTCAGTCCGGGACAGTCTCCACCACCTGTGGCAACTAATACTCTTTTGTTGTTCATTTTGTTTTGATTTTTATAGAAAAACTTATGTTTTCAATGCAAAGGTAATAAGAAATTAATTCCATAAACATTTGTCATAACAGCGCAAACCTTTGCGGTTAAAATATTAACATTTAAAGCTAAGTTCTAAATATATCAGCAAATATATTATCTTTGCCAAATGAAAACAATACAAGAAATCCGCAACTTATTCCAAGAGTTAACAGGAGCATCACAAGAGCAATTACTTGATGACTTATTAAAA
>Ga0208244_100560_pt1 | contig 33282 bp, 18 predicted proteins | sample SubbioCR12Aug_5A_FD_184828 | JGI IMG/M metagenome (GOLD analysis project Ga0208244, IMG submission 184828) | Serpentinite rock and fluid subsurface biosphere microbial communities from McLaughlin Reserve, California, USA - CR12Aug_5A (SPAdes) | ecosystem: Environmental > Terrestrial > Deep...
CTGTAAGGAACAAATTAATCCAACGAATAATGGCCGTGATCAAGAGAAAACAACCCTATTTGAAAAAAGAAGATTATTTCTATCAAAAAAGAAATAATTTTTCTTGTTTATTAACATAGAAATCTTTGTGGTAAGGAAAAATAAACCACTAAGTACACTAAGAACGCACTAAGGACACAAAGAAAAATGAGTGATTTAATAGCCTTAGTGAACTTTGTGTAAATCTTCGTGCTCTTTGTGGTAAAAGAAAAGCAAACTACGAATATTCACTATCTTTGATAATGTTTTTTATGAATTCACAAAAAATGACGTTTTTCAAATTTGTTATATTCTTCACTTTTTTCTCAATTAACCTATCTATAATTGCTGCTATGGACTCTACAATCATTTATATACACAGCATGCCTGAAAGCTTTCAGTCGAAAATGATTAAATTCGGTATGTTGGTGGCAGGCATGAAAAAATATGTTGAAAAAACGATTGAAAGAAACAATTACAATCACAAACCGGCCGACATTCCAAAATCGCTTAAGAAAAAAGCGGAAATCTCAGAGACAATATTGCTTGATAACAAGGTTTTTACATTAATACCTAAAGTAAATTCTTCCAACAAAGTAATACTTTACCTTCATGGTGGCGCATATATAGAGGGCATTTCAAAAATCCATTGGGATTTGATCGAAGAGCTGATGCAAAAAACAAATGCAACTATTGTTGTAGCTGATTATCCGCTTACACCGAACGCAACTTACTCTGATGTTTATGCTTTTATTGATGAAGTATATAGCCAACTACTATCTGAATACTCTAACGATAATATTATCATAATGGGTGATTCTGCCGGAGGTGGACTTGCTCTTGGGTTTGTGCAAAAACTTAGAAATGAAGGCTCTGTATTGCCGAATCAACTTATTCTAATTTCTCCATGGCTTGATATTACGATGAGTAATCCTGAAATACAAGAAATTGACAAAAAAGATAAAATGCTGAATGTCAGAGGACTTAAACTAGCAGCCGAATTATATGCCGACAATTTAGAGCATGATAATTATCTTGTTAGTCCGAATTATGGAACCTTTCAAGGACTTCCTAAAATCTCAGTTTTTACAGGCACTTATGATATTTTAAACCCGGATGCGAATAAGCTAAAAGAGATTGTTTCAGCAACCGACACTAAGCTAAATTTTTTCGAATATCCTAAAATGTTTCATGTTTGGGTGCTTATTACCAGCCTAAAAGAGTCGCAAAGCGCTATCAACCAAATTGTAAAGTTAATTTTAGAATAAGCAATAACTTTTCCCTGTTTCTGCTGTTATAACATTAAACCAAAAACAAATTACATGACAAAGAAAACTGCAACAATCATTGGCGCTACAGGACTTATAGGCAGCTACTTATACAACCTAATACTTAAGGATGACGAATATTCCGAAATTAGAATAATCTCCAGAAGACCACTTGAAAACGATCACCCTAAAGTAAAAGTCGTTGTGATTGACTTTGCTGATAACGAGGCATATAAGTCGGCAATAAAAGGTAGTGATGTAGTGTTTTGCGCTATTGGCACAACCAGTAAGAAAGTAAAAGGCGATAAAACAGAATATCGCAAAGTTGATTATGATGTCCCGGTAAATGCTGCAAAGTTTTGCAAAGAAACCGGATGTGAGAAATTCATTTTTGTATCGTCGGTGGGGGCAAGCAGTAAGAGTAAAAACTTTTATCTGAAGCAAAAAGGTGAAGTTGAGGATGCTGTTAAAAGCCTCAGCATTAAATCGGCTGTTGCATTGAGACCGTCATTATTGCTGGGAGACAGAAAAGAGTTTAGATTTGGCGAAGATGTTGGCAAATATATCATTATACCATTATCAATATTATTTCCTACTAACATGAAACCCATAAAAGCGCTGATGGTTGCAAAAGCCATGTTGCAAGCGTCTAAAGAATACCTTATGGGTTATAATGTCATGCACCGAACAGAAATGAAAAAACTATCCGCAAGCATAAAGTAAAAATACAGCTGTGTCTTAATTTAAAAGGCGCATTCGACACAGCTGTATAATATAAGATTCAGAAAGATTTTACTTCTCCAGCACCAAATATCCCCAAGGTAGCATATTCAATTCTCCAGATTCTAGAGAATATGGTTGCTGGGTAAATAGTTCGGTATAATTACCTTTAAAAAGCTCTCCTTCAAGACTAAACTTTATTTCCTGATCCGACATATTGAGAATCACAACAACTTTATTATCATCTTTTTCTCTCATAAAAGCAAATACTTTCTCATCACAATCAGTTTTAATGCGAACTATAGGCCCACCTGCCAATCCGTTCCAAAGGGCTTTGTTGCGATTATTAAGCTTTAGTAAAGGTTCATAAAAATCAGTGTAAGAAAGATCTGACCAATCAATTTCGTCTTTTTCAAAAAATTCAAGCCTACGATCTAGTCCTGCTTCCTGACCATTATACATTAAAAACATACCGGGAACAGTAGCTGAAAGAACTCCAAAAAGCTCTGCTGCATCGCCCATTCTCTCAAACTCGCTTCCTTTCCAGGAGTTTTCATCATGGTTGGATGTAAAATAGATTTTATATGCACCTTTTGGGTAATTTCCTTGATTGTCTTCAAAGAAATACTTATCAACTTCCGAAACATCCATTTTGCCCTGTGCTATGCTGTTCATTACGTGATGAAGATGCCAGCCGTATCCCGAGTGGAAAGCGCTGATGTTAAGTTCAGGAGAGTCTGCTTCTGCCAGCATAAATACTGTTTTTATCTCCATAAGTTCCTTAGTTGCACGATTCCAAAATTCTGTAGGAACCATATATGCAACGTCACATCTGAAGCCATCAATATTTGCTTCTTCAACCCAATACTTCATCTCAGCAATCATTGCATCCCAAAGGTCTGGGTTTTCATAATTCAGTTGTAAAACGTCTGTCCAGTCATCATTAGGAGCTGTAAAATTACCTTCTTCATCTAAAACAAAGTATTCCGGATTCGACACTGTCCAAACATGATCCCAAGATGTGTGGTTTGCAACCCAATCTATTATAACATACATGCCTAACTCATGTGCTTTATTTACAACTGCTTTGAAATCATCAAGAGTTCCAAATTCAGGGTTTATTGCAGTATAATTTTGAATTGAATAATAGCTGCCAAGAGTTCCTTTTCTGTTAAGCTCTCCAACCGGCGAAATAGGCATAAACCAAAGGATGTTAACTCCAAGGTCGTTTAGTCTCTCAAGATGCTGCGAAAACGCAGTAAAAGTGCCTTCTTTTGTAAACTGCCTGACGTTTACTTCGTATAGATTAGCATTGATGCTCCATTCAGGATGATTAAGTAAGCAAACATTTTCTTTTGGTTGCTCAGTTTTGCAAGCAAAAAGAATTATACCTGCAAAAAAAAGGATTGCTAATTTGTTTAAAGCTGTTTTTTTCATAATAGGTTGTTTTTTAGGGATTTGTGAAATATGCTTGTAAATAATATTATATTTTTTCTCAATTATTAAAACCACTTTTCTTTCTGTCCTTAGTGCTTTCTTAGTGTACTTTGTGGTTTTCTTTTTTCTTTCAACACGAAGAGCACAAAGTATTTCACAAAGTTCACAAAGGCTATTAAATCAAGCACTTTTCTATGTGTTCTTAGTGCTTTCATAGTGTACTTTGTGGTTTTTTTTCTTTCAACACGAAGAGCACAAAGTATTTCACAAAGTTCACAAAGGCTATTAAATCAAGCACTTTTCTTTGTGTCCTTAGTGCTTTCTTAGTGTACTTTGTGGTTTTCTTTTTTCTTTCAACACGAAGAGCACAAAGTATTTCACAAAGTTCACAAAGGCTATTAAATCAAGCACTTTTCTTTCTGTCCTTAGTGCTTTCTTAGTGTACTTTGTGGTTTTCTTTTTTCTTTCAACACGAAGAGCACAAAGTATTTCACAAAGTTCACAAAGATTATTTAATTAACACACTTTGCTCTCAGCCCTTCGCCCTTCGCCTCATCACTTAGCTGTTAGCACTTCATATCCGTATGGGTTTACAGTTACTGAAATACTGTTATTATTTGCATTAATTGATGAACCAAAATTTGCTGCGAAAACCGACTTTGCAAATCTGTTTGGCAAATCAATAGTTATTGTTTGCGCTTCTGCTGCTTTGTTGAAAAACACAATTGCCTGATTTTCAAAGTAAGACCTAGAGTAAACATATACATCATCGGTAACTTTTAGTGTTTGAAAATCTCCATAAATAAAAGCAAGGTTAGAAGTTCTTAAATTGCAAAGTTTAGTTGCATTTTCTCTTACTTTTAATTCGTCAGGTGTAAGATTATCAAACTTCATTGGTCTGCGGCTATCAGGATCTCCTGCTCCGGGAAGTCCAATCTCATCTCCGTAATAAATTACCGGCACCCCTGGAATTGTCATTATAAAAGCAGTAATCTGCGAAAGCTTGTCGTATCCTGATTGTTCGCCAATGCCAACCTCTCTTTGCCAGCCGGCTTCTTTGTCGTCCTCATCAAACTTTAGAGCACCTCCTGCAAGAGAAATAAACCTTGGGAGGTCGTGATTTCCTGTTATATTGCCCATCAGGTTGTTGTATCCGTAATAGCTGAAACTTTGTTGCAAGGAGAAATCAAGTTTTTTAAACGATTCACTGTCAACAGCAAACACTGAGCGGGCATCGAAATACAGATTAAAATCAAACTGTCCGTCGAGCAAGCCATTTCCAACGTAGCTGCCGATTAGCTCGCGACTGCCGAAAGTTTCACCAATTTGAAAAAGTCTGTTAGTATTTGGCTGCATAAAATTATCCCTAAGCTTCTGAGTTAAAGTTCTCCAGAATTCATTAGGAATATGTTTGGTTGCATCGTGGCGGAAACCGTCGAGGTTATAATGTTCGACCCAGAAAAATGCACTGTCAGACATTACATCTATAACTTCCTGCTTTGAAAAATCAAGACTAGGAAGAAAAGTATCAAACCATGTTGTAAGCCTGTGCTCGTCCCATATACGAATATTTGTGCGTCCGTCGTCAAGCTTCAACTGAGTTGCCCAATCTGGGTTTTTAATAAATAGAGGATTTTTTTCGTGAACGTGATTAGAAACAAAGTCAAGCATTACGTTGATATTTCTGCCATGAGCAGAACTAACCATGTCTTTCATGTCTTTCTCATTGCCAAATCTGTGGTCTATTGTTGTAAGTGTAATTGGCCAATAACCATGATAGCCGGTATATTTTCTGTGAGGTGCGGGATATTCAACATAAGCCTCAAATGGATTTTGAGTAATTGGCGACAACCATATTGTATTGATTCCCAAACTGCTGAAATAACCATCTTCGATTTTTTGGATAATACCTCTTAAATCTCCTCCATAATAGTTTGCTCTTGGGAAAACATCAGGGTCATCAACCGGTTCATCAATATTGGTGTTGCCGTTTTTAAACCTATCAACCATCATAAAATAAAGAATTGTAGCTTCTTTGTCTTGTCTGGTAAGATTAGCAGGGTTCTTTACAGGATGTCCTTTCTCGAGAGGAATAAGCAAATCATTTCCAATTCCATTATCGTTGAATGTAAAAATGCGAATAAAGCTTCTGTCGGTTTTGAAAGCATCTCCTGGAATTGTAATATGAAGATGATTGTCGTGCCCGCTCACGTATTCAGCAGGAAGTTTGAAATTATTCCAAAGCACGAATACTTCTTTAGGATCATTGTATAATGTCAATAAAAGATCCCCCTTTTTGTAGGATGTTGCAGTTATAAATGGCTTATTATCAGAGTCTCCGCTAACTTCCAAAAGGGAATTGAAACCTCCAATGTTGTTATCAACCTGAATAGCATTGTTTGGGTCAAGCATCCAGTTGCCATCAACAACAATCTGATATTGGTAATTGCCCGGGTTGAGCTTTAAATTAGCCTGCCAAATACCATCTATAAGCGTAAGAGGGGTTTTATTTGGGTCCCAGTCGTTTAGCTCTCCGGCTATTTTTACCGAGCGATATCTCTTTCCTTGAGGGTCGAATTTGAAACTAACATTTTGAAGCCTTGAGCGCTGAAGAATTAAAGTATAATCAACGTCATCTACGGCAATTATTAATTCACTAAGATGAGGAGGGTTTTTCGTTTTAGCCATTATGCTAATTGCTTGATTATCTTTATTATAGCTAATGTCAAAAGCAGAATGACCTTTCACAGAAATTTCTTTTTCCATAGCATGAGGCAGCAAAATATCGGAAATATATATGATGGTTTTATCGTCCTGCATTTTTATAGGAAAAGCAACACCGAAAATATCGTTGCCTTCGGGAAAAATGCTTTGTTTGCCGTTGCATGAAAATAGCAAGCCTAATATCAAAACAATAGTTAGTGTTTTGATAAATGATTTTGAGGTTTTCATAATATTGTTGTTTGGTTTGAAATGTGTTTTTCTTTCTGCGAAAATCTGCGCAATCTGCGGGAGATAAAAAATCTACTCACAAATTACGATATAATAATTCTTTTTGCCTTTTTGCACTAGCAAATACTTATCGTTAATAAGTTCTGCAGAAGTGCATTTAAAATCTTGGGCAATTTTATTTTTATTTATGCTGATACTATTCTCCGCCATTGCTCTTCTTGCTTCGCTTTTAGATGAGAGTATCTGAGTTTTTTCAGCAAGCAGATCAATGATATCTATTCCGTTTTCAATCTCTGTTTTTGCAACATTAAACATTGGAACACCTTCAAAAACACTTAAGAACACGTTTTCAGGCAGTTTCTTTAAATTTTCTGTTGTGCCTTTTCCAAATAGCATTTCTGAAGCTTCACGAGCAACTTCTAAATCTTGTTTGCTATGAATTCTAATTGTAATATCCTCTGCAAGAGCTTTTTGCAAAACCCTTAGGTGAGGCGCAGCATCATGTTCAGCTATCATACTGTCTATCTCTTCTTTAGAAAACAGAGAGAAGATTTTTATATACTTTTTTGTATCCTCATCAGAGCAATTAAGCCAAAATTGATAAAAATGATAAGGAGAAGTATAATTTGCATCCAGCCAGACATTGCCTTTTTCTGTTTTTCCGAATTTCGAACCATCGGCTTTTGTAATGAGCGGACAAGTGAGAGCAAAGACCTCGCCTCCAACTTTTCTGCGAATTAATTCTGTTCCGCTTGTAATATTCCCCCATTGGTCGGAGCCACCCATTTGCAGTTTGCAATTTTTGTTCTGATACAGGAAAAAGAAATCATAAGCTTGAACCAGCTGATATGAAAACTCAGTAAATGAGATTCCTGTCTCAAGGCGTTTTTTAACAGAATCTTTAGCCATCATATAATTAACCGGCAAATGCTTACCAACTTCTCTGAGGAATGCCAAAAAAGAAAAATCCTTCATCCAATCGTAATTATTTACGATTTCTGCCTTATTGGGGCCGGTTTCAAAATCAAGAAACCTAAGCAATTGTTTTTTAATACATTCCTGATTGTGTCTTAAAACTTCTTCCGAAAGCAGATTTCTTTCTTCACTTTTTCCGCTGGGATCGCCTATCATACCTGTAGCACCTCCAACGAGCGCCAATGGCTTATGGCCACAAAGCTGGAAATGCTTCAACATCATAATAGAAACCAAGTGGCCTATATGCAGAGAGTCAGCAGTAGGATCGATGCCTACATAAGCTGTTGTCATTTCTTTATTGATAAGTTCTTCAGTTCCCGGCATAATATCGTGTATCATGCCTCTCCATTTTAATTCTTCAACAAAATTCATTAGTATTACATTAACTGTTTATAAATAGTTTACATCGAATGACAAAAATAATCAATTTTTAGATTATTAATTTTAAATTTGTAAATCGTACAATGGTTATACACTCTTAATAATTAGCATTTTATGCAGATCAGAAAGCAAGTAATACTATTTTGGGTTTTTGCAACTGCATTGTTTTTAAGCCTTAATAATGTATTTGCGCAGATAAACTCTGATGGTATTCCTTTTATAAAGAACTATTCGGCTAGAAAATATTCAGCTGCTGAACCTAATTGGGCAGTGACTCAGGATCATCGTGGCATTTTATATTTCGGCAATGACCGATCTATTCTTGAATATGATGGTCAAAACTGGATAAAAATTTCCATCCCTGACCAAAAATATATTCTCTCACTGGCAACAGGGCAAAATGGTGTTATTTATGCAGGTGGTGTTGACGATTTTGGCAGATTGGCTGTTAATAACATTGGGCAACTAGAATATCTTTCATTTAAAAATCTCATACCTGATTCAATAGAAGTTAAAAGAGTTTGGAAAACATATACTCATAAGAATCTGGTATATTTCTGCACTCTTCAGTATATTTTTGTTTATGATTATGAAAATGAAAAAATACTAAACATTGAATTACCCGAAGATAATTTCTGGAGTTTTCTAATAGATGAAAAGCTTTATACAGGCAATTACAACTCCGGCTTAATGGTATTCCAGGAAGGTGAATTACAAAAAGCCAATGGCGGAGAGTACTTTATTAATAAGGATATTTTTTCAATACTCAAATGGTCAAAAGACACTCTATTAATAGCGATTTCTGAAAAGGGACTTTGTTTTTATGATGTTAAAAGCGGCAATGTAAGTTCATTTGGGACAAGTTCAATTGCTGCTCGCACAAACAACATCTTGATAGAAGGCCCAGTATATTGTGGTGTGAAAATCAATGATGATCAATTCGCTTTTGGAACTTTGGGCAATGGTTTGTATGTAATAAACAAAAAGGGCGAAATTATCTTACATCTTACTGAAAAAAACGGCCTTCAAAATCAAACTGTTTCAGCATTATATTTTTCCCCTGACAACTCTGGAATGCTATGGTTAACATTGGCTAATGGCATATCTTCGGTAAATATCAACTCTACAGTTAGGTATTTTTCTGGAGAATCAGGCCTATTTGGGGCTCTTTTCGAAATTGCTGACTTTAATGGTGAATATTATGTATCTACAATGCAGGGGGTATTCAAACTTTCTCTTGAGAAATTCAAAAATGCTAGATTTGAAAATGTTCCCGGCATTTCAGGAGAGGCTGTTTACTCAATTTTATCATATATTCCTGAATCAGGCAGCAAGAAGTTGATAGCAGCCAGCGACAGAGATCTTTATGTATTGAAAAACAATAGGTTTGTTCCATTAAACACAAATGTCGAAACTCACAGATTGCTTCTATCCAAGATAGTAAAAGACAGAATATATGTTGCTACATCAAGGGGAATTTACATAGTTGAAAATAAGCACAACAATCTTGTGTTCAACAAAAATGCATTAGGGCTTAGCGATGAGACTGTTACAAAATTAACAGAGGATAAAAACGGAAATTTATGGTGTAATACTATATCAGGGATTAAACTTATAAGCAATAAAGGAAATGCACTAGCAATGCCTGAAAGCATAAATGGCAAAAATGGTGTATTTTTCGATTTTAAAGATGATGTGTATTTTGCATTTGATAATCAAATATTAAAATACAATTACATAGAAAATGATTTCTATTTTGATGATGATTTAAATGCCTTAATTGGAGGGAAGCGTTCACTTAAAGATTTTTTCGCTCTTAATGATTCATTAGCACTTGCTTTTTACTCCGTTAATAACCTTAATAAAGCAGATTATTTATCATATGCAGATGGAAGCTGGAAAGTTGATTCCTTGTCTTTGAGAATTATTCCCCCAATGACAATTTATAATGCAATATTAGATTCAAAGCGCTTATTGGTTGGAGGTCAGGATGGGCTATTTATTCACAGCCTTGAAAGACAAAAAAACTTCAATCAGAAGTATAAAACTTTTATCAGACAAATAATAATTGGCACAGACTCCTTAGTTTATAAAGGAGCTGATGGGTTTTTTGAATATTCGAAGGATGATGAAACTCCTGTCCCTGTATTTCATAATCCAATTAATTACAAGTTTAACAATATCTCATTTGCCTTTTCTGCCGGTTTTTTTGAAAATGAAGAAGATTTACAATATCGTTCGTATCTTGAAGGTTTCGACCCCGATTGGTCGACTTGGCAGAATGATGTTACACGTACCTATACAAACTTAAAAGAAGGAACATACAGGTTTTTTGTTAAAGCCAAAAATGTCTATGGTGTTGAAAGCGAGGCTGCCGTCATAGAATTTAGAATTTTGCCGCCTTGGTACAGAACATGGTGGGCTTATGTAATTTATGGAGTAATTGCTTTTTTAATAATCAGAATCTCAATTTCACTTTACACAAGAAAACTACAGGAAGATAAAAGACGGCTTGAAGATATTGTAAAAGAGAGAACTGCCGAAATTGTTGAAAAAAACAAAAGAATTGAACATCAAAACAAGGCAATTACAGATTCTATAAGGTATGCAAAAAGAATACAGACCGCTGTTTTGCCGAATAAACAAACTTCTGACTTATTTGAGTATTTCATTTATTTCGCGCCTAAAGATATAGTTAGTGGTGATTTTTACTGGGTAAACCATTTTGAAAAGCAAAACAGAATTATTGCCGTTGCTGCAGACTGTACCGGTCATGGTGTACCCGGAGCATTTATGAGTATGCTTGGCACTTCTTTTCTAAATGAAATTGTTGGTAAGCTTGACGTTAACCACTCTGATTCTATATTGAATTTGCTAAGGGATTATGTAATTAAGACATTAAGCCAGGGCGTTAAAGAAGGTGAAAAAGATGAAAGAAAAGACGGCATGGATGTGGCGCTGGTTTCAATAGATCTCAAGACTATGAAATTAGAGTTTTCAGGCGCAAATAATCCATTAATTCTTATTCGGGATAATGAATTAATTGAATATAAGCCAGATAAAATGCCAATTGGCGCATACGTAAGGCAGGATGTTCCTTTTGTACGTACTGAAGTTGTACTTCAAAAAAATGATATTTTTTATATATTTTCTGATGGCTACATGGATCAGTTTGGAGGTTCTAATGGCCAAAGCAAGTATATGAAGAAAAGATTTAAAGAATTTCTATTTTCTATTCATCATAAGCCGATTTGCGAACAGAAATCCATTCTTGCAGAGGAAATGCAAAACTGGATGAACGGAGAAGAGCAAATAGATGATCAGCTGGTAATCGGGATGAAAGTATTATAATCTTATCAACAATTGCAAAATCTCATTTTTGCTTATCTATAAAGCATTTCGTTAGTTTCTTCTAAAAAAGACACCAATTAATCAAAGATTAAAAACTCTTTTTATTAACTTTATAGGTCTGTTAATATGATTTAATTGAAAATTCTTATAATTCATTTTTTTCAAACTATTAAACGAGCATGATTCGTTAATCACAATCACGGATAGAAATCATCATGCGGGTTACATCCTTCAAATTAATAACAAAAAGATTACTGATGAAAAAACTAATTTTTACATTATGTATTTTGCTTGTGACAGTAGTTACTGTTGTGAGTCAAAGTCCTCTAGGCTTTAATTATCAGGCCGTAATCAGAAATGCTGCCGGTGAAATTATTGCGAATCAAGAGGTAGGTATCGAAATAAGCATTCTACAAGGAAGTGTTTCCGGTACGGTTGTATATTCTGAGGATTTCTTCCCGGAAACAAACGACTTTGGGCTTATTAACCTTATTATCGGAAGCGGGGCTGCTAAAGTTGGAAGTTTTGCCGGAATAAACTGGTCAACCGCAAACTATTTTATAAAAATTGCAGTTGATATTAATGGCGGAACTTCATTTGTTGAAATGGGAACTACCCAACTACTTTCTGTTCCTTTTGCAAATTATGCATTTTCAACTGCTCAAGTTAGTTCGGCATGGGAAGAGACAGAAGATGCTGTTTCAACTTCAAAAAAAGTTGGTATTGGAACCGAAACTCCTACTGCCATGCTTGAGGTGAAGTCTGATGGCACTAAAGATGATGAAACTCCTCTGTTTGAAGTTAAAAACTCAAAAGGAGAGACTGTTTTCGCAGTTTATGAAAACAGTGTTAAAATCTTTATTGACGAGTCTTCAGGCGATGACAAAACTCGTGGAGGTTTTGCTGTTAGCGGACGCACAACATCTAAGGAAACTAACGAAATCCTTGTTGTAACACCTGAAAAAACGAGGGTTTATGTTGATGAATCTACAGAAAAAACTCGCGGAGGGTTTGCTGTTTCAGGAAAAACGACTTCTAAACAAGAAGATAGCCTGTTTTTCTTGGTTCAGCCGAATTTAACTCAGGTTTTTGTTGCTGAATCTACAGAAAAAACACGTGGAGGATTTGCTGTATCCGGAAAGACAACATCTAAAGAGGGTGCAGAAGATATCTTCAGGGTAACTCCTGGGTTAACTGAAGTATTTATTGATGAAACTGCTGATTCAAAAACCCGCGGTGGATTTGCCGTTTCAGGAAAAACAACATCAAAAGAAGAAGGCTATTACGACATCTTTAAAGTTATACCCGAAAGAACTGACGTTTTCATAAAACCGAATGAAGACAAATTCTTCCCTGACGGATTTACAATTTCTGCTTATGGTCAGGACTTTACGTCAACAGAGCTGTTTTCAGTATCTCAATCAGGCACATTTGTTTACACAGCCTTTGGTGTAGCTCCTAAAGTTGCCACTGCTGATGTTATAGAAATTGGTCAAACTTACGCCCTTGCAGGTGGTACAATTCTAGAATATGGTGGCTCAACAGTTTGGCAGGCAGGTGTGGTTTACAGTACCTCTCAGAACCCGACTATTAATTGGGAGGCTCCTATTACATCTTCCTACGGAGTTGTAATGTCTATGGAATTTATGGGAGGAACAGGTGATTTCACAGCACAGCTTGAATACTTAAACCCCGAAACAACATATTATGTAAGAGCATTTGGAATTAACGAAGAAGGATTAATTGGTTACGGACCACAAAAATCATTTGTAACCGATGAACCCTTTATGGTAACTTTTGAAGTATTCAGTATATGGGAAGAACCCATTGATAATGCAACAATTACTGTTTTTAATAATGGAAGTCCTTTCAAAACTAACATAATAGTTAATGAGCCCGGAGACTATATTTTCTATCTTGCGATGGGTGAATATATGTATTCTGTTTCAGCACCAGGTTATTACGATTATACGGGGTCTATGTTTATTGAAGGTTCTGAGCATTATGAACCGGTTTACCTTGATCCTAAACCAAATACAGTAACTTTCAATGTAATAGATATTACTACTGACCAACCTATTCCATGGATGACTATTTACATTGAGGAAGTTGATAATTGGGATAATTTCCACATGACTAATTCTGATGAAAATGGCATTGCCACTGCAGAACTATTTCCTGCATTATATAACTTTTGGGTAGAAGACTATGGATACGTTTATGAATACTTTTCCGGTCAGATTGAAGTTATCCAGGGAGAAGACTTAGTAGTCAATGTATTTCTAACTCCACGTCCTAAATATACTGTTGAAGTAACAGTATATAAGCCCGGCATGACTGAATTATCTGTCGATGCAGAAGTTTCTCTGTTTAGTGAAGGTGGAATGCCAAAGGATGGCCCCCTAAATGAATACTCTCAGTATTTATATACTGATGCAAACGGCAAAGTTTTATTTACAGATGTACCTGAGGGTTCTTACGAATTAAGTTCATGGCATAATGATGATGGTTCATACTGGGATTATTTATGGGTTGAAGGCAATTTGAATATTGACATTGAATTGGGTTGGAAAAAGGATGAAAACAAAGAAACCAAGTCAAAACCTGAAAGAAAACCCAGACGTCAGTTCAGATCAGAGAAAGCTCCAAGAATATCAATAAAAGATTAAATTATGAAAAAAATAATAATCTCAGCAGTAATAATAGCATTGGTGTGTTTTGGTAGCAATATCATTGCACAGCAGGCTGTTGTAACAGGCGGGAATTTTCATCAAAACTCCCAAGGATCAATTACTTGGGGATTAGGTGAAGCTGTTATAGAAACTTTCAAACAAGACAATATAATAGTTACACAAGGATTTCAGCAATCTAAGCTTACGGTTACTTCTATCTATGATGTTCCTGAAAGCGAGTTTAGTATTGTTGCATTTCCAAATCCTGCCAATGATTTCGTTTATCTTAAAATTGAATCTTCAGAATTTGAAGGTGTTCAATTTGTTGTTTATGATATAAACGGGAGAATGCTCATCAGACAACACTTTAGCTCAGAACTTGAAAAAATATCTTTCAGCGATTTGAGAAGTGGAGTCTATTTTATTAAAGTTATTCATAAAGAAAAAGAGTTGAAAAACTTTAAGATTATTAAAAAGTAAAAGATCGGTCAATAAAGATTGGTTGGTTAATTTTTATACTCCGTTTAGCTGTGTTTTGTAAACTTTTAATAAGTTTGCGCATAGTAAAACGGAGTTTTTTAAACTACTTATTATGATATTAGTTACAGGTGGCAGCGGACTAGTTGGATCGCATTTATTATTTCAGCTCTCAAAAACTCAAAACGAAGTTTTAGCAATAAAGAGAGAAAATAGTGATCTTTCAGTTATAAAGAAGATTTTTAATTTTTATGATATTGAAAATGGAGAAACTCTTTTTGAGAAGATAAAATGGCTTGATGCTGATGTGACAGATATTTTTAGTCTTTTAAAAGCTTTTGAAGGCGTAGAAAAAGTATATCATTGCGCAGCAGTGGTGTCGTTCAATCCTTCAGATATTGCCTCTATGATTGAGATAAATGTAAACGGAACTGCAAATGTTGTAAATGCTTGTATTGAGAAAGGTGTGAAAAAGCTAATTCATTGCAGTAGCATTGCAGCCATAGGCAAGCCCAACACCGGGAATTATATTGACGAGAGTATTATTTGGAAAACGTCGCCACGAAATTCAAATTATGCTATAAGTAAATTTGGCGCTGAAAGAGAAGTCTGGAGAGGAATAGAGGAAGGACTCAATGCCGCAATAGTAAATCCTTCTGTAATTATTGGACCTGGAGACCCTAGCAGATCATCAGGTCAACTATATCGCCAAATTCAAAAAGGACTTAAATTTTACACAACCGGAATTACAGGATTTGTAGATGTACGAGATGTTTCAGCAGCAATGATATTGTTAATGGAAAGCGACATCAACTCACAGAGGTTTATTTTGAATAGCGAAAACCTACAGTACAAATTGATATTCGATATGCTGGCAAAAGAGATTGGGGTAAAACCTCCAAGTATAAAAGCAGGAAAATTCCTAACTCAAATAGCCTGGAGACTTGAGAAAGTCAGAAGTGTTTTTTCCGGCAAAAAACCACTAATAACAAAAGAAACCGTTAGAAATGCAGCAAACGTTTCATATTATTCAAACAAAAAAATCATTGAAAAAACCGGCTACTCGTTTATCCCCATAAATGACGCTATAAAAAACACATGCCGGTTTTATGAAAAATATCTAATTGAATTATGAGGCGCGATGCATCGCGTCTCTACCGTCGAATTATTTTTTGTGTCAGGACATACAAAACAATCAGAATCGAAATAAAAATCGACAATTTCCCTAAATAATCACCATTCCTTACATAAAATGTTATTTTATTTGATGCATTGATAGATTGAATTATCGCACCGGATTCCATCCATCCCAGAGAGTCAATAATGTTCCCTTTCTGATCAATAAAGCCAGATATTCCCGTGCTTGCAGATCTTGCTATGCTTCTTCTAGTTTCAATTGCTCTAAGCCTTGCATAATTAAAGTGCTGCTTATGTCCGGATGTGTTGCCCCACCACCCATCGTTAGTAAGTATAAACAATAATTCTGCTCCATTTTTCACATAATCAGCAACATATTCTCCAAAAACGGATTCATAGCATATGATTGGAGCAACTTTTATAGAGTCTTTTGTTGTAAATACACTTCTGTTTCTTTGAAAGCCATAGCTACCACCAAAACCTCCAAATTTTTCAACTACAGGACTTAAAAATTTAGCATATCTGTAAAACGGAACTTTTTCACTCCCCGGAACTAGTTTTGACTTATAATAAAACTGTATGTTTTCATATCCTTGAACCATAATTGCGGAATTGAACAAATCAATATGTTCTCCATCAACTTCATGCTTTTTAGCAGTATATGGAGCCTTTTCTCCGGCATAATATAGACGCTTTACAAAACCTCCTGAAACCCAAGCAACATTATTATTTATCTGTGAGAAAATTCTAAGTAGAACTACCCCTGTGTTTTTCTCAGGAAAGTTTTTCCATACAGTAATCGGAATTGAAGCTTCGGGAGATATAACAAATTTGGTGTTATTGGTTATCTTTCCACCTGCCAATTTGGTCATTTGATTCATACGATTAATTACATCTTCCATTGACCCTACTTGATTATAAGAATCGATTCCATGTTGCACAATTACTACTTCAACTGGAGAGCTTTCTTCTTTATAATTGTTTGAAATACTTAGGGAAAGTAATACCGGAACTAAAAAAACAGCAACTGCTAAAGATATAGAAGTTGTTTTTTGTGAAACTTTGCTCGAATGATTTTTTAAAAGAGTCAATAAATTATAAATGAGAATGTTTGATAATAGCACCCAGGCTGTTCCGCCTAAAACTCCCGTGTATTCATACCATTGCACCCATGAAGTTGTAGTTGAAAAAACATTTCCTAATTGCAACCAAGGCCAACTAAGCTCCCAATTTAAATGCAGATATTCAAACCCAATCCATAAAAATACTATTAAAAAATTACTAGTTTTTCCGGGGAGTTTTTTCCTTGCATAATGCATAAATATCCATGGGATACTCATAAACAGAGAGTTTAGTAAAATGGCAGTTACAGCAGCAGTTATCGACGAGTATGCTATCCAATATGTACTTAAAACATTCCAAATAAAAAAACTAAGAAAAATGAAATAAAAGAAATAAAGAACGGAATTTGCTCTATCTCTGTTTAAAAGCGCTTGATCTATAATAAGAATTGGGATGAAAGCAACAAATACTAAAGGTGTAATCCCATTGGGAGGCCAAGAAATAAAAAGTAATACTCCCGCCAATATCGAAAGTAGAAGTAATTTATATTTTGTAATAACAGATTGAATATTCATGGCTAATTATTTTTACAAAAATAATGAAATGTCTGAACTTGAAACTTTGAATAGAACCGCTAAGTTATAAGCAGTATTAAAATTGTTTTAACAATCTTTTTCAATATGTTCGAAATTTTTAAATTAAATTGTCGTTTTAATTAGTGTTTAAAACAAACTTATTTATAATTTTATACCATAATAATAACACATTACATATATGAAGAAGAGCAAGAAGACAGAACAAAAAATATTTGAAGTTGCAACACAATTATTTTTAGAAAAAGGTGTAGACCGCACAAGCGTTAGAGAAATTGCCACAAAAGCGGGAATAAACTTGGCGCTAATGAACTACTATTTCAGGAGTAAAGAAAACCTTTTTGATACAATTTTCTACGAACTGGTAAAGCGAAATTCAGAGCAGATTAAGAATACTTTGAATTCAGAGTTACCTCTAGAAGAAAAAATCACCAAGTATTGTCATGAGTATATTGATATGCTTATAGAAAACCCTTTACTGGTTTCATTTGTTATGTCTATTCTTCATAGAAGTCCGGAAAAAATTTCTGAAATTAAAGTAGTTCAAAGCCTTTACAGCACTGATGTGTTTGTAAATCAGTTGATGAATGAATCTATGAAAGGCAGCGTTAGAAAGGTTGATCCTGCTCACTTTTTTGTTGATATGATAAGTCTAATTGCATTTCCTTTTGCTATACAAACACTCATTATGGATAAAAACAAAATGAAGAAAGATGATTTTAAAAAATATATGCAGGAAAGGAAAAAATCTGTGCCTGAGCTTTTAATCAGAAGCTTAAGACCATAATATATTCTACTCTTCATTAAGTTATGATATTTCAATATTTTCAAAAAATCAGTAGTTTAAGGCTGCTGATTCTTTGTTTTATATTCTTAAGCTCTTGTAAACTTGCCTACGTTCCTACAAGTATGCACATCCCTTTGCATGAAGAAAAAGGAGAGCTTATTTCTCAGGTTTATTTTGGGAATACTGGTGTTGGGGCAAATTCATCTTTTGCTGCAACAGATAATCTTGCAATTATGGTTGGCGGACATTATCTTGGAGATGAACTTCTCACTCATTATTCACTCGAAGGAAGTATAGGTTATTTTGAAAAGAATGACAACAATGTGTTTTTCGAATCATATCTTGGAGGAGGTTATGGATTTTCCGAAAGGCTACCCGACCAGATTCATGCAACAGGTCATTATCTCGGGCAATACAACAAAATATATATTCAACCGGCAATTGGATTAAAGCCGGGGAACTGGGAAACGGCTTTAGGTTTAAGAACTATATATGTGAGTTATAATTCTTTTTTAACTCCTCCTATACATAATTTTAATCGGGTTTTTTTCGAACCTACACTTTCATTCAAATATGGTTGGGATTCTTTTAAATTTTCTCTTCAGGGTGGGGCATCAATTCCAATGGGGAAACTACCATCCACTTTGGATTTCTTCCCCGTTTTTGTAAGCTTTAATATTTCTCATTATTTTTCCGTATCCGGAGCGGGCAAGAGGTGATTGCGCTTTTTTAAAAATACAATTAAATTCATTTTCATTCATTACTTCCCAATCACTTATATTGAGGTTAAGTATTTGCTTGATAGGTTTAAAATGCTGACCGTAAGAAGTTTTGGCGAATTTGAGATTATGCGGACAAACATCTTGGCAGATGTCGCAGCCAAATATTTGATTATTAGCTAATTGAGCAATAGATTCCGGCAAATCATCTTTTGATTCAATGGTTAAGCATGAAATACATTTTTGTGAATCAATTACACCCGGAGCAACAATTGCTTTTGTGGGGCATGCTTCTATACATTTGCTGCAATTTCCACAATGATTTTCGAGAAAAGGGTTATCATACTCCAATTCTAAAGTAGAATAGATTTCTGCAAGAAAATAGAAGCTGCCCTTTTGGGGTATAATAAGACAAGAATTTTTGCCAATCCAACCAAGTCCGGCTTCAACAGCCAAGGTTCTTTCAAATACCGGAGCTGAATCTACAAATCCCCTATGAGTTTCTATGCCTGTAAGCTCTGATATATGTTTGATAATGCTATGAAGTTTTTCCTTTATAATAAAGTGATAGTCCTTCCCTAGAGCATATTTGGAAATAGCATATTGATTTTTTGAATTGAATGTGATTGGGGTATAATAATTAATTGCTAAAGAAATAATTGATTTGCAATTTTCAAACAGTAAAGTAGGGTTGGCTCTTTTATCAAGATTGTTTGCCATATATTGCATAGATGCATTATAATTATTCTCAAGCCATTTTGAAAGGTTTTCCTTTGAAGTATTAAGCTCTTTTGCTTGGGATATACCAACGGCATCAAACCCGGCTTCAAAGCAAAATTCTTTGATTTTTTTACTTATTTCAACTTTATTTGATTGGTATAATGGCATTTTACTCGAATAAATTGCCCTGAGGTTTGTTTCTAATTCTGCCCAAATGTTTGTATGCCAAATCGGTAGCCTCTCTCCCTCTTGGAGTTCTCATTATATAACCTTCCTGAATAAGAAAAGGCTCATACACTTCTTCTATTGTTCCCGGATCTTCGCTTACAGCTGTTGCAATAGTTGTTAGACCTACAGGTCCACCTTTAAACTTGTCAATAATAGCTAGAAGAACTTTATTATCCATTTCATCCAGGCCGTGTCTGTCAACATTAAGAGCTTCTAAAGAATATTCAGCTATTTTGATGTCTATTTTGCCATCTCCCTTAATCTGAGCAAAATCTCTTACTCTTCTCAACAAAGCATTCGCGATACGAGGTGTTCCCCTACTCCTACCCGCAATTTCAATTGATGCATCTTTGTTTATTTCGACTTTTAAAATATCGGCCGACCTAACAACAATTTTATTTAGAGTGGCAGAATCGTAATAATTAAGTCGGAAATTAATTCCAAATCTGGCTCTAAGCGGGGCAGTAAGTAATCCCGAGCGAGTGGTAGCGCCAATAAGGGTAAAAGGATTTAGTTTTATCTGAACTGTTCGGGCATTGGGGCCTGTATCTATCATAATATCTATCTTGTAATCTTCCATAGCAGAGTACAGATATTCTTCAACAACCGGGCTTAGCCTGTGAATTTCATCAATAAACAGCACATCGTTAGGTTCGAGGTTTGTAAGCAGTCCGGCAAGGTCGCCGGGTTTGTCTAAAACAGGGCCTGATGTAACTTTAATTCCAACCCCCATTTCATTAGCAATAATATGGGCAAGGGTAGTTTTGCCTAAGCCAGGCGGGCCATGAAGCAAAACATGATCTAAAGCCTCTTCCCTTTGTTTTGCAGCCCTGACAAAAACCTTAAGGTTTTCAACAACTTTTTCTTGTCCGGTAAAATGACCAAATCTGTCAGGTCTAAGAGCTTTTTCAAACTCTTTTTCTGCAGATGATAATAATGATTTGTCGGGGTTGAGGTTTGAATTCATTTTTTAGAATTGTATTACCAATGCAAAGTTAAAAAAATAAACTCACCAAAGTTTAATCCTTTGTATTCCTCTGGGGATATTTGATATTCTATGCGTATGTTTTATTATAAGTTGATTTATTCAAAATTAATTCCTTTTGATTAACTTTGCAGGCGTTTTTAATCCCATATACTTCTCAATAATTTTTCAATATGAGCCTGGAATTTAATCAATATTTACAACAGCAGCTTGATGAGATTAAAGCTGCGGGTACTTTTAAAGAAGAATCGGTAATTTGTAGTCCTCAGTCTGCTGCAATTTCTTTCAAAGATGGCAGAAAAGTAATAAATTTTTGCGCAAACAATTATCTTGGACTATCAAACCACCCAGCAGTTGTTGCCGGAGCAAAAAAAGCCCTCGACTCTCATGGTTTTGGATTATCATCAGTAAGATTTATTTGCGGCACTCAAGATATTCACAAGGAACTTGAGAGGCGAATTTCTGAGTTTTTCGGCACTGAAGATACTATTTTATATGCTGCCTGCTTTGACGCAAATGGAGGCGTTTTTGCCCCCTTACTCGACGAAAATGACGCTATTATATCAGATGCATTAAACCATGCATCTATTATTGATGGAATTAGATTGTGTAAAGCGGAAAGGTACAGATATGATCATGCCGACATGAATGACCTTGAAAAACAATTAAAAGCTGCACAAAATAAAAGGCATAAGCTAATCGTAACCGATGGAGTTTTCTCTATGGATGGAGATATTGCGAAAATGGGTGAGATTGTTGCTCTTGCAGAAAAGTATAATGCGATGATTATGTCAGATGAATGCCATTCTGCCGGTTTTATAGGACAAACCGGACGTGGTTCTGCAGAATATCATGGAGTTCATGGCAAAGTGAATATCATTACAGGAACACTTGGCAAAGCTTTGGGTGGTGGTTTGGGTGGTTTTACAACCGGTTCTAAGGAAGTAGTTGCTATGCTCCGCCAACATTCAAGACCTTATCTGTTTTCAAACTCTTTAAGCCCGGCAATTATTGGAGCTTCTCTTGCAGTTTTTGATCTCATTGAAAACGACACATCACTAAGAGATAAACTTATGGATAATGCAGCATATTTTAAAGAAAGAATAATTGCTGCAGGCTTTGACATTAAGCCAACCGAATCTGCGATTATGGCACTAATGCTATATGATGCGCCTTTATCCCAAAAGTTCGCTAAAAGAATGATGGAAGAGGGTATTTATGTGATTGGGTTTAACTTCCCGGTTGTTCCAAAAGGACAAGCTAGAATTAGAATTCAGATTTCTGCCGCACACGAAAAAGCCCACCTTGATAAAGCTATTAAAGCATTTACAAAAGTGGGCAAAGAATTAGGGGTTATATAATTTATTTTGTAACCACTATTTTGTGGGTTGTTTTTCCGTATTCTGTTATTACATTTATAAAGTAGAAGCCTGATTTATAATTGTTGAGATTTAACTGAACTTCATTGCTCTCAACTTTCTCCCTTTCAATTAATGTTCCCAATAAGTTATATACTTCTATCTCTTTAATGATAGTAGCTGCCGTAATATTAATGATATCTTTTGCGGGATTAGGATATAATTTAATATCAGATGTTACAATATCTTCCACTGGAGTGTAAGGTGGGAATGTAAGCATTACGATATCAGACAATCCTTGTTCATACACCGCCTGAATACCTACAGTATAAACCCCTGAACCTAATCCTGTGAACAAATACTCTGTATTGGCAACATTTGAAGCCACAGGTGTTGTCATATCAGTAAGGTAAACATTATATCCAGTTAGAACAGCAGGGTATTCGTATGATTTTAAAGAAACACCTTTAAATTCTTCTTCTTCTATTGATGCAGCAGAAATAGACTTACCAGAGTTAAGACTTCCCAAGTCAAATGCCAAGGCACGAATCAAGAAGTTTCTTGGCACCCATGTATTCATATCTCTAAAATCATATTGAGTATAATCTGAATTATAGAATTGAGTTCCATCCTGAAAACCATAAAGATCATCTATTCCGCCGTCAACTGCAAGCCCAAGGCTTCCGGCAGCAGAAAGCCCGATAAAGAATCCATTTGCTGCATAAACCGGCTCACTTAACTCGTGTACTGTCCATTGCATATGAGTATTAGGAACATTTTCAGCATGATAAATAATATTAGTACGATCAGGTAGATTCATGTCATTTATACCCATAATCCAAACAGAAACGGTACTATGATTTGCACCTGTAAGCATCCACGAAATAGCATCAACATACCCCCTACTGAAGTGAGCTGCACCTAAAACACCTTTCAATGTACCACCAAAGAAGCCAATATTTGACACCGGAGTTCCATTGTCATATCTAAATACCTTTTTCCCTGTTGGCTCATCCCATGATATGAGAGTATTACCAGATTGAAGTTTAGACGTAACATTATCAACATCATACAATGCATAATCCAATACAACATCATCAACTAAATAATCACCACTTGGGATAGAAATATTATCAATAAAGAGTTCATAACCTGGCTTATAAACATGTAAAGAATAGAGTGATTCGCCAAATACCTCATCAAACAAATACTCTCCTAATTCATTGGTCTTTGTTTCGAAATAAGAATCTCCAACAAGCGCAACAATAGCTCCTTCTAATCCTGTCTCTTCATCATCAGCTCCATAAACAATTCCGCTTACTTCAACTACAGATAAAACAGAAAGCTTGAAGACCACATTAGTAGTTTCATTATCATACACATTAATAAGTTGATGCTGAGTTGTATAGCCTTCTAATGAGGCAATTAAAGTACGTTCTCCGGCCGTTAAGGCTGAAAACACAAAAGTCCCGTCGGCTCCAGAATAAGTAATAATGGAAGTTCCTGCAACTCTAATTTGAGCACCCGCTAAAGGATTATCATCAATATCAGTAACAATGCCTTCAACCGAATTTACGATTGCAGCTCTATAGGCTGAAATTACATGTTTAATTTCTCTAAGTGTTCTTGCATTATCTCCGTCTGAAACATCTCCGGTTGGCACATTTTGATGGCTAACATAAGGATTTGAGAAATAGGCAACATTAGTATGTGTTACACCATCTTGAAAATATGAACCGCTGGAATAGGTCATTAAATCGCAATAGTATGCATTATTGGTACCTGTCCATCTCCATCCGGCAGAATAATTAAATAAACCTGGTCCTGCTTGAAAGTTTTGTGCTTTATGATGATGACAGCCCATATTGTGTCCTGTCTCATGTGCATGTGTAAGTCCGGTAGCCTGCCTTACTCTTGTAATAGAAAATGCCATATCAGGCCTTCCATTAGTGGAAGTAAGCAACCAAGCGATGCCACCAGTGTCGCTTACATCAGAAAACATTGCAACAAGGTCGGCTCCGAATTCATTTCTCCATTCATGAACCATTCCCAAGGCCCCGGTCCCGTTGGTTAAGTTAGATAAGTCATTTGATGAACTGCCGCTTTCTACATAATATGTTTCTGTAGCATGAACAAGCCTCATCGCCATAAAAGTTTCACTGTTATCGTAAGACAAGTTAGATTGAGCAACAGCTAAACTTACGATATTATCCACGCCTCCACCGCTACTATTTCCCCATGATTTTGCAGCTGTTGTATATACAATTAATACATCAACTGTTGCATGGTCAAGTGGTCCTAAGTTTTTTGCACTTATTTCGTTTTGAATTCTAATTTGCTCTTGAATTGCTTTTTCATCGGGAGCGGGTGGCAAAACATCATCATCCCCTTCAATATAGTCAAGTTTGCTGATATTTAATTCAAGTATATAATGTTTATTTGTTTCAGGGCAGCTAATAATTTTATAATGTAAGTCTTTTGAAGGGATATTAACAACCGCAAGACTTCTGTTTTCTGTTGTTGACAAAATCATAGAAGCCCATTCGTAATTATTAATTCTTGCTCTAACAACTTTACTGCCGTTTACATATGTAGAAGTATAATCAATTTTTGCTTCATAAGTAATGTCTTCAAAGAGGTTTAAATGCAATAAGTTAGAATCTTTGTTAGAGTAGTTATAAGAAACCACTTCATTAGAAAGTGACACTTCAGAATAACGAATTACAGATTCTGAGTTATCAAAAAACCACAAATCTGAAATATCCGCTTTTGATTTTTCAATTCCTCTTTCAGAAATTAAAAACAACTCAGGGTTGCTTGCAAAACCTTCACTGAAGAGAATTGCTGATAAACTTACTGTTAATATTAGTACTAATTTTTTCATTGATTAATGTTTTGTTTAAACTGCCGGTTGATTAGCTAATTATTGTTTGATGATGGAAATGTCTGAAAAACAATGCAAATACAATATACAAAGGTACGAATTATTAAAGGAAACTTAGCTGTTAAAAATGTTTAAACTAATATTTAATGGCATTTATAGATAAAAAAAAGAGGCTGCATTTGAAGAAATGCAGCCTCTTTTGTAAGTTAATAATGATTATTTGGCAATCTGTAGCTTAATTGTTTTTTGCCCGTTTTCAGTGTAAATTCTTACGAAATACATTCCCGGCTCAACACTTAGCATCAAGTCAATAACTTCAGCATCAGGTTGGGTTGAATAAACTACCTTTCCAATCATATCAAACACTTTCACATCAGTGATAATTCTGTCAGATGTAATATTGATATTGCCTCTTGACGGATTTGGATAAACACTGATACTAAACATAGAAGGATCATTAATGCTTACTGTTCCAAACTTAGCCACTAGTGTAATGTTTTCAGCAGGCATATTAAATGTAAACTCAGCATCTGTGCTAACTAAAGAACCACCAAGATACCATCCATCAAAAGTGAAGTTAGCATTAGCAGTTGCATTAACAGTAACTTCAACTCCGGCTTCAAACTCTCCGCCACCGGTTGCTGTACCACCTGCAACAGGATCAGCTACAACAGTAAGTGTATAAGTAGGGTCTGGAATTACTTCGAAGTTTGCAGTTAATGTAACATTACTATTTGGCATAGTGTAATTGAAATTAGCCGATGTGCTAACAACAGTAGCTCCAATAGTCCAGTTAACAAAGTTATAACCTTCAGCCGGAGTTGCTACAACAGGAACACTTGCATTAAAAGCATAATTACCACCGCCACTTACTGTACCACCTGCAGCAGGATTTGCTACAAGAGTTAGAGTATGAACATTAATTTCGAAAACTGCTACTAGGCCAACATTTTCAGTCGGCATGGTGAAAGTATAAGTAGCATTAGTTTCAACAATGCTAGAGTTTAATTCCCAACCTATGAATGTATATCCTGTGTTTGCTGTAGCTACAACAGTTACAGCAGCGTTGGCAGCGTATTGTCCTGCACCTGTAGCAGTTCCTGCTCCAACAGGAGAAATTTCTATAGTAACATTATAAAGAACTTCTTCAAAATTGGCAGTTACCGTTACGTCTTCTGCAGGCATTGTAAAGATGTAAGTTGTTGAAGTTTCTACAACAGTTCCATCAACTTCCCAGTTAAGAAATACATAACCGCTGTTTGCAGTGGCTTCTAATGCAACATTTGCATCTTCGTAATAATAGCCTGCACCTGAAACACTGCCGGCTCCAGCAGGATTGATTACAACGATAACCTCATTTTGACCAGCAAGAGGTGTAATATTAGCCGTAGATGTCGGGGCTCCGGTTAAAGTAAGAGTATAATTACTTATGTCAGCACCAGCAATGTTAGCAAAAACAATTGAAACAAGAATGTCATCTCCAGGCACAGAAGTTGCAAATTCAGCAACTACTCCCGTTAAAACTACATCATCAATTCCAATAACACCGACAAGCTCTAGGTCATTGTCAATAATTACAGCATCAGTTGTTCCATCATATTCTTTATTTTCAACTGCGAAAGTTCCACCAATAGTAAGTTCTTTTGCATAAATATTTGCAGAAGCATACTGAGTTGGAGCTAGAATATACTTGTCGGCATCTGCACCGCCAAGAGTTAAACCAACAACTGACACAATTATATCATCGTTAACATTAATATCAGCAAAAGTTGCAACAACTGCATCAGTAACTAAAGTAACATCATCGCCAACTTCTACACCAACAAGAACTCCAAAGTTGTCTACTTCAGCATCATTATTGCCGTCATATTCTTTATTATGAGCTGTTAGACCATCAATAGTTAATCCAATCTTATCTGTAACGGTCATAGTACCGTTAACATAATTGATGTTATAATTGTCAGCAAGATCTGCACTTCCAACGGCATTACTTGGAATGATTGGATATGTTCCGGGTGCAGCAGCAGCTTCAGCTCCTGTGCTTGTTAGAGTTACGCTAGTTACTTCATCTGTAAAATAAAGAGTTCCGGTTGTAAACTCAGAGCCTAAGAACACATATTCATTGCCGGCAATTTTAAAAATATCATCGGCAATAATATTAAGATTTCTCTTAGTAATTGTAAAGTTTGCACCTGTGTAATTTATAGTATAATTACCACCGGCATCTATTGTGCCCTGAAGAATGAGATATACATCTACATCTTCACCTGGCTCACGAGTAAGTTCTCCAGTGATAGCATCTCCACCAATTAATCCTGATGAAACGTAAGTTAAAGCAGGGTCAGCATTGCCATAAACTTTTGTTTTTGCCTCTGCATTAACAGTAATAGGCCTAGAAGTAATAGTAAGATTGGCACTTACGTATGTAATATTATAGTTACCGGGTGTTGGAGTAACATTAACTGTACCCTGGTTAATTGCAAAAGCTCCAATATTTTCACCAGCAACTCTTGTAAGAGCGCCTGTCCATGAGTCTCCAGCAACCAGAGAACCAGATGTTACCAGATATGTTAAAGCCGGGTCTGTATTACCATAAACCTTAGTTTTAGCATCAGCAGTGATTGTAACGGCACGTTGATTTACGGTAACGTTAATAGTTCCGTCAACTGTATTATAAAGAGTTGTGTTTGTAGGAGTAAATCTTACAGCAGCAACATATGTTCCGGCATTAGGGACAACAGTTGGGTTGATGTAAGCAAAAGTTCCGGGGACAGCTACTGCATCGTAGGTTGCAGCACCGCCAGATAATGTAGCAGTAGATAACTGCGCTCCATAAGTTATTGCAGTTGCGGTAGGCCATGGACTAACCGTTGGGGTTCCTTTAGCAATAGTAATGGTACCAGCAGTTGTTCCTGATATAATGTTTGTTCCGGCAGCACTAGAGATATATCCATCTACGATGTTAAAGGTATAACCACCAGTAGCAGCAGGTGCATTAACCTGAAATGTCATTATTGTACCAGAACTGCCAAGAAATGCAGAATTATTTGGCGAATGGCTAACAATTCTAAGGACATTTCCAGCAACAACGTTTCCGGAAATCACATGGTTAGTAATTCTAGCCGGGACTAATGCTAAAGATGCATTAACGTATGTAAAACCAGCAGGTAGCGGGATATCAAGCTGGAAAGCGACAAATGGATCAGCATTGTTTATTGCCATTTGAATTTCTACTACACTGCTTGGCAATGCAGTAGTATTGTTTATAACCATTGTATTCTGTGCTTTTACAGTATTAAAGCCTAAGAATACAAACAGCATTAACAACATTGATAATTGTAATCTCTGTGTTTTCATCCAAATATAAATTTTAAGGTTAAATTAATTTTTAAATACAAGCAACAAATATATAAACAAAATCAGTTACTTGGTTAAATAAACTAATATTTAACCAAGTATTGACTCAATAATTCGACAAAGAATATGCTTTATTACTTTTAATCATCTTTATTTGACAATTACTACTTTTTCATCATGTTTGAGAATGCTTTTCAAACTTAGCTTATCTATAGCATTTATCTGTACAAAATAAATTCCGCTTTTCAAAAAGGATAGTTCGCTAAAATTAATAGAATTAATACCTTTTGCATATTCAGAGTTTATTTGGGAAAAAACCAATCTGCCTTTATCATCAAACATTCGAATGTTAACATAGCAGCCGGTATTTAGAAATAGGTCGATATTGAAATTTCCTGCATTTGGATTAGGGAAAAGTTTAGCAGTATTGTTCAATATTGCAAACAAATCGTCAGTCAAAGGAGAATTCAAATCGTGGGTCGTAACATCAACAAGTTCATGATTTACGTTTGAAGCCAACGCAAATGACCAATTCATGTTTTTTACTTCAACAATGCTTACCTTGAATAAGTTAACCAAGCCCTCACTAAATGGAGTTAGGTCAAGATTATAAATTACTCCTCTAATCTTGTTGTCAATAACATTAAATGCAATTGTGAAATTATCAATTAAAGTTGTAAACTCAGCTTTATTGGCTTCAGAGCTTTCAATTTCGAACTGTAAAGCGGCAATTGTTCCATCGCTACTGAAGCTAACAATTCCATTCTCATCAATATATAAATCAGCTATTTCAGAATTGACATCAGACTTTTCGTCTTTTGCAACACCAAGAATCACATTAACAAGAGCTGTAAGGTCGGCTATATTAACGCTGCCATCGCCATTAACGTCAGCATTATCTATAATGAATCCTCCGGGAGTACTTCCATTCAAATGGCTAACCATCCAAACAACGTCACCAACATTTACCACACCGTCGTTGTTAACGTCACCTAAAACACCACCAGTATGATTAATTATAAAGTTGTCTACAGAAAACGCTGCACCATCATTTCCTAAATATCTGAATGCGAATTGAACATTGCTTTGTCCGGCATAAGCAGAAAGGTTTAAAGTAGTTTCCAGCCATATCCAGTTCACGTCTGTAGATGTAAACTGTGGATGATCTGTCATTTTCCATATCTGTGTCCATGCACCTCCATTTAGTCTTACATGTAAAGAAAGCTCGCAATTTGGTTGTACAACAGACCAATGATAGCTCCCGTTAAAATGGAACTTCATTTCAGGGGTTTTTCCAGCAAAATTAAAAACTGGTGTGATTAGCCATTCATTTTGACTTGAAGCAACCCAATGACATCTGTAAAAATGAGAGCCACTAACTGGATTTATAGGAGTTGTGCCAACTGTAAACGTAGTAATAGGAGCCCAAGTTGTAGTAGAATTCGATTGTAATGACCAACATGCACTTGTACCTCCACTGAAATTCTCCTGGTACGGAAATGTTGATATAATGCCACATTGTGTAGATGCATTAGTTGTTACACCTGTAGAATAAGTATTAGCTCCATCATATGACCACACTTTGTAATAATAAGTAGAATTTGGATTTAACCCAGTGTGAGAGTGAGTTGTGCCTCCTGCACGGTATATAATTGTGCCTCCACCTGCAATTGCTTGTCCGACAGAATAAGCACCTGCTGGATTTCCAAAAGTATTAGTAGTATTGAAAGCAACCATAACATTATTGTTAGCTGCATTTTTAGTCCAACTTAAGTTTATTTGAGAGTCGCTAATAGAGCTTGCTGATACTGCAGAAGGATTCAAAACGCCTCCAACTTCTTCTCCAGTAATTGAAATATCATCAATATCCCAGTAATAACCCCAAGTTCCTTGATATTTGAATCTGAATTTAACGTTTGATTGTCCGGCAACGGCAGTAATAACTTGATCAAATGTTGCCGGATTAGCAGTATTTGCAGTCCATTGCTGAATTTGAGTCCAAGTGGAACCACCATTTACACTATACGATAAAGTAGCAGATGAACCAGTGTAAGATCTGAAATAATGTTTAAACGTAAGCCTAACATTATTATAGCCAGATAAATTAAGGGTTGGCGTTATTAAATCAGCGTTCTGTGTGTTTCCACTTCCAAATCCATCACTATTCAGATAAGCATAATTACCTGTTGATCCAGTTAAACCATTTGTATGGGTTCCAAATTGCCATACTTGTCCGTTGCCTTGATTATCAACAATTTGCCAGCAGTTAGGTAAGCTAGTAGATGCATTGAAGTTTTCTGTAAATGGCAGAGAAGAAACATTACAATCCATAAAGTTTGCTGTAACTGTTTTGTTTCCGTTCATAAGAAGGTTGGCAGGGTTTGTTGTTCCTGTTAGGCCACCAGACCAGTTAGTAAAATTCCACCCGGCACTAGGCACCGCTTGTAAAACAGCAGTAGAGTTTTCAGCAAGATTCATAACACCAGTATAAGGTGTTCCATTAACTAGTACAGAGCCACTGCCTGATGTATTAACAGTTAATGTAAAAATGTCATAAACAGTAATGTAGTTTTCCTTAATTCTTTCATAAGTTCCATTAACAAGAAGGCTAACAGTTTTCTGACCCGGAGTAGTGTATGTAACAACATGAGGACCTTGTCCTGTAGCTGTAGCTGGAGTAGCTCCGGCACCAAAGTTCCACGACCAGGATGTAAAAGTTCCACCACCTGAGGCATCAGTAAAAGTTACTGTTTGGTTTTTAAGAATTTCAGTTGGTGTTGCATTGAAGTTTGCGTAAGGACCGGCAGATGTAACATCAAGCTCAACGATATAAGGCACTTTGTTATATGCAGTAACAACAAGTTTTACTTTGTCACCAACATTTAAACCTGAACTAATAGGAATGCTAATATTTCCGCCAGCACAAATAGCAGTTCCAATACGAACGCCATCTTTTGTAATCGTACCTCTAGCACCAGCGACATTACAAGCAACGTCAAAGAAGTCAGTGCCAAACATAACAACTGGGTTGTGACTTATTGTCATATTTTGCGGAGTGTCGGTTCTAACAAGAAGAGACGCATCACCAAATAGTGTCCATGTTTTAATTGTTTCTTGGAAGCTTTCTGTTGAATAATAGTCAGACAACATCAAAATCATACCATTAAAAGAAAGAGCACCAAATGTAGTTCTTTTATTTGCTGCTGTGGTATTTGTAGAGTTTCCATCGCCTCCAGGATTGGATGTGTAATTATATCCACCGATAAGAAGATCATTAAAATAATCCTGTCCGGTCATTGGTGGTTGCCAAGGCTGATTGATAGTAGACCCTAAAAATGCAACAGCACCACCGCCAACTCTGTTCAACCATGCTTCAGCAAAACATTCGCTAGTGTGATTAAACTTTCCTACCAGACACGCCACTGACCAAACATATGGAAGTTTGTTTCCATTAGTGAGAGCATTTACATGAGAGTTTGAATAACTTGCAACACTCCATCCAGTTTCGTATCCATGGTTGCAATAATTTAAAACACTAATACCTGCGTTAATTCTATTAGATACCTGAGTTGATGTTGTATTTGTTACACCAGGAACCCCACCATCGTAATCTTTATGAACAACGGTATAGTTGTAGGTAAGCAATTTGTCTCGAATTCTATCCATATGAACATAATCTGCTTCTCCTCCATGATGACCGCCACCTGCTCCTTCATTACGAGCCATGCCCATTGCATTTTTATACCATGTTCCTAAGTCAGGAGTTTTTTCATAATTGATAGCCTTGTTAATTTGAGTAGTAACATTTGCAGATGCTCTTGCAACAAAACGTCCAATAATAATATCAGGATATAAATCTGTGCCAACAACACAGCCAAGCATAGGATCTTTAGGCGCTGTTGTATTTCCAGAGAGGTTTTCAGTATCACATTTGATATTATCCCAGCCACCAACAAGCTGTACATAAAGAATGTTAGGATTATTATTATAAGCAGTTTGAATTGTGTTTTTAACATTTAACCCATTGGCAACTTGCTGTGTATGTACTATATAACCAACTTCTCTTTTCCATGTAATATAGGGTTGAATAACATCTACATCTCTAGCAGTATAAATAACAAGTATTTCGCCAAATTGACCTAACTCGTTAGCATATCGTGTTTTATCATAATTGATAAACATTGATTCATAAATTCCATTCATCATTGGATCTACATATCCCGGAGTAATGGTAAGAGGGTTCGTTGATTTGTTATAATCTTTAACCAAAGAAACAGTTATAGATTTGTAAACTCTAAGAACGTTTTTTGCGGCATTATATCTAAATGGATGAGCATAAACATTTACCCCTCTTGTGTCTCTTAGCACAAATGGGTCCGTATTATATGCAATTTCGCTTGGATAGAATGCATCCACAACAGATTCGGGTGAAATTATAAAAGGAATAGAACCTGGATCTTGATTTCGATAAATGACACCTCTTGACGGGATCATTGGATAATCAAGCTGAATTTCGATAAAGTCTTCTCCTTGGATACTTAAAGTAACGTCATAATCAGCATTTAAAAGCACATTAGCATTAATTACCGGCAATTCAGCAAATCCCTTAAGTTCTGTAAATGCTCCATGAGTAAAACTAATTTCAGTAAATTTTTGTCCGTCTCTTTCAACAACATTCAATTTGTAATCATCTAGGGTAAAAGTTAATTTCATTTCATCACTTTTTACCTGATTAAAAGAGGCACTGTAAGACTTTGTGCTTAAAATATCTTGCACAGTTTGTCCAAAAGATGCAGAAAAAACAAATGTTATTACTGCAGCAAAAAATAGTAATCTTTTTTTCATAATGTTTGGTTTTGGTTAGAATAGATTAATAATTGGATTGGTCGTTTTAAAAATTAAATGTAGTGTGATGATATATAGATGTATTAAAGAATTTTATACCGCTCTATCTTAAAATTTTCCTCTAAAACTAATCTCCAAATGTAATAAAAAATTAATTTGCCAACTTTAATAAAGCTGAATTCAAGTCACAAATGCAACTTTTTGTTTAATCAAATTTAATGATAAAAATTCAATTGGTGATAAGAACCCCAATTTTTTTCTTGGTCTGTTATTTAACTTGTGTTGAACATATTGAATTTGTTGATTAGTAATATTTTCAAAAGAAGACCCTTTAGGAAAGTATTGCCTGATAAGCC
>Ga0208244_100561_pt1 | contig 33218 bp, 28 predicted proteins | sample SubbioCR12Aug_5A_FD_184828 | JGI IMG/M metagenome (GOLD analysis project Ga0208244, IMG submission 184828) | Serpentinite rock and fluid subsurface biosphere microbial communities from McLaughlin Reserve, California, USA - CR12Aug_5A (SPAdes) | ecosystem: Environmental > Terrestrial > Deep...
CGCGCTGCTCCTCTGGCTGCTGCGACGGGCCTCGAAGCGGCTGGTCTTCGATTTCGACGACGCGATCTTCTGCAACACGGACGGCAGCCCTTCGCGCACCCGCATGGCCCGATTTTCAGCAATGGCGCGGGCCTGCGACCAAGTGCTTGCCGGCAACGCCTTCCTGGCCGGCCACGCCACCGCCTTCAACCCGGCGGTGACGGTCATTCCGACCAGCGTGGAGTCATCGCGCTACCAAGCGGAGGCGGACAAGGAGGCATACAAGCCGGTGGACTCGGTCGATCTGGTCTGGATCGGCAGCCGTTCGACTCGCAAGTATCTGGCGGAGGCGATGCCGTGGCTGGGTGCGGCGGCGCAAAGGGTGCCTGGCCTGCGCCTGAAGATCATCGCCGATTTCGACCTGTCCGACTGCGGCGTGGCGACGCTGCCGGTAGCCTGGCGCGCCGACACGGAAGCGCGGGAGCTCGCCTCCTCGCACATCGGCATTGCGCCGATGCGCGACGACGACTGGAGCCGCGGCAAATGCGCACTGAAGGTGCTGCAGTACATGGCGGCCGGCCTGCCGGTCGTCTCCTCGAATGCAGGCGCCAACGCCGAGGTCGTCAACGACGGGGAAACCGGCTATCTGGTGGCAACGTCGTCGGAATGGGCGGAGCGGATCGAACGCCTGGCGAACGATGCGGCCTTGCGGCGGCGCATGGGGGAATCGGGCCGCCGTATCGTGGCGGCTGACTATTGCGTGGAATCGGTCTTCGAACGGATGCGATCGGTCATTTCCGGGCTGGCGTGAGCCGTAGCCGGCCCGGCGACGATCACGGCGTCACCGGCCTTGTTGCTGAAGCGCCGCAGGGGTTTCAGCCCGTTTTCCTCCAGCCATTTCTCCGCGCCGCCCTGTTTTCGCGAGGACTCGATGACCACCATATCCAGCTTCCGGCTGGCCAGCGCCTCGGCCATCTTGTCCCGCTCGATCAGTCCTGCCGAAGCAGGCCGCCAGCCGGCATAGTAGGCAATGCGCGAGTTGGAGACGCCCACGCGCGATGCATCGCGCACGTTCTCGCCCAGCCACCGGCCCGCTTCGACGATCTGGGTCTTGCGCGGCGAGAGCGACACGACGTTCGCCGTCATTGTGAGCAGCACCAGCACGATCATCAGCATCCGCCAGCGGGGAAAGCGCTGCAACAACAGGACCAGGCCGCATGCCGCGAACGGCACCGCCAGCAGGTTGAGCAGGCTGACGTAGCGCCCGACGAGGAAAAACTGGTGAGTCACGAAAGCCAGCAGCACCAGCAGGTAGGCGAACAGTGCCCACGGCAATGGCTGCCAGCGCGCCAGCACGGCGCGCAGCGGCTGACCGGCGAATTGATAGCCGAGGGGCAGGACAAGGATGCCGGACATGACGAGGAACTTCATCGGGATGATGGACAGTAGCCCGAAGAACAGGACATAGCCCGCTTCCTCGCGGGAGTATTTGTTAAGCACCGATGTCGTCAGCCGCTCCGCAGCCTCGCGGAACAGCCCGAGTTTGCCCAGCGGGTTGGCGGCGTCGAGATAATAGAGCACACGGTGCGGCGGCTCGATCAGCCCGCTGCCGAATAGCAGGATCGCCAGCGTCACGCCCGCCATCGGCAGCAGGCCGATCATCCACACCCGCTTCAGCTTCATGCCGCCCGGAGCGGAAAAGGCCTGCCAAAGCATCAGGGCCGGATAGAACGCCACCGCTTCGAGGCGGAACAGGGCAGCCACCGCCAGCGCAAACTGGCTTGCGAGGGCGTCACGCCAGCGCGGCGATGTCTTCTGGCGCATCGCCAGCCAGAACCCCAGCATGCAGAAGAACCAGAAGCCGTATTCGCGCAGGATCTCGTTACGATACTGGTTGTAGGCAGGCATGGCCAGTACCACCAGGCAGGCCATCCAGGCCGCTTCGGGTGCGCGCCGGCGCACCAGGTCGACAGCCAGGGCGCAGGTGCCGGCCATGAGGAGCGCGTTCAGGCCATGCGCCGCCGTCTCGGGACCGAGTGTCGTTGCGGCGGACAGGGTGGCGATCAGAAGCGGCAGGAAGTTCCAGCCGCCGTTCCGCAACGCCATCCCGATGCCGTCCTCCAGAATGGCCTGCGCGGTTTCCAGGTAATAGATGCCGTCGCGGTTAACGAGATGTCCCTGAACGGCAATATAGGAGAGCAGCAGGCTGGCCAGGAACGCCGTCCTGACGGGACCCGTCGTCCTCGCCCAGACGACCATGCGGTCAACAATCGGCGACTTTCGCATGCTCGTTCAGCGTTTCAAGCGGGGGCGCTTCCGCCTGCGCCTTCCGGCAGGGTGCCGATCATCTCGATGCAGGTCGGCGGCATCAGGTAGCGGTGCCGGGTCAGCCAGCGCAACGGCCCCAGCGCGCCGAGCAGGGCGACCAGGTCGGCGCCGATGCTGTGCATCACCGCGCCCCGCCGACGCTGCCAACTGCCCTTCAGCCTGAAGCGGCGAAGCTCCTCGTCGACGGGATGCAGATCGCCGGCGACATCGGTGCTGGTGCGACTGGCCGTCATGTCGAACACCAGCCTTGGAAAGAGTTTCCTGACGCCTTCGTGCGTAAAACGCCAGTAGTCGGAGGGATAGCCATGGAATTTCCACGAAAAGGGAACCGATACATAGAGACGGCCACCCGGCCGAAGCAGGTTCGTGATGTTCTCCGCCATCTGAAAAGGCTGGGCGCAGTGCTCGAGCACGCTCAGGCAAATGATCGTGCCGAACCGACTCCCGCCCAGCACGGTGTCTATATCTGCCAATGGCACGGTCAGGTCGATCACATGGTCGACGCCCTTGCCTTCCTGCATATCGATGCCGATGTACTCCTCGCCGGGAAAAAGGTCTCTCATGTTGACCGTCGATCCATAGTCCCGCGATCCGATCTCGAGGATCGGCCCCTGAAAGAGGTTCTTGTGGCGCTTGATGAACAGCTCGTGATTCTTGAATCCCATCGACAATCCCTGAGTTCTATTGCTTTTCTGTCTGCACACGCGACTCCGGAGCATTGTAAAACACCCGCAACACGGGGCGGCCTTGGGTTTTGCCTGGCGGCCAGCGGAACACTTCCCGCAACAGGGGCCCCTGCGGACCAAACAGCTTGCGAAAATCCTCCGGAGATTCGACAGCCAGATGAACGGGCAAAGCCCCGCCGGCAAGCCGTAGCGCCTCATCCTCGCCGATCCAGGGGGTCACCGTGCCAAGATGCAATTGCAGCGTAACCGGCGTATCCAGGTGTCTGAGCGTTCGCACGTCCAGTCCGCTGGCCTTCAGCGCGTGGGCGGCCTGCTCGGCAGCAGCGGTATACCTGACCTCCTCGCTCTCCATGCCTTTTGCATGGTACATCCAGTAGGTAGCGGCCAGGATGAAGACGGCAAACCCGGCCATGCCGGCAGACAGCCAGCGCCTGCCGACACGCTCGCCCAGCCGGGCCATTTCCTTCCCGGCCAGCAGGGCCGCCGCCGGCCACAAGGGCAGCAGCAAATCGCCGCGGTGATGGGAAGCGAGGGAAAAAAGCACTATGCCGCCGACAATCCAGCAGAAAATGAAGCGTTCGAATCGCCTGATCGCGCCGTCGGCAGCGGGATGGCGGAAGATCCGCCACAGTCCGTAAGCGGCAAACAGGCTGAAGGGCAGGAAGCGCAGGATGAAGTACAGGGTCGGCTTGGGCAGGTTCTGCCCCGGGAAGCCGCCCTTGCCCATCCCGGTGGCTTGCCCGACGAGTTCCTGGAAGAACAGCTTGTCGACGAGCGGCTGGCCGGCCGAGAGGAGGGCCGGCACGAGCCAGCCCAGCACGAGGATCAGGAAAAGCGCGACGCCGGCCCAATGGCTGCCGCGCAGCGGCGGCGTGGTCGCATCGCTGCGGCGCTCCCAGAACCACGCCAGCAGCCCCATGCCGGCGAGCCCAAGGCCAAGCGGCCCCTTGATCAGCGTCGCCGTGCCGGCAGCCAGCCAGAACGGTACCCAGCCGCCACCCCGCTCCCAGGCGCGATGCGCCGCAAGCGCGCCCAGGGCGACGGCCAACGCGAAGAGGGCATCCGTCCGCACCAGGGCGACATGCTTGGACATCATCGGCGCCAGCACGACGGCCAGCCCCGCCAGCCCGCCCGCCAGCACCCCGAAGCGCTGCCGCCCCACCCGAAAAACGAGCAGCGCCATGGCCAGCACGGCCAGGGCGGAGGCCAGCGTGAGGGTCAAGCGGTTGATGCCCCCGATCCCGGCAAACCCTGCCGTGATCCAGGTATGCAGCGGGGGCTTGGACATGATGCGGCCGCGGATGTCCTCCTGCACCAGCCAATGGCCCTGCCAGACGACATCCATGACATAACCGACATTGCGATCCTGCGCGTCGGCCTCCAGGTTCGAGGGTCCCGCCAGTCGGATAGCATAGATCGACAACACCAGCGCGGCCAGCAGCAGGCTCCAGAACAGCTCACTTCTCCAGAAGTCCCTGTTCACGGGCGGACCTGCAAACCCCGATTCTTCCTGCGCCAATGCCAGATGAAGAGCGCGCCGACCAGCAGGACGACACCGGCAGCCAGCAACTGGCCGAGGCCGCTCATCGCCTGCTCGTCAACCACGCCGCTGCCGATCAGGGCGGCGATGATGCCTTGCGGCAGGAAGCCGATGAAGGAGCCGGCCAGGAACACGCCGGATCGAACCCGGCTGAGCGCCAGCGCGCTGTTGATCACGATATTGCTCAGGGGCAACTGGCGGATCAGCACAACGGCTTTCACCGAGGAAGAACTGCCGTAGGCCTTGCGCATCAGGCGGTGCTTGCCGAAACGTTTCATCAGCCAGCCGCGGCCGCCGCTGCGCACGGCCTGGAACATGATGAAGGAACCGCCCAGTGAGCCAAGCTGGGCGAGGATCAGCCCCTCCCAGAATCCGAATGCCAGCCCGCCGAGGCCGTAGAACATCAGACGCGGGACGCCAACCGCCATGAGGGCAGTCACGCAGGCCACATAGGTCAGTTCGGCCCACAAGTCGTCCCCCTTGAGGAAGGCGCGCAGCTTGTGAATGTCCTTCACCACGGCGCCGACCGGGGTGAAGTAGAGCAGGAGGAAGACGGCGGCGGCGGCAGCGAGCAGGATCAGCAGGCGCGTCAACTCTCGGGAAAACCCGGGTTCGAGCGTCTCCATGCCGATGTCGCCCTCGGCAATCGTGGGAAGCGCCTGCATGAGGGCGTCCTCCCCTTGCGCTGCGGCCTTCTGCGGATCGTTCAATCCGTCTTCTCCCCCACGCGGTCTCCGGGCACGGTGCGGGCGGCGAGCCAGCGCACGCCGAAGCAGTCCCGGATGCCGCGCCAGAGCCGGTTGTGCACGCCGTACTTGGACACGCCGCGCAGCCTGGGGCGGTGATTGACGGAAATCTCGGAGACGGCATAGCCCTTCTGCCGCAGGAGGGTGGGCATGAAGCGGTGCAGTCCGTTGAACACCGGCAACTCGATGGCGCAGGCGGCCCGCACGACGCGCGCGCCGCAGCCGCTGTCGCTGACGCGATCGCCGGTGATCGCGTCGCGGAACCGGTTGGCGACGCGCGAGGAAAATCTGCGGATGAAGTTGTCCTGGCGCTTGGCGCGCACGCCGGTGACACAGTCGACGCCGAGCCGGCGCGCCTCGTCGAGCATGCGCGGCAGGTCGGCCGGGTCGTTCTGGCCGTCGCCGTCGAGCGTGCCGACCCATTCGCCGCGCGCCGCGCGGAAACCGCTCGCCACCGCCGCGCTCTGGCCGAAGTTGCGCCGATGCCGCAGGGGGCGCACGATGCCGGTCTCCAAAGTCAGCCGCTGCAGCACGGCGGGACTGTCGTCGCTGCTGGCATCATCGACGAAAATCACTTCGTAGGCTTCCGCCCGACCCTGGAAGGCGGCCTGGATCTCCCGCAGCATGGGCTCGATGTTCTCCGCCTCGTTGTAGACGGGGATGACAATGGAAAACAGGGGGGGCTGGGGCGTATTCGGGTGGCTCATACGGGTGCGGCTTCCCGCTCTGGGGCAGGACGTCCGATTCGAGGGTGCTGCATGATACTAGATGACGGCGCGGCTTGTAAGGTGGTTTCAGGCTGCAGGCTCATTTGACGACCAGCACGTCCTCCATCACCAGGTACTGCAGGTCCGAGCCGAAGAACATGTCCAGCGCGTCGGCCGGCGAGCAGATCATCGGCTCACCACGGCGGTTGAGCGAGGTGTTGAGCACCACGCCGTTGCCGGTGAGCTTTTCCATCTCCAGCATCAGGTCGTAGTAGCGCGGGTTGAACTCGCGCTTGAGCACCTGGGCGCGCGAGGTGCCGTCCTCGTGCACCACCTCCGGCACGCGCGCCTTCCACTCGGGCGAGACCGTGAAGGTGAAAGTCATGAACGGCGCCGGATGGGCCGAACCGAGCATCTGCGGACCGACGCTGTCGAGCATGGAGGGACAGAACGGCCGCCAGCGCTCGCGGAACTTGATCTGCGCGTTGATGCGGTCGGCCACGCCGGGCACGCTCGGGCAGCCGAGGATGGAGCGCCCGCCGAGCGCGCGCGGGCCGAATTCCATGCGGCCCTGGAACCAGGCCACCGGCTGGCCGTCGGCAAGCAGGCGCGCCACGCGCTGCGGCACGGCGTCGACCTTCTGCCACTGCGGCCTGGCGGGATGCTTCTCGCAGGCAGCGATGATTTCCTCGTTGCTGTAGGCCGGGCCGAGGAAGACGTGCTCCATCTTCTCCACCGGCACGCCGCGCGCCACCGAGACGTAGGCGGCCGCGCCGATGGCCGTGCCGGAATCGCCGGAGGCCGGCTGCACGAAGAGCTCCTTCAGCTCGGGCCGGGCAATGATTTTCTGATTGAGCTTGACGTTGAGCGCGCCGCCGCCGGCGAAGGCCAGGCGGCCGGTCTCGCGCAGGATGTCGCCGAGGTAGTGGTCGAGCATCTGCAGGGCGATGTCCTCGAACAGCTTCTGCATGCTCGCCGCGTAGTGGATGTAGGGATCGTCGGCGATGTCGCCCTGGCGGCGCGGGCCGAGCCAGTCGATCAGTTTCGGCGAGAAGTAGTAGCCCCTGCTTTTGCCATTTTCGTCCTCCTTGTAGCGGCGCAGGCCGATCACGTTGGCGTAACCGGTGTCGATCGTCAGTTCGCCGTTCTCGAATTTCGCCAGGCGCGAGAAATCGTATTTGTCCGGGTCGCCGTAGGGCGCCATGCCCATGACCTTGTACTCGCCGTCGAGCATCTCGAAGCCGAGGTATTCGGTGATGGCGCCGTAGAGACCGCCCAGCGAATCCGGGTCGTAGAACTCCTTGATCTTGTGGATGCGGCCGTTCTCGCCCCAGCCGAAAAAGGTGGTCGCGTACTCGCCCTTGCCGTCGATGCCGAGGATGGCCGTCTTCTCGCTGAAGCCGGAGCAGTGGTAGGCGCTGGAGGCGTGCGTCAGGTGGTGCTCGACCGGGACGAGATCCACCTTGTCCGGATCGAAGCCGAGCTGCTTGAGGCATTCGAGGATGCGGCCGCGGTAGCGGCGGAAGCGGCGGTTGCCGTTGAAGAGCGCGTCGAGCGCGCGGTCCGGCGCGTACCAGTAGCGCTTCGCGTAGTGCCAGCGCGCCGGTTCGAAGAGGCTGATCGGCGCAAAGGGGATCGCCACCGCGTCGACGTCGGCCGGCTTGATGCCGGCGAAGTCGAGGCAGAACTTCGCCGACTCGAAAGGCATGCGGCCCTTGGCGTGCTTGTCGCGGATGAAGCGCTCCTCCTCCGCGGCGGCCACCAGCTTGCCGTCGATGTAGAGCGCGGCGGAAGGGTCGTGCGAGAGCGAACCGGAGAGGCCGAGGATGATCAGTGGCATGTCAGGGCGATAGCTCTCTCAACACAGAGGACACAGAGACTTCTTTCGATCGCTTTTCTCCGTGATCTCTGTGTCTCTGTGTCCTCTGTGTCGAGAGAGGTTGGTGTTCGGTTTCCATGTCATGCAGCCCAGGCGGCCAGAAATGCCTGCCAGTGCGGCTGCTTCAGCCCTTCCAGCGCGCCGCGCACCGCCGCCAGTTCGGCTGCATGGGCTTTCGCCGTCAGCGCGCCGCGCATCTGCTGGAAGCGCAGATAGACAAGGAAGGTGTTCACCACGTCCGTCTCGCAGTAATCGCGGATCTCGTCGATGCGGCCTTCCTGCCAGGCGCCCCACACGGCCGAGCCGTCCATGCCGAGCTTGCCGGGCAGGCCCATCAGCTTCGCCAAATCATCCAGCGGCGCGTTGGCGCGCGGCTGGTACAGCGCCAGCAGGTCCATCAGGTCGAGGTGGCGGGAATGGTAGCGGCTGATGTAGTTGTTCCACTTGAAGTCCCTGTCGTCTTCGCCCATGTCCCAGTAGCGCGGCGCGGCGACGCCATGGATGAGGCCGCGGTAGTGCAGCACCGGCAGATCGAAGCCGCCGCCGTTCCAGGAAACGATCTGCGGCGTGAACTTCTCGATGCCGTCGTAAAAGCGCTGGATGATCTCGCCCTCGCCGATCTTCGGCTCGGCCAGCGACCAGACGGTGAAGCGGTCGCCTTCGCGCAGGGCGCAGGAAATGACGACGATGCGCTGCAAATGCAACTGAAGAAAATCGTTGCCGCTGGCCGCGCGCCGTTTCTGGAAGGCGAACTCGGCCACTTCGTTGTCCGACAGCGTTGCGTCGAGCTCGTACAGCTTGCGGATCCCCGCCACGTCGGGAATCGTCTCGATGTCGAAGGCGAGGACGGGCGTCATTTGGCCGCTCCGGCCGGGGCAGGCGTCACGCCCCCCGCCGCCTTGTCGGGCGCAGCCTCGGGGAAATGCACATGCAGGTTGACGCAGCCGGCAAGGAAAAGGACAGCGGTCAGCAGGAGGAGTGTTTTCTTCATTCGATGACGGCGCCGGGTTTGCCCGCGATCACTTCGCGGAAGCGCGCCACCAGCGCCTCCCAGTCGATATGCCGATTGTAGCCGATGATGCTCACCGCCGGCATGCCGCTGCCGCGCATGAGCACGACGCCCTCGCCCTCCCGCTCGACGCCGTCGAGCAGGCAGACGCCGTCTTTCAGCCTGCAGCCGAAGCCGATGCGCGAATAGCCGAAGCTGAAGCCGGCGCGCTCCGGCGCGCGCGCCAGCCGCTCCGGCGAACCAGCTTCGCCCAGCGCGGTGATGTCCTTCAGCGCGCCCAGACTCAGGCTGCGCGGGTATTCCCCCTCGCTGCTGGCGATGCGCGCATCGAAGCGCAGCGGCTTCCAGTTCTGCATTTCCAGATCGTGCAGGTCGGCGTCGAACCTGCCCTCGATGCTGCCGAAGGCAAAGGTGCGCGTCAGCATGCCCAGGTCGAGGTTGCGCGCCGTCACCTCGGCGAGGAAGCGGCGCTCCTTGCCGAACGGATCCAGCAGGCGCAGCTGGTGCACGATGATGCCGCCGTCGAACACCTCGATGCTGAGCGCGCCGTCGAGGCGGAGCATCCCCTCCTCGTAGGCGATGCGCGGCACGCGTGCCGTCAGGCTGCCCGCCATGACCGGCAGCTTGAGCGCCCGCGACAGTTTGGGCATGGAGACGCCCTCGATGCCGCCCTCGAACTCGCCGTGCCAGCCGGACTGACTCTTGGCCAAACGCAGCAAGTCGATGACGAACTGCCCGTCGAGCATGGGTGCGGTCAGCCCCTTGACCGTCGCTTCCCTGCCCTCGAGGCGCAGCGGCAGCGCAAAGCCGCCCAGCGGCAGGTCGCCGAGCCGCCCGGCGGCGACGCTGATCGAAGCATCCGTTGGCGTCGCTTCCTCCCAGGGGATCTGCGCATTCACGCCGCCCAGCTCGACATAGCCTGTGCTGTCCGCCAACTGCGCGCCATCCAGCCCGGCATAGAAGCGGGACAGGCCGCCTGCCTTCCATTCGGCGGACAAACGGGCATGGCCCGCGGCATGCCACTTGGGGAAACCGAGGCTGCCGAGCCAGGGCTGCAGCCACTCGTCCATGGCCGATGCCAGGTCGATCTCGTCGGTAATGAAGCCCCAGTCCGTCGCCTCGCCGCGCGTGCGGTCCCAGTGCACGCTGGCGGTGACGCCCCCCGTCCCTGCCACGTCAAGCCGGGCGAGGCCGACTTCCAGCGCCTCCGGGGTGAGCCTGCCCTCGGCCTGCATGGTCACGCCGGCCGCACGCCGCCACGGAGCGCGATAGAGCTCGCCCTGCGGCCAATCGAGCCGGGCATTCCACTGCCAGGCGCCGTTTTTGCGCTCGGCGCCCGCGGCGACCGTGAAGAGGATCGCCTTGCCGGATACATCGCCCTCCCGGCTGGCGAATTCGAGATCGCGCACCGCCAGGCCAAGCCAGGCCTTGTCGCCCTCGACGGTGACGCCGAAGTCGATCGTGCCCTTGGGCTGCCAGCCGCGCAGGCGCTTGACGAGCGGCGAGAAGGCGACGGCATCGACATCGTGCATGGAGAAAGAGAGGAATCCGTCCTTCGCCCGCCAGGCGAAGGAAAACGGCAGCGCCGGCCGCTCGCGCCGGCCCGCGTCCCACGGGGATTTCCTCCGCTCATCCTCGCGGCGCACGGTGCCCTCGGGACAATCGAGTTGCTGTCCGTCGAAAAAAAAGCCGGCGCAATGGATCCTCAGGCTGCGGTACTCCTCGCCGGCGACGCGCAAGCGGCCGAGCCGGATTTCGGCAGTGCCGCGCCGCGCCGTGTCGAAGACGACGGTAACGCCCTCGGCCTCGAAGGCCGGGTGCTGGATCGAACCAAGGGAGAGCGTGACCTGCGCCGCCCGGCCTGGCAGGGCCGCCAGGCACAGGAACAGCAGGGCGCAGAGCCTAAGCCGGAAAGACACCGGTCGATAGATAGCGGTCACCACGGTCGCAAATGATGGTGACGATGACGGCATTGCGCACCTGTTCCGCAATGCGCAGGGCAACAGCCATGGCGCCGCCCGAGGAGATGCCGGCGAAAAGGCCCTCCTCGCGCGCCATGCGCCGCGTCATCTCCTCGGCGTCGGCCTGGCTGACATATTCGAGGCGGTCGACGCGGCCCTTGTCGTAGATCCTCGGCAGGTATTCCTCGGTCCACTTGCGGATGCCGGGGATCTGCGAACCCTCCTCGGGCTGGCAGCCGACGATCTCGATCTTCGGGTTCTGCTCCTTGAAGAAGCGCGAGCAGCCCATGATGGTGCCGGTGGTGCCCATGCTGGAGACGAAATGGGTGATCCTGCCGTGCGTGTCGCGCCAGATCTCCGGCCCGGTGCCCTCGTAGTGGGAGAGCGGGTTGTCCGGGTTGGCGAACTGGTCGAGCATGATGCCCTTCCCCTCGGCCACCATCTTGTCGGCGACGTCGCGCGCCATCTCCATGCCACCCTTCTGGGCGGTGAGCACGATGTCGGCGCCGAAGGCGCGCATGGTCTGGCGCCGCTCGACGGACAGGTGCTCGGGCATGATCAGCACCATCCTGTAGCCGCGCATGGTCGCCGCCATCGCCAGGGCGATGCCGGTGTTGCCGCTGGTGGCCTCGATGAGGGTGTCGCCCGGCTTGATGTCGCCGCGCGCTTCGGCCCTCAGGATCATCGACAGCGCCGGCCGGTCCTTCACCGAGCCGGCCGGGTTGTTGCCCTCCAGCTTGGCGAGAATCACATTGCCGCGACGTTCGTTGTCCGCGCCGGGCAGGCGCTTCAGGCGCACCAGGGGCGTGTTGCCGACGAAGTCCTCGAGTACTTGCTTCATGCTTTCAGCCTGTCCTGCACATATTGTGCGACACCCTCTTCAACACTGGCGAACGGCGCGACGTAGCCCGCCTGGCGCAGCAGCGAGACGTCGGCCTCGGTGTAGCTCTGGTACTTGCCCTTCAGCGCCTCGGGAAAAGCGATGTATTCGATCATGCCGCGGTCGCGCAGTTCCGCCAAGGACAGCGCAGCCTCGCCCTGCGCGGCGCGGCAGGCGTTCACGGTGGCCACCGCAACGTCGTTGAAGGACTGCGCGCGGCCCGTGCCCAGATTGAATATGCCCGAAGCGCCGCCGTCGAGGAAATGCAGGTTGGCTTTGACAATGTCGTCGATGAAGACAAAATCGCGCCGCTGCCCGCCGTTGCCGTAGCCGTCGCAGCCCTCGAACAGCTTGACCTTGCCCTCGGCCTGGTACTGGTTGAAGAAATGGAAGGCCACCGAGGCCATGCGGCCCTTGTGCTGCTCGCGCGGACCGTAGACGTTGAAATAGCGGAAGCCGGCAACCTGCGAGTGAAAGTCAGTCTCCGCAAGACGGCGGCGCACGACCTGGTCGAAGAGGAACTTCGAATAGCCATAGACGTTGAGCGGCGCCTCGAACTCGCGCGACTCCTGGAACACCCGTCCGCCGCCATACACCGAGGCCGAGGAGGCGTAGAGGAAGGGCACTTCCTGGTCGAGGCAGAAGTCGAGCAGTTCCAGGGAATAGCGGTAGTTGTTGTCCATCATGTAGCGGCCGTCGTGCTCCATGGTGTCGGAGCAGGCGCCCTGGTGCAGCACCGTGTCCACCGCGCCGTCGAACTCGCCTGCGGCGACCGCATCGATGAACTCGTTCTTGTCGATGTAGTCGGCGATTTCGCAATCGGCCAGATTGCGGTACTTGTCGGCTTTGGTGAGATTGTCGACGGCAATGATGTCGCTGACGCCGCGTTCATTGAGCGCCTTGACCAGATTCGAACCGATGAACCCGGCTGCGCCGGTTACGATGGTGTACATAAGAATTGTCCGTAGATCAAAGCACAGCGCGCAGCTCGTCGAGATGCACGACCGCCGTGCCAAGCTTGCCGACGACGATGCCGGCCGTGCGATTGGCAATGCGCATCGCGGTGTGCAGGTCGGCCCCGCTCGCCAGCATGACGGCCATCGAGGCGATGACCGTGTCGCCGGCCCCGCTCACATCATAAACCTCCCGCGCCTGGGCCGGCTCGTGCAGGACTTCCTCCCGTCCCTTCCCGCCGCGGAAGAGCGTCATGCCCTCCTCGCTGCGCGTCACCAGCAGCGCCTCCACTTCCAGCTCCTCGCGCAGCCGGGTCACCTTGGTCAGCAGCGCGGCCTCGCTGCTCCAGCCGCCGACCACCTGGCGCAGCTCGGCGCGGTTGGGCGTGAGCAGCGTGGCGCCGGCGTAGCGGGCGTAATCCTCGCCCTTGGGGTCGACCAGCACCGGCTTGCCGGCGGCGCGCGCCAGCCGGATCATCTCGCCGATGTGGGCCAGCCCGCCCTTGCCGTAATCGGAAAGGATGACCAGGTCGCAGCGCGGCAGCTGGCGCTCGAAATCGGCCAGCTTGGCGCGCAGCACCTCGTGCGCAGGGCTGTTCTCGAAATCGATGCGCAGCAGTTGCTGCTGGCGGCCGACGACGCGCAGCTTGATGGTCGTCGACAGCTCCGCATCCTCGTGCAGGCTGGTCTCGATGCCCTCGCCGTCCATCAGACGCGCCAGCGACCGCCCGGCCTCGTCGGCGCCTACGACGGACAGCAGCGACACCTTCGCCCCGAGCGCAGCACAGTTGCGCGCCACGTTGGCCGCCCCGCCGGGACGTTCCTCGCTGCGTTCGACCTTCACCACCGGCACCGGCGCCTCGGGCGAGATGCGGCTGACCTCGCCGAACCAGTAGCGGTCGAGCATGACGTCGCCCACCACCAGGACGCGGGCGCGGGATGTATCGGGGATATTCATTCTGAATCGATCCACAAGGTAGTCTCGCCGCCGGGCCGCCCCAAGGCGAGACGACACGTTCGCGGAGCGAACAAGCACGCATGCCGGCCAACGAAGCGCCCCGGAATACGCGAGCGCAGCGAGCTTGCAGATTCCCCCGCCTTGGGGCGGGGGGCAGGGGGTGGGGGGCGTCGCATCACTGTCTTCCAATTGCGAAATATCGAATGCCTGAAGCGCGCATCTGCGCCGGATCGTAGAGGTTGCGTCCGTCGAAGACAAGCGGGGCCTTGAGGCGCCGCTTCATCTCCGCAAAGTCGGGACTCCTGAATTCCTTCCACTCCGTGACGATCACCAGCGCATCCGCCCCGTCGAGCGCGGCCAGTGGCGATTCGGCGTAGGCAATGCGCGGTGCGGCACCGAAGACGCGCCGGGCTTCGTCCATCGCCACCGGGTCGTAGACGCAGACGTTGGCGCCGCGCGCCAGCAGGTCTGCTATGACGCGGCGACTGGAGGCCTCGCGCATGTCGTCGGTATTCGGCTTGAAAGCCAAGCCCCAGACGGCGAAACGGCGGCCGGCAAGATCTTCGCCGAACTGCCCGACGATCTTGCGGCCGAGCACGCCCTTCTGGAACTCGTTGGCCGCCTCCACCGCGTGCAGCACGCGCAAATCGCCACCGGCATCGCGCGCCGTGCGGTTGAGCGCCTGCACGTCTTTGGGAAAGCAGGAGCCGCCATAGCCGCAGCCAGGGTAGAGGAACTGGTAGCCGATGCGCGGATCGGAGCCGATGCCCTGGCGCACCAGTTCGATGTCGGCGCCCAGCCGCTCGGCCAGGTTGGCCAGCTCATTCATGAAGGAAATGCGCGTCGCCAGCATGGCGTTGGCGGCGTACTTGGTCAGCTCCGCCGAACGCACATCCATGACGATGAGGCGCTCATGGCTGCGCTGGAAGGGGGCGTAAAGCTGTCGCATCAAGTCGATCGCCTGGGCATCCTCGGCACCGATGATGATGCGGTCGGGGCGCATGAAATCCGCCACCGCAGCGCCCTCCTTGAGGAATTCCGGGTTGGAGACGGTGCTGAACTTGGTATTCAGGCCGCGCGCCGCCAGCTCTTCCTGTATCGAGGCACGCACCTTGTCAGCGGTGCCGACCGGCACGGTCGATTTGCCCACGACGACCCTGTAGCCGCTCATGTGTCGTCCGATGGCGCGGGCTGCCGCAACGACGTACTGCAAATCGGCCGAACCGTCCTCATCGGGCGGCGTGCCCACCGCGATGAACTGCAGCAGGCCGTGTTCGACCGCTTCCGCCACGTCGGTGGTGAAGCGCAGGCGGCCGGCGGCGCGGTTGCGCGTGACCATGTCGAGCAGGCCCGGTTCGTGGATTGGAATGCCGCCCGACTCGAGGATGCGGATCTTCTCGGCGTCCAGATCCAGGCACAGCACGTCGTTGCCCACCTCGGCAAGGCAGGCGCCGCTGACGAGGCCGACGTAACCGGTGCCGACGACAGTGATCTTCAATGCAGGCTCCTTACGGGGTCAAGTCGAATTCTTCAGTACGCTTCGGCGGGTAGCTTTCCCACGATCCGCAGCCCGGACAGCGCCAGTAGAACTGCCGCGCCTTGAAGCCGCAGCTGTCGCAGCGATAGCGCGCCACCTTGCGGGTGTGATTGTGGATCAGATTTTTCACCAGTTCGAGGTCGGCGCGGCGCTCGGGGGGGGCAATCAGGATCTGCGCCTCCAGCAGCTTGTCGAGGCCGAGCAGGGTCGGGTTGCGTCGCAATTCATCGCGCACCAGCTGATAGGCCGCCTCGGGGCTCTCGTCCTGCAGCGACCACTGAAAGGTCGCATCGAGGAGGTCGAGCGAGGGATGCTGGGCGAGATAGCCGCGCAGGAGCTGCAGCCCCTGCTCGCCACGCCCCAGCTTGCGATAAGCCTCCATGAGCTTGAGGGCGACCAGGGCCAGGTACACAGGATTCTGCTGCTCGATCCGTTTCCAGGCTGCGATCGCGCTTTCCATATCCCCCCCTGCGGCGTGCAGGTCGCCCAGCAGGATGGTCGCCCGCACGGACTTGCGGTGCGTAGCCAGCGCCTCCTCCAGCAGCCTGCGCGCCTCCTCCGGCCTGGAGTTGTTGATCTCCATGGCAGCCAGTTCGCAATAGAAGTTGGCAATTTCCTTCTGCCACAAATGGTCGGAGTGGTCCGGCAACTGGCCGGCGATGTCGATGGCCTTGCGCCACTCCTTCTCCTGCTGGTAGATCTCCAGCAGGAAATTCAGGGCGGCCTCGTTCTGGCTGGTATTGCGCAGGCTGACAAAAATATCCTCGGCGCGGTCGAGCAGGCCGGCCTTGAGGTAGTCGTGTCCCAGTTCGGCCAGGGCATGGAGTCGCTGCTCTTCCTTCAGGCCTTCGCGCTCGACCAGGTTCTGGTGCATGCGGATGGCGCGGTCGGTCTCACCGCGGCGGCGGAACAGGTTGCCCAGGGCGAAATGCAGTTCAGCCGTCTCCGAATCGACCTTGGCCGCCTCGATAAAGGCGTCAATGGCCTTGTCGGGCTGCTCGTTGAGCAGGAAATTGAGTCCCTTGAAATAGGACTTGGGCAGCGCGCGCGATTCGCGCACGACATGGCGGATGTCCACCCGCGCCGCCATCCAGCCCAAGGCAAAAAACAGCGGGATCGCCAGCAGCCACCACAGTTCGAATTCGATCATCCCCGGTTAATCTCTTTTGTTTCCGGATCGCCTTGGCGCTACCGAGACGGGTGCGCGCCGCTGTCCAGCGCCTTCCTGAGCCTGGCAGTTTCCCGGCGTTGCCGCAGAAAGACACCCAGCGCAGCCGATAATCCGACAAAAGCCCCCGCAGCGAAGAAAATCAGCATCACGACCACCAGCGGCAGCGACCATGCGGAATCGAAAAAGAAACGCAGCGTCACCGCACCGCTGTTCTTCACCGCGAAGCCCAGCAGGACAACAAACAGCGCGACACGCAGCAGCCAGATTATGAAATTCATGTCTTTCCAGTAATCACGCCCAATCGGATACGCAATGTGCAGTTCCCATGGGCCGGCGACGGGCTTTGTTTCCGTTATGCCAGCGCCGGCTTTTACGGCGTCAAGCGCAACACCCGCAGCAAAAAAAGGGCGGCATCATCTGACGCCGCCCGGATCCCACAATACTGCACTTCAGCCGCGGCCGATCAACCGAGCTGGTCCACGCGCTCGCGAAGTTCCTTGCCCGCCTTGAAGTGCGGCACATATTTCTCGGGCACCTGCACCTTCTCACCCGATTTCGGATTGCGTCCGATGCGCGGCGGCCTGTAGTTCAGCGCAAAGCTGCCGAACCCGCGAATCTCGATACGATCGCCGCGCGTGAGCGCGGCGGTCATGGCATCGAGAATCATCTTGACCGCGTAATCGGCGTCCTTGGCGACCAACTGCGGGAAGCGACCCGCCAGTTTCGCGATGAGTTCCGACTTCGTCATATTCACCTGGCGAGGTTATTGCTGTGTATTGCCGAGCTTGGCTTTCAGCAGGGCGCCGAGATTGGTCGTGCCGCTTGACGCAGACGATGTATCGCTGCGCAAAGTCTGCATGGCCTCATTCTGCTCTGCCTGATCCTTGGCCTTGATCGACAAGTTGATGGAACGCGACTTGCGGTCCACATTGATGATCATGGCATCAAGCGTATCGCCGTCCTTGAGGATCGTGCGCAGGTCCTCGATCCGCTCGCGGGCGGCCTCCGAAGCGCGCAGGTAACCTTCGACCTCATCGGACAACTGCACCACCGCGCCACGCGCATCGACGCTCTTCACCGTACCCTTGACGAGGCTGTTCTTGTCGTGGGTGGCGATGAAATTCGTGAAGGGGTCGCCTTCCATCTGCTTGATGCCGAGGGAAATGCGCTCGCGCTCGACGTCGATGGCAAGCACGACGGCCTCGATCTCATCACCCTTCTTGAAGTTGCGCACGGCTTCCTCACCGGTCGCCGACCAGGACAGGTCTGACAGATGCACCAGGCCGTCGATGTTGCCGGGCAGGCCGATGAAGATGCCAAAATCGGTGATCGACTTGATCTGGCCTTGCACCTTGTCGCCCTTCTTGTGGTTGATCGAAAAGTCGTCCCACGGATTGGACAGGCACTGCTTCATGCCGAGGGAAATGCGACGACGGTCCTCGTCGATCTCGAGGATCATCACTTCCACCTCGTCGCCGAGCTGGACGACCTTGGAGGGATGCACGTTCTTGTTGGTCCAGTCCATCTCGGAGACGTGCACCAGGCCCTCGATGCCCTGCTCGACCTCGACGAAGGCGCCGTAGTCGGTGAGGTTGGTGACCTTGCCGAACAGGCGCGTGCCCTGCGGGTAGCGGCGCGAGATGCCGACCCACGGATCCTCGCCGAGCTGCTTGAGGCCGAGCGAGACGCGGTTCTTCTCCTGATCGAACTTCAGCACCTTGGCCTGCACCTCGTCGCCCACATTCAGGACTTCGGAGGGGTGGCGCACGCGGCGCCAGGCCAGGTCGGTGATGTGCAGCAAGCCGTCGATGCCGCCCAGGTCCACGAAGGCGCCGTAGTCGGTGATGTTCTTGACGATGCCCTTGACGACGGTGCCTTCCTTGAGGTTCGCCAGAAGCGTCTCGCGCTCCTCGCCGGCGGAAGCTTCCAGCACGGCACGGCGCGAGACAACGACGTTGTTGCGCTTGCGGTCGAGCTTGATGACCTTGAATTCGAATTCCTTGTTCTCGTAGGGCGTGGTGTCCTTGACCGGACGGACATCCACCAGCGATCCGGGCAGGAAGGCGCGAATGCCGTTGGTCATGACGGTGAGGCCGCCCTTGACCTTGCCGTTGATGACGCCCTTGACGATGGCGCCCTCGTTGAGGGCCTTCTCCAGGTCATTCCAGGCGGCGATGCGCTTGGCCTTCTCGCGCGACAGGCGCGTTTCGCCGTAGCCGTCCTCGAGCATTTCGATGGCGACGCTGGTGTAGTCGCCCGGCTTGACCTCGACCTCGCCGCGATCGCTGCGGAATTCGTCGATGGAGATGAAGCTTTCGGACTTGAGTCCGGCGTTGACGACAACGAAGTTCTGGTCGATGCGGACAACTTCAGCGGTGATCACTTCACCCGCGCGCATCTCCTGGCGGGACAGGCTCTCTTCGAACAGTGCGGCGAAACTTTCAGAATTGGTCTCTGGGGTGGCGATTGCAATGGACATAAAATAAAAAACCCAACGCCGTCCGAAATCGGACAGCTAGCAAGTTGAAAAAATCGCAAAGAAAACGCGCACAGCGGCAGGGAAGCCCTGCATCAACCTGTCATCCAGTCGATTGGTCCGCCCGGGGACGGCACCTGCTGTGTCAGCGTCTTCGCGACACCTACGCCCGCGGCGCTTCCCAGTCTCGGGAGTGCGCCGCTGCTTGCGGCAAACGTTGTCCGGCTCGTTCGATCACCCAGGCAACGGCCTCATCGACCGTCATTGCCGTGGTGTCGAGCAACTCGGCATCCGCGCATTTCTGCAGGGGCGCAACCGCTCGCGCGCTGTCGCGCGCATCACGCTCACGGAGATCCTGCAAAAGGGCGTCAATGTTAGCAGACATTCCTTTGTCGATCAACTGTTTATGGCGCCGCTCGGCGCGCGCTTCGGCTGTTGCGGTGAGAAAGACCTTGAACCGGGCATCGGGGAATACCACCGAACCCATGTCCCGCCCCTCGGCAACCAGGCCCGGCGCCTGACGATAGGCCCGCTGGCGCTCGAACAAGGCCGAACGGACGGCCGGGAAAGCCGCCACTTTGGAAGATCCCGCCGAGCATGTCTCGCTGCGGATGGCGGCGCCGACGTCCTCGCCGTCAAGCAGGATACGCGGCCCCTCGAATGTCGCAGGCAGGGTCTCGGCAATCCGTGCCAGGGCCTCCCCGTCGTCGAGCGCCAGACCGGCCCTCAAGGCTGCCAGGGCGACCAGACGGTAGAGGGCGCCGCTGTCGAGATAATGGAATCCCAGTTGTTCCGCGACCATGGCGGCCACCGTTCCCTTGCCTGAGGCCGAAGGGCCGTCGATGGCGATCACCGGCGCCAGCAGCGACACAAAGCGATCGAAGTAATCCGGGAAGGTCTTGCTCACGCATTTCGGGTCGTTGATGCGCACCATCACCCCGCCCAGGCAGGCCAGCGAGAAGCACATCGCCATGCGGTGGTCGTCGTAGGTGTCGATGGCGGCGTTCGGGACAAAAGTCAGTCCCCGCGAGACGGCGTCAGCCGGCTCGCTATGTAACATGGATACGGCGATGGTGTCCGCCCCCTCCTCCACCGTTGCGCCGAGCTTGCGCAGCTCGGTGGCCATGGCGGCGATGCGATCGGTCTCCTTGACCCGCCAACTGGCGATATTGGTCAGCCGCGTCGTGCCCTCGGCAAAGAGCGCCGCCACCGCCAGCGTCATGGCGGCGTCGGGGATGTGGTTGCAATCGAGCTCGATGGCCTTCAGGCGGCCACTGGCCGGCGCCCGCGCCTCGATCCAGTTCGGCCCCATCGACACCTGTGCGCCCATCGCCTGCAGCGCCTCGGCGAAACGCACGTCGCCCTGGATGCTGTCCTGCCCGACGCCCTCGACGCGCACCGGCCCGCCGGCAATGGCGCCGGCGGTCAGGAAATACGAGGCGGCGGAGGCGTCGCCCTCGACGAACACCGTACCCGGGCTGCGGTAGCGCATCCCGGCCGGGATGCGGAATTCGCGCCAGCCGTCCCGCTCGACGACAACGCCGAAGCGCGCCATCAGCTTCAGCGTGATGTCGATGTAAGGTTTGGAAATCAGTTCGCCAACCACCTCGACCGTCGCCTCGACACCGGCAAGCGGCAGCGCCATCAACAGCGCGGTAAGGAACTGGCTGGAGGCCTCGCCGCGCACTGTCACCCGGCCGCCGGCGCGGATAGCCGCCGGGCGGATTTCCAGGGGCGGAAAGCCCTCGTTGCCCAAGTAGCGGATGTCGGCGCCGAGCTGGCGCAGGGCATCCACCAGGTCGCCGATCGGCCGCTCATGCATGCGCGGCACGCCGGAGAGGCGGTAGTGGCCGCCCGAAAGCGCCAGCGCCGCCGTCAGCGGGCGGAAGGCTGTGCCGGCGTTGCCGAGGAACAGCTCGGCCTGCTTGACCGGGAAGGTGCCGCCAGCGCCGCGTACGAGAAAGTCGTTGCCCTCCCTCCGCCGCCAGCCGATGCCGAGCGCCTGCAGGGCCTCGAGCATGCGCTCGACGTCGTCGGAAATCAGCAGGTCGCGGATGGCGGTTTCGCCCTCGGCGAGGGCGGCGAGCAGGAGGAAACGGTTGGAGATGCTCTTCGAACCGGGCAGGCGCACCGTGCCCGAAGCGTGGGTCGCCGGCGCGAGATCGAGGTATTCCATCAGCTCAACTTGCCCTCGTCCCAGGCACGGCGCACGGTGCGCGCCTCGGCGAAGACCGCTTCGAGCGCGGCGGCGTCGCCGGTGAGCAGCGCCTGGCGCAGTTCCTCCAGCTGGCGCTGGTACTGCTCCAGCTCGCCGAGCAGCGCCGTCTTGTTCGCAATGCAGATGTCGCGCCACATTTCGGGATGGCTGGCGGCGATGCGGGTGAAGTCGCGGAAGCCGCTGGCGGCAAAGCGGAAGAATTCCTCGCGATTCTCGCGCTGTGCCAGATCATGCACCAGCGCAAAGGACAGCAGGTGCGGCAGGTGGCTCACGGCGGCGAAGACCTGGTCGTGGCGCGCAGGCGCCATCTCATGCACCGTGGCGCCGCAGGCCGCCCAGGCGGCGCGCACGCACTCGACCGCCTCGGGCGCATTCTCCGGCAGCGGCGTCAGCACCACCTTGCGTCCGACGTAGAGATCCGCCCTGGCCGCTGCAGCACCGCTGTTCTCCGCCCCGGCGATCGGATGCGCCGGCACGAAGCGTGCACTATGCCGGGTCAGGTGCTGAAAGACAGCGGCAACGACATCACCCTTGGTGCTGCCCCCATCGGTCATCACGGTGTGCGGCCCAAGATGGGGCGCCATCGCCTGCATCAACGCCGGCATCTGCCCGACCGGTGTAGCCAGCAGGACAAGATCGGCATCCCCCAGGGTGGCGGCATCGCAGGCGCCGATGCTGTCGATGATGCCCAGCCGCAGCGCCTCGTCGAGCGTGGCCTGGCTGCGGCCGATGCCGACCACCTGGCCGGCGATGCCGGCCTTCTTCAGGGACAGGGCGAACGAGCCGCCGATCAGGCCGACGCCGAAGACAACGATCTTGTCGAGCCGAAAGGACACTAGCGCGCGCCTTCCAGCGCCTTTTCCAGAGCCTCGAGGAAGTGCGCGTTCTCGCGCTCCAGCCCGATGGTGACGCGCAGGTGCTCAGGCAGCGCATAGCCGGCGATCGGCCGCACAATGACGCCCTGCTTGAGCAGCGCCTGGTTCACCTTCGCCGCGTCGCCCGCCTTGAAGGTGACGAAGTTGCCATGCGAGGGAATGTGCTCCAGGCCAAGACGCTTGAGGCCGGCGACGATCTGTTCCATGCCGCGCCGATTGTTGTCGTAGCTCTCGGCGATGAAGACGTGGTCGTCGAGGGCAGCGATGGCGCCGGCCAGCGCCAGGTTGTTCACGTTGAAGGGCTGGCGCACGCGATGCATGAGATCGGCGATTTCCTTCGTGGTGACGGCGTAGCCGACGCGCAGCCCGGCGAGGCCGTGGATCTTCGAGAAGGTGCGCGTGACGACCAGATTGGGGAATTCATTCACCCAGGCCAGGGTATCGACGCGGTCGGCCGGCGGCAGGTATTCGTTGTAGGCCTCATCCAGCACCACCACCACGTCCTTCGGCACTTGCTGCAGGAAAGCCTTCACCTGGGCGCCGGGCAGGAAGTTGCCAGTCGGATTGTTCGGGTTGGCGATCCACACGATGCGCGTGTCGGGACGAATGGCGGCGCGCATGGCATCGAGGTCGTGGCCGTAGTGCCTCGCCGGCACGACAATGCATTCGCCGCCGGCCGACATCGTCGCCAACGGATAAACGGCAAAAGCATGCCTGGAAAATACTGAAGAGCGCCCCGGCGCGAGAAAGACGCGGGCGACCAGATCGAGCACATCGTTGGAGCCGTTGCCGAGCACGATCTGCTCCATGCCGACGCCGAACTTCCCGGCCAGGGCCGCGGTCAGGTCGAACTGATCCGGATAGCGTTCGATCCCGTCCATGGCCGCCTGCAGCGCCGTGCGCGCACGCGGGCTCATGCCGAGCGGATTCTCGTTGGAGGCCAGCTTGACGATCTTGTCGACGGGGATCCCCATTTCCCGCGCCAGCTGGGTAATCGGCTTGCCCGGCTGGTAAGGCGATATGGCGCGAATGTACGGCGGTGCGTGTTCGGCGATGCTCATGGTGCGGCTCCCCTTGAAAGTATTCCTCTCCCGATATCTTCACGGCTCCGTCAGGCCGCAGCGCTCGGATAGGAGCCCAAGACCTTGACGAACGCGGCACGGTCACGCAGTTCGGTAAAAGCCTTGCCGACCCGTTCCTCGTCCTGGTGGCCGTCGACGTCGACATAGAAAACGTATTCCCACAGGCCAGTGCGCGAAGGACGCGACTCGAACTTGCTCATCGACACGCCATGGCGCGCCAAGGGCTCAAGCAGGGCATACATCGCGCCGGCCTTGTTCTGCGAGGCGCAGACAAGGGATGTCTTGTCGCGGCCGGAGGGGCCGGCATCGTGCATGCCGATGACCAAGAAGCGCGTCGTGTTGTTCGGATCGTCCTCGATATCCCGCGCCAAGTTGTTCAGGCCGTAAAGGCCAGCGGCCGCCTCGCCGGCGATGGCGCAGGATTGGGAATCCTCGGAAGCCATGCGTGCCGCCTCGGCGTTGCTCGCCACCGGCACGCGCGGCAGCGCCGGCAGGTTGTGGTTGAGCCATTCGTGGCACTGCGCGAGCGATTGGGCGTGCGAGTAAAGCCGCTTGACGTCCTCCAGCCGCTCCGCTTTGGAAAGCAGGTGCTGGTGGATGCGCAGCATGACTTCGCCGCAGATCTTGATCGGCATCTGCAGCAGCAGGTCGAGCGTGCGCCCCACGGCGCCCTCGGTGGAATTCTCCACCGGCACCACGCCGTAGTCGGCATGGCCCGCCTCGACAGCGCGGAATACCTCGTCGATGGTCGCCATCGCAGAAAACAGCGGCGCCGAGCCGAAATGCTTTTTTGCCGCGCTCTCGGTGAAGGTGCCCTCCGGCCCGAAATAGGCGATGCGCAAGGGCTGTTCGAGTGCCAGGCAAGCCGACATGACCTCGCGAAAGATATGCCAGACCGTGGCGTCAGCCAGCGGCCCCTTGTTCAGGCCCGCAATGCGCCGCAGCACCTGTGCCTCGCGTTCGGGCCGATACACCACCGCCCCACCCTTGACGCGGCCGATCTCGTGAGCGATTTCCGCACGTCGCGACAGGCGCGCCAGCACCTCCTCGTCGAGGCGGTCAATCTCGGCGCGCAGGCGCTGCAGGTCGTCGCTCATTCGGGCATCAGGCAGGTATGTAGCGCGCAGCCAGCACGCCCTCGATGCCGGCAATCGAATCGATCACCGGCTGCGATACGGCGCTGTCCACATCCACCAGGGTATAAGCCATGTCGCCGCGCGACTTGTTCATCATGTTGTGGATGTTCAGGTTGGCCTTGGCCATGGCGGTGGATATCTGGCCCAGCATGTTCGGCACGTTGGCGTTGGCAATGGCAATGCGGAAATTCGACTCGCGCGGCATGACGATGCCGGGGAAGTTCACCGCGTTCTGCACATTGCCATGTTCGAGGTAGTCGCGCACCTGATCGGCAACCATCGCCGCGCAGTTGTCCTCGGCTTCGCGCGTGGAGGCGCCCAGGTGCGGCAGGGCCACCACGTGAGGATGGCCGTTCACCTGCGCACTGGGGAAGTCGCATACATAGCTGGCCAGCTTCTTGGCATCCAGCGCAGCCAGCACGGCAGACTCGTCCACCACGCCCTCGCGTGAGAAGTTGAGCAGCACGGAGCCGTGCCGTACATGCTCCAGCGACTGCGCGTTGACCATCTTTCGCGTGGCGTCGACCAGCGGCACGTGCAGGCTGATGAAATTGGCGCTCTTCAGCACCTCGGCCACGCTATTCGCCTTCTTCACCTGCGACGGCAGGCTCCAGGCGGCATCGACCGTGATTTCAGGGTCGTAACCCATGACATGCATGCCCAGCTTGATGGCGGCATCCGCCACCAGGCAACCGATCTTGCCGAGACCGATGACGCCGAGCGTATGTCCTGCCAGTTCGTAGCCGGCAAAATTCTTCTTGCCGTCCTCGACCTTCTTCTCCATCTCCGGATCATTGGGATCAAGGGCGGAGACAAAGCGCATGGCGCCGGTGAGGTTGCGCGCCGACATGAGCATGCCGGCGATGACCAGTTCCTTCACCGCATTGGCATTGGCCCCCGGCGCATTGAAGACCGGCACGCCGCGGGCCCCCATGGCCTTGACCGGAATATTGTTGGTGCCGGCGCCGGCGCGGCCGATGGCGCGAACCGAAGCCGGTATGTCGAGCTTATGCATATCAGCCGAACGCACCAGGATGGCATCCGGCGCGGCAATGTCCTTGCCGATCGTGTACTGCTCCGGCGGCAGGCGCTTCAGTCCGGCCTGGGATATCTGGTTGAGCACCAGGATCTGGAAGTTATTTGCCATGCTTCGCCTCGAATTCCGTCATGTAACCAACCAGCGCCTTCACACCCTCAATCGGCATGGCATTGTAGATCGAGGCGCGCATGCCACCGACCGACCGATGTCCCTTCAACTGAATCATGCCGCGCGCCTTGGCCCCCTTGAGGAATTCCTCGTCCAGTTCCGCATTCTTCAGCGTAAACGGCACATTCATCAACGAGCGATCGGCCTTGGCGACCGGACTGGCAAAGAATTGGCTCTGATCGAGGAAGGCGTAGAGCAACGCCGCCTTTTCCTCATTGCGCTTGAGCATCGCCGCCAGGCCGCCGTTCTGCTTGACCCATTGGAACACCAGACCGGCAATGTAAATGCCATAGGTGGGCGGCGTGTTGTACATCGACTCATTCTCGGCATGCGTCTTGTAGTCGAGCATGACGGGCGTCTTGGGCAGCGTCTGGCCAATCAGGTCATCGCGCAGAATGGCGATGGTCAGGCCTGCCGGGCCGATGTTCTTCTGAGCGCCAGCGTAGATCAGGCCATATTTCGACACATCCACAGGTCGAGACAGGATATTCGACGACATGTCGCACACCAATGGTACGTCGCCAGCAAGCTTGCCAAGATCGGGCGTCCAATGGAACTCGACGCCACCGATGGTCTCATTGGCGGTGTAGTGTACGTAGGCAGCATCCTGGCTCAGCTTCCAGTCTGCCTGAGCCGGGGCGTAGGTGAAGTTCTTGTCCTCGCTGGAAGCTGCCACATTGACCTGGCAGTATTGTTTCGCCTCCTTGATGGCCTTCTTGGCCCATTCTCCCGTATGCACATAATCGGCGCAGGTCTTGCCGCGCAACAGATTGATCGGAATCATGGCGAACTGCAGGCTGGCGCCACCCTGCAGGAACAGCACCTTGTAGTTGGCGGGAATACCCATCAGCTCACGCAGGTCAGCTTCGACCTGGGCGGCAATACTCATGAATTCCTTGCCGCGGTGGCTCATCTCCATGACAGACTGGCCGCTGCCGTGCCAGTCGATCATTTCTTCGGCAGCCTGTTTGAGCACGGCCTCCGGCAGGGTTGCCGGTCCGGCACTGAAATTGAATACACGTGTCATTTCTGTTCTCACTCCTCGTCAGTCTCAATGATCTTTTCGATGCCGGCCAGTTTTGTGCCGTCGTCAAGCGAGATCAGCGTAACGCCCTGCGTCGAGCGCCCCATCTCGCGAATATCCTGCACCAATGTGCGGATCAGCACGCCACCCGTGGAAATCAGCATCAGTTCGTCAGTGTCGCTGACCAGCACGGCGCCGATCAACTTGCCATTGCGATCTGAAGCCTGGATGGCGATCATCCCCTTGGTGCCGCGGCCGTGCCGTGTGTACTCTGAAATGGCCGTGCGCTTGCCAAAACCGTTCTCCGTTGCTGTCAGCACGCTCTGTTCCTCGCCCTTGGCGACGAGCATCGAGAGCACGCTCTGCGCCGGGTCGAGCATCATGCCGCGCACACCGCGCGCCTCACGGCCCATCGGACGCACATCTCCCTCCGCAAATCGCACCGCCTTGCCGGCATCCGAGAACAGCATCACGTCGTATTCGCCATCGGTGATGGCAACGCCGATAAGATGATCCCCGTCATCGAGGGCAACGGCGATGATGCCGGCCTTGCGTGGATTGGCGAAAGCTGACAGCGGTGTTTTCTTGACCGTCCCGCCCATCGTCGCCATGAATACGTAATGCCCCTCGTCAAACTCCTTCACCGGCAGCACCGCTGTGATCTTCTCTCCATCGGCAAGCGGGAATAGATTGACGATGGGCTTGCCACGGCTCGTTGAAGAACCTTCCGGCACCTCGTATACCTTCAGCCAGTAGACTCGGCCGCGATTGGAGAAGCACAGGATGTAATCGTGTGTATTGGCAACGAACAGGCGGTCAACAAAATCGTCCTCCTTCATCGCCGCTGCCTGCCGGCCGCGCCCGCCGCGCCGCTGGGCGCGATAATCATCCAGCACCTGGCGCTTGAAGTAGCCGCCGTGCGAAAGCGTGACGACTACGTCGGCCGGCGTGATCAGGTCCTCCAGGCTGAGATCCTCGGCGTACACCACGATCTCCGAACGCCGCAAGTCGCCGAACTGTTCCTTGATGGCCTTAAGTTCGTCGCTGATGATGCGGGTAATGCGTTCCGGGCGGGCAAGGACATCGAGCAGGTCGGCTATCTGTTCCATCACTTCCCGGTATTCCGACAGAATCTTGTCCTGTTCCAGCCCTGTCAGGCGCTGCAGGCGCAGCTCAAGGATGGCCTGGGCCTGGGCATCCGAAAGCCTGTAACCCTGTTCGAACATGCCGAACTCCGGCGCCAGCCCATCCGGCCGGGAGGCCTGCGCATTGGCGCGGGCCAGCATTTGCTCGACAAGGCCCGAGCGCCAGGTGCGAGACATCAGGTCCCGCTTGGCCTCCGGTGGTGTCGGCGCTGCCTTGATGAGGGCGATGATCTCGTCGACATTGGACAACGCCACGGCCAGACCTTCCAGAAGGTGACCCCGCTCGCGCGCCTTGCGCAACTCAAAGACATTGCGCCGTGTCACCACCTCGCGACGGTGGGCGAGGAAGGCATCGAGCATTTCCTTCAGGTTGAGCAGGCGCGGTCCGCCATCAACCAGGGCCACCATGTTCACCCCGAAAGTGTCCTGCAACTGCGTCATCTTGTAGAGGTTGTTCAACACGACTTCGGGCACTTCGCCGCGCTTCAATTCGATCACCACGCGCATACCGGACTTGTCGGACTCGTCCTGGATATGGGAGATGCCCTCAAGCTTCTTCTCGTTGACCAGTTCGGCAATGCGCTCCAGCAACGTTTTTTTATTAACCTGATAGGGCAGCTCGTCAACGATGATGGCCTGACGATTGCCCTTTTCCATATCCTCGAAGTGCGTGCGTGCCCGCATCACGATGCGGCCGCGGCCAGTCAGGTAGCCCTCGCGCACACCTGCGGTACCGTAAATGATGCCGGCAGTGGGAAAGTCGGGCGCAGGGATGATGCCGAGCAATTCCTCGATGCCAGTCTCCGGGTTATCCAGCAGCGCCAGACAGCCGTTCACCACTTCATTCAGGTTGTGCGGAGGGATGTTGGTCGCCATGCCGACAGCGATGCCGGAACTGCCATTGATGAGCAGATTGGGTATCTTTGCCGGCAGGATCAGCGGCTCGCGCTCGGAACCATCGTAGTTCGGCCCGAAATCGACGGTTTCCTTGTCGATGTCGGCCAGCAACTCATGGCCGATGCGCGCCATGCGAATTTCCGTGTAGCGCATGGCCGCGGCGTTGTCGCCGTCGACCGAGCCGAAATTGCCCTGGCCATCTACAAGCATATAGCGCAGGCTGAAATCCTGCGCCATGCGGACAATCGTGTCGTAGACAGCAGTGTCGCCGTGCGGATGGTACTTACCGATGACGTCGCCGACAATGCGGGCAGATTTTTTGTAGGCCTTGTTCCAATCGTTGGAGAGCTCGTGCATGGCAAACAGCACGCGCCGATGCACCGGCTTGAGGCCGTCGCGAACATCCGGCAACGCCCGGCCCTTGATCACGCTCATGGCGTAATCGAGGTAGGAGTGCCGCATCTCCTCTTCGAGGCTGACCGGAAGGGTTTCTTTGGCGAATTGAGTGGTCATCGAAAGGGGAACCGAAGGCAGGGCAAAGCCCTTCACCAAAAAGGTACAAGTTTAGCATGCCGCCACTGCACCAAGCAGCCGTCAAATGATGCTCCCGGCAGTCATTTGCCGTCCGGCTGCAAGTTGTAGGTCTTCGGCTTTTGTGCTCAAATTTGCTCAGGAAACACATGTCCCAATCGATAGACCTGCTGATCGAGCCGCGCTGGCTCATACCAATCCAACCACAAGGCGTGGTGCTCGAAGACCACGCCGTGGCCATTTCCGCCGGCAAAATCCTCGACGTCCTTCCGGCCAGGACCGCGCATCAACGCTATCAACCCGACCGGCAGGTCACCCTGCCGCAGCAGGTGCTGATTCCCGGCCTGATCAACCTGCACACCCATGCCGCCATGACGCTGTTGCGTGGCATCGCCGACGACTTGCCACTAATGGACTGGCTGAAGACGCGCATCTGGCCAGCCGAGACAAAGCATGTCTCAGCCTCCTTCGTACGCGACGGCACACTTGCCGCCTGCGCCGAAATGCTGCGAGGGGGCATCACCTGCTTCAACGACATGTACTTTTTCCCGGAAGCGGCTGCAGAAGCAGCAACCAGTCTCGGCATGCGCGCTGCACTTGGCATCATCGTCATCGAGTTTCCCACGGCCTACGCCACCGATGCTGACGACTATCTCAACAAGGGACTGGCCCTGCGTGACCGGCAGCGTGACAACCCCCTGCTCTCCTTCTGCATGGCGCCGCATGCGCCCTACACGGTGGCCGACAAAACCTTCGAACGCATCGCCACCCTGTCTGCCCAGCTCGACCTTCCGATCCACATCCACGTTCACGAAACGCGCGAGGAAATCGAGCAAAGCCTGACCCGACACGGCGTTCGTCCGCTCGCACGCCTGCACCGTCTGGGCCTGCTCGGCTCCGGCTTCATCGGCGTCCATGCGGTGCATCTCGAAGAGAGAGAAATCGCGTTGCTGGCGGATAACGGCTGCGCGCTGGCGCACTGCCCGACATCCAATATGAAACTCGCAAGCGGCGCAGCCCCAGTCGTTCAGCTTGCAAGTAGGGGGGTACGACTGGGTCTCGGCACTGACAGCGCGGCCAGCAATAATCGGCTCGACATGTTCCAGGAAATGCGCCATGCCGGATTGCTGGCTAAAGTCACTTCCGGCGACGCCGCAGCGCTCAATGCCCATGAATTGCTGCGCATGGCCACACTGAATGGCGCAGCCGCGCTTGGCATGGATGACCGCATCGGCTCAATTGAAGCCGGCAAGGCTGCCGACTTGTGTGCAATCCGCCTCGACTCGATCGAAGTACGCCCCTGTTTCGATCCTGTCTCCCACTTGGTATATGCCGCCGGCAGAGAGCATGTGAGCCATGTTTGGGTAAATGGCATGCTTCGGGTCGAGAACGGCACCATTCCGGGATGCGATATGAACCAATTGCTTGACACCATCAATTTATGGCAGAATTGGCTAACCGCTTGAGTTGGCATGTATAATAATCTTGCTTGTGAGAGCGTGTTATTTTTACTGCGTTTTTTATTCGCCCATACAATCATTCCATTCCGCACCGAAACGAGGGGGAAATATGAACAAACAATTTTCTAAGATCACTCTGCTGGCGGCCCTTGGCTTGAGCGCCTCCGTCGCGCTTGCTCAAGTGCCGAATAACGACGGTCACCTGTTCGACACGCGCGGCGTCGTCGCCAAGAGTGGTTTTGGCCTTTGCTGGAAGACCACCCGCTGGACGCCCGCCATGGCCCTCGCCGAGTGCGATCCCGATCTGGTGAAGAAGCCAGAGCCGCCCAAGCCCGCACCCGCGCCTGCCGCCGCGCCCGCACCGACGCCGAAGCCCGCCGCGCAGAAAGTGACGCTGGCTGCCGACGCCCTGTTCGACTTCGACAAGGCCGTGCTGCGCCCCGAAGGCAAGGCCAAGCTGGACGATGTCACCGACAAGCTGAAGGGCATGAAGCTGGAAGTCATCATCGCCGTCGGCCACACCGACCGCATCGGCTCCGACCAGTACAACCAGAAGCTGTCGGAGAAGCGCGCCGAAGCCGTCAAGGCCTATCTGGTCGGCAAGGGCGTCGAGCCGAACCGCATCTACACCGAGGGCAAGGGCGAGAAGCAGCCCGTCACCGGAGACAAGTGCGGCAAGAGCGAGAAGAAGACCAAGCAACTCATCGAGTGCCTGCAACCCGATCGCCGCGTGGAGATCGAGGTCATCGGCACCAAGTAATCCGGCAATTTACCGTCAAAAGCCCTGCGTGAGCAGGGCTTTTTTTATTCAGGCAAGCAAGGCAATGACCGAAACCGCAAACCGCAATGCCGACCAGGCCGAGCTCGACAAGTTCAGCGAGCTGGCCCACCGCTGGTGGGATCCGGAATCCGAGTTCAAGCCGCTGCACGACATCAATCCCCTGCGACTGGACTGGATCGACCGGATCGCCGGACTGGCCGGGCAAGAAGTGCTCGACGTCGGCTGCGGGGGCGGCATTCTCGCCGAGTCAATGGCCGCGCGCAGGGCCAAGGTGACCGGCATTGATCTCTCCGACAAGGCGCTATCCGTTGCCAGGCTGCATCTGCTGGAAACCGGACAGAAAGTCGACTACCGCAATATCTCGGCAGAAGAACTGGCTGTCGAAATGCCGGGCGCATTCGACCTCGTGACCTGCCTTGAAATGCTCGAGCATGTCCCCGACCCAGCCAGAGCAGTCCGCGCCTGCGCACAACTCGTCCGCCCGGGCGGGACGGTTTTTTTCTCAACCATCAACCGCAATCCCAAATCCTACCTCCTCGCCGTAATCGGCGCGGAATACGTGCTCAATCTGCTGCCTCGTGGCACGCATGACTACGCTAAATTCATCAGGCCGGCCGAACTGGCCCGCTACTGCCGCGAGGCGGGGCTGGCGGTGAGCGAGGTCATCGGCATGACTTACAACCCTTTCAGCAAGTCATACACCCTCGATGCGAATACCGACGTCAATTACTCGATGTGCTCACGGCGTGACGATTGACGCCATTCTGTTCGACCTGGACGGCACGCTGGCCGACACTGCCGCCGACCTTGGCTCGGTACTCAATCGTCTCCGCACCGAATCCCGGCAAGCACCGTTGCCGGCAGAAATCATCCGCCCGCATGTCTCGAAGGGCGTACGCGGACTGCTCGGCATCGGCTTTGGACTCAAGCCCGGGGATACTCTTTATGCCGAGCTCCACCAGCGCTTCCTCGCCTACTATGGCGATTCTCTTTGCGTAGCCACCCGTCTCTTCGAAGGCGTCACGGAATTGCTGGAGCGGCTCGAGGGGGAAGGCCTCAGGTGGGGCGTGGTCACCAACAAGCCCAGCCGCTATACCCTGCCGCTCATTGAAGCACTGGGCCTGATGCAGCGTGCTGCCTGCGTTGTCAGTGGAGATTCCTCGCCACGCCCAAAACCGGCGCCCGATCCACTTCTGCTGGCCAGCACCATCGCCGCCACCCATCCCGCAAACTGTCTCTATGTCGGCGACGATCTGCGGGACATGGAAGCAGCCCGTGCCGCCGGCATGGGCGCCATCGCCGCCGCCTGGGGCTATCTCGGCGACGGCCTGCCCCTTGAAGAATGGGGCGCCGACGCCATTATCCAGTCACCAACGGACCTTGTCGGGCTGCTCCGGTAGTGCATGCTAGAATGGGCGTGTCGTCGGAACTCCGGGCAAATTCGGCAGTCCCTTGCGATAGCAGTTGCGCATCACAACGAATCCGGGGGCGACCTGGCTTCGACGTGGGTTACAAAGCTGTGTAGTGCATGCCGAGGCCCAGTTACCTCGCAAATCCATCTGGAAATCTACAAACGCCAACGACGAGCGTTTCGCTCTAGCCGCTTAATACCGGCTAGCTCTGCACCGGTTTGCTGATGGGCCGGGTCGCGCAAGCGGCAGCAGAGTCATTCACACCAGCTAAGGATCGTCCTCGCCGCGTGGCCGATCACGAAAATTTAGCGGATCGCCTTGCATCAGCCTGCCGGTTGGCGGATGCCGGGTTAAATCAAACAACCAGGCTAAGCATGTAGAACTGCCTGTAGAGGGCTTGCGGACGCGGGTTCGATTCCCGCCGCCTCCACCAAGCAAAACGCCACCCCAATGCGGGTGGCGTAATGCTTTCTGCCAGTGTACTCTTGTACTCTTCGTCTTACAGATTGCCTCTCGGAGAGAAATATGCGCCCAGCTTCCGCCCTGCCCCTTCTTCTCACGGCTTTCCTGTTTTTTCTGCCGGCTGAAAGTGACGCCCAATCCGGCGACGGCAACGCATCGTCTGATGGGACTTCGCCTG
>Ga0208244_100562_pt1 | contig 33180 bp, 27 predicted proteins | sample SubbioCR12Aug_5A_FD_184828 | JGI IMG/M metagenome (GOLD analysis project Ga0208244, IMG submission 184828) | Serpentinite rock and fluid subsurface biosphere microbial communities from McLaughlin Reserve, California, USA - CR12Aug_5A (SPAdes) | ecosystem: Environmental > Terrestrial > Deep...
GGGGATCATTCCCCAGCGATGAGGCGTTGCTGAAATTGTTCTATCTGGCGCTGATGAACATCAGCCGGAAATGGACGATGCCGTTACAAAACTGGAAAGGGGCGTTGAACCGGTTTACTATCATGTTCGAGGAGCGGATGCCTATCCGTTAACTGAAAACCCGGTTACACAAAATTCAGGACACCCTCATGCCTTAAGGCAATTCTATCCTACTCAAGGTGTTGCTTCGCGCTTCAAACACTCCAGCCAATGCATAACGTGCATGCGGATTTCGCCACACATTTCCTCCGACGCTCGCAACCCTCCATCAAACGCCGCCGCTCCGGATTTACGAAACAGCGCAACGATTATCTTCGGTGAGTTGCATGCAGCGAACACCCGCCGGCTTGCCACTCGGCAGCCGGCAGGTACGAGTTGATGGAAGGTGCTATGCAACAAGCGCCGCAGCCTTCATGACACTACATCATCAAACCTTCTGATAGACTTCACTTCCCTTCTTCACGAACTCGATGGCCTTTTCCTGCATGCCTTTTTGCAGCGCTTCTTTTTCATCGACGCCGAGTTTATCCGCATAATCGCGCACATCCTGTGTGATCTTCATGGAGCAGAAATGCGGGCCGCACATGGAGCAGAAATGTGCCTGCTTGGCGCCTTCCTGCGGCAGGGTCTCGTCATGGAATTCCTTGGCTTTTTCCGGATCGAGGCCGAGATTGAACTGGTCTTCCCAGCGGAATTCGAATCTTGCCTTGGACAGCGCGTTGTCGCGGATCTGCGCACCGGGATGGCCCTTGGCCAAGTCGGCGGCGTGGGCGGCGATCTTGTAGGTGATGATGCCGACACGCACGTCTTCCTTGTCCGGCAGACCCAAGTGCTCCTTCGGTGTCACATAGCACAGCATGGCGCAGCCGTACCAGCCGATCATGGCGGCACCGATACCGGAGGTGATGTGGTCGTAGCCGGGGGCAATGTCGGTGGTCAACGGTCCGAGCGTATAAAACGGGGCTTCGCCGCAATGCTCCAGCTGCAGGTCCATATTCTCCTTGATCAGGTGCATGGGCACATGGCCGGGACCTTCGATCATGCACTGTACGTCGTGTTTCCAGGCAATCTGGGTCAGTTCACCAAGCGTCTTCAACTCGGCGAATTGCGCTTCGTCGTTGGCATCGTAAATCGAACCCGGACGCAAGCCATCACCCAGACTGAAGCTGACATCGTACTGCTTCATGATCTCGCAGATGTCCTCGAAGTGCTCGTAGAGGAAGGATTCCTTGTGGTGCGCCAGACACCACTTGGCCATGATGGAACCGCCGCGCGAAACGATACCGGTCATGCGTTTGGCGGTCATCGGGATATAAGCCAGGCGCACGCCGGCGTGGATGGTGAAATAGTCCACACCCTGCTCGGCCTGCTCGATCAGCGTGTCGCGGAAGATTTCCCAAGTCAGGTCTTCAGCCTTGCCGTCGACCTTTTCCAGCGCCTGATAGATAGGCACGGTGCCGATCGGCACCGGCGAATTACGGATGATCCATTCGCGGGTTTCGTGAATGTTCTTGCCGGTGGAAAGATCCATCACGGTGTCGCCGCCCCAGCGGGTACCCCAGACCATCTTCTCGACCTCTTCGCTGATGGAGGAGCCCAGAGCGGAGTTGCCGATATTGGCGTTGATCTTGACCAGGAAATTGCGGCCGATGATCATCGGCTCGATTTCCGGGTGGTTGATGTTGGCGGGGATGATGGCACGGCCGCGAGCGACTTCGTCGCGCACGAATTCCGGCGTGATGACTTTAGGAATACTCGCACCGAAATCATGGCCCTTGTGCTGGGTTTGCAGCAGCTCGCTCATGTTCTCACGGCGCTGATTCTCGCGGATCGCGATGAATTCCATTTCCGGCGTGATGATGCCCTTGCGTGCATAGTGCATCTGGCTGACATTCATGCCGGGCTTGGCGCGCAAGGGTTTGCGTGTCAGGTTGAAACGCATTTGCGCCAACTCCGGATCGGTTTTACGTTGCTGACCGAATTCCGAACTTGGCCCATCCAGTTGTTCAACATCGCCACGTTCTGCAATCCAGCCAGCGCGCAAGGCAGGCAAGCCATCACGAATATCGATTTTTACAGAAGGATCGGTATAAGGACCGGAGGTATCGTAAACCACGACTGGCGGATTCTTCTCGGCACCAAAGGCAGATGGCGTATCAGACAGGCTGATTTCGCGGAACGGCACGCGGATATCCGGACGCGATCCTTCTACATAGATCTTGCGGGATTTGGCGAAGGGCTGCGTGGTGCCGGCATCGACTTCGGCCGTTTCGTTGAGGAATTTGGTGAGGTTTTTGTCGCTTGCGTTCACGATGGTGCTCCAGGTTCATTTACGTAAGGAGCACAGTGAAACTGCATTCCCTACGGCGGCATTACCCGCATCAGGTTCAAAGGGTGTTTCTCACTGCAAAACAGACGTTTTGCAGACCCCCAGCAATGGGCCGAAGTTACGCGAAAGCGGCCTGAAATGCAAGTAAAAGCTGAGTTCCAGCCCCCGATAAAACCCTTCCAAAGTCATGGATTTACGGCTGGGCGCGGGGAAATCCATCTAGCCACAGAGGGCACAGAGTTCACAGAGAAAACCAGTCACTGAACGGATACACGGTGCCAGCAATACGGCTGCCGCGATAGCGGGTGTGCATTTGCTTTCCCTCTGTGTTCTCTGTGCCCTCTGTGGCTAAACTTTTTTAGAAACATTCCCTTATTCCAGAGACTCGCCGGCTATCGGACCGGCGCTGATGACCGGCGTCAGAAAATAATGCAATCCGGCCCTGGGATACTGCCTTCGAATATCCTGCAGCAACCTTTCCAGAGCGGACAATTGACCATGTACCATGAACTGCGTACGTTTCTGCCGGCCCTGCACCTGTTCTGCTACGGACATTGCCGACACACCGGAACCATGGCCATAGACCTGCATGCTGGTAAACCCCTGCACATGATCCTGCTCCAGCAGCCAGTCGACCAGAGTTTCCTCCAACTCGAGCGAAACAATCAGGGTTAATAGGGCTTGTTGCATATCAGGACCTCCCGAAACGGCGATAGAGTATGGGCAGCAAGATCAGCGTCAGCAACGTGGAAGTCACCAGGCCACCGATGACAACGATGGCCAGCGGTCGCTGAATCTCTGAGCCGGGACCGGTGGCGAACACCAGCGGCACCAGGCCGAATGCTGCAATGAAGGCTGTCATCAACACCGGCCGCAATCGCCTTTTTGCACCCTCGATGACCACTTCCGCCAAGGCCATGCCGCTGGCTGCCAGCTGGTTGAAATAGGTCACCATGACCACGCCATTCAGCACGGCGATGCCCAGCAGCGCGATAAAGCCGACCGATGCCGGCACGGAAAGATACTCGCCCGACAGCCATAAGGCAAACACGCCGCCTATCATGGCAAACGGAATATTGGACAGTATCAGCACCGACTGCCCGGCCGAGCCGAAAGTGGCGAACAGCAGCAGAAAGATCATGCCAAGAGCAATCGGCACCACCATGCCGAGCCGGGCCGCAGCGCGCTGCTGGTTCTCGAACTGGCCGCCCCAGAGAATCGAATAGCCTTCAGGCAGTTTCACCTCGCTGGCTATTTTGGCTTTTGCCTCCTCCACATAACCGACCAGGTCGCGATCGCGCACATTGGCGGTCACTACCACCATGCGCGCGCCGCGTTGGCGATCGACCTTCACCGGCCCTTCGACCCTCACCAGTCGTGCCACCGCCGACAAGGGCACATTGCTGCCGTCCGGCAGGGTCAGCAACAAGTTGGCAAATTCCGCCGGCGATTTCCGCAGCTCCTCATTGCCACGAATCATCAATGGCGTGCGGCGCTGGCCTTCCTGCACGATATCAAGCACCTTGCCCTCCAGCTGCATTCTGAGGATGGACTCGACCTCTGCGATGGTGAAACCGAGGCGGCCTGCCGCCATGCGGTCGATCTCCACCTGCAGGTACTGGATGCCGCTGTTCTGCGGCGTGTAGACATCCTCACTACCCTCTATGCCCTGCAACACCGTCACCATCTGCCCGGCCTTTTCCGCCAGTACATCCAGATCCGTGCCGAACAGCTTGATGGCCAAGTCACCGCGTACGCCAAGAATCATCTCGTTGACGCGCATGTCGATCGGTTGCGTGAAACTGTAGGCGATGCCCGGCATCTGTTCCATCACTTCACGCAAATGGTCGATCAGGTCTTCCTTGGTCTTCACGCGCCATTCGGATTGCGGCTTCAGCACAAGGAAATTGTCGGTCTGGTTGAGCCCCATCGGGTCCAGGCCCAGCTCATCGGAGCCCACACGGGAATAGATGCCCTGTACTTCCGGCACATTCTCCATGATGGCACGCTGTATCATCAGATCGGTCTCCACGCTCTGCTGCAGATTGACCGAAGGCAGCTTCTCGACGCCGATGATGATGTCCCCCTCATCCATGGTCGGCATGAAAGTCTTGCCGATCTGCAAATAGACCAGCGCAGTCAACGCCAGCGCTACCAGCGCACTACCGATGACAATACGGCTGTGCGCCAGCGCCCACTGCAGCGCCGGCAGATAGGCCGCCTGCGCCTTGCGCACCAGCCAGGGCTCCTCATGCGAGACCTTTTTCAGCAGGAAGGACGCCAATACCGGAATCACCGTCAAGGACAGCAACAGCGAACCACCCAGCGCAAAGACAATGGTCAGCGCTACCGGTGAGAACAGCTTGCCTTCCAGCCCCTGCAAGGTCAGCAGCGGCAGGAAAACGATGATGATGATCATGATGCCCGATGCCATGGGCACACTGACTTCGCGCACGGCGCGGTAGATCAAGTGCAGGCGCGGCAGGCTCCCGGCACGTTTGCTGTCGGCCAGATGGGACACGATATTCTCGACCACCACCACCGCCGCATCGACCAGCATGCCGATGGCGATCGCCAGTCCGCCAAGGCTCATGAGGTTGGCGGAAATGCCGAACTGCCGCATCAGAATGAATGTGATCAGCGCCGCCAGCGGCAACACCAATGCCACGGTAAGCGCCGCACGCAGGTTGCCGAGAAACAGCACCAGCAGTATCAGTACCAGCACGATGGCCTCGATCAGCGCCTTGGATACGGTATTGATTGCGCGCTCGACCAGGCTGCCACGGTCGTAGAACACATTGATAGCGACACCGGCCGGCAGGGTCGGTGCGATCTCTGCCAGCTTGTCCTTGACGCCATGTACCAGCATCTGCGCGTTGGCGCCACGCAAGCCCAGCACCAGGCCTTGCACCGCCTCGCCTTTGCCGTTGCTGGTGACGGCACCATAGCGGGTCAGTTCGCCGATCTTCACTTCAGCCACGTCCATGATGCGCAATGGCGCACCGCCATCGCTGCGGATGACCGTGTTGGCGACATCCTCCAGCGTGACAAAACGGCCTTCGGAGCGGACCAGCAGCGACTCCTCGCCATCATCCAGGCGTCCGGCACCATCGTTGCTGTTGTTCTGCGTCAGCGCCGTCTGCAAATCCTGCAAGGTCACTGACCTCGCATACATGCGGGCGTTGTCCGGGATCACCTCGAAGGTGCGCACCAGCCCGCCAAGCGCGTTCACATCTGCCACTCCAGGCACGGTACGCAATTGCGGGCGGATGACCCAGTCCAGCAGGCTGCGCTTTTCCTGCAGGCTCAGTTCATCGCTCTCGATGGTGAACATGAACATCTCGCCCAGCGGCGTGGTCATCGGCGCCATGCCGCCCGAGATATCGGCGGGCAAACTATCCCAGACACCGCCGAGACGTTCGGCCACCTGCTGCCGCGCCCAATAGATATCGGTACCTTCAGCGAAATCGACCGTAATGTCGGTCATCGCATATTTGGCGACTGAACGCAACATGGTCTGCCGTGGCAGGCCCAGCATCTCCACCTCGATCAGCGAGGTGATGCGGCTTTCGACTTCCTCCGGCGTCATGCCCGGCGCCTTGATGATGATCTTGACCTGGGTAGTGGACACATCGGGGAAGGCATCGATCGGCAAGGCCCGGAAGGAAACTATACCGAGGCCCAGTAGCAGGGCTGTCACTACCAGCATCAGCAGCCGCTGAGTCAGCGCGAATTGTATGAGACGGGCCAGCATCATTCGTCTCCCACGCCCAGCCACTTGCCCTTGATTGCAGCCGTGCCTGCCACCGCAACCTTTTCATCGCCGCTCAGCTTGGCCCTGATCGACACCATGCCGGACTTCTCATTCAGCAGCTCGACCGCCGTGGCGACAAAACCCTGCGGGTTCTGCACAAAAATGTAGTAATCCGCACCGCTTCTGACGACTGCAGACTTCGGCAGAACAAAAGACTGACCCCCGTTTGCAGCAGCACCCTCCGGCACGATCTCGACTTCCACATACTGCCCCGGTATCAGCTTGTCCGCACCCGCCACCACTTCTGCACGCAGTTGCAGGGTCTGGTCGTTACGGTTAACGCTACGAATGATGTCGACCAGATTGCCTTCGACCCCGGTCTGCGGCAGTTTCACCTGCAGCCCCGGCCGCAGCGTATCCAGCAGCGCCAGTGGTGCCCGGATCTCCACCCAAAGCGGGCTGAGTTTGGCAACACGATAGAGCGGCATCGCCATCTCCACACGCTGCCCCACTTTCGCCATCTGCTCCAGCACCTGACCATCCATCGGTGCTGTCAGTGTCAGGCCGCTGCTCATATTGCCGCTTTTTTGCAGCTGGCTGATGCCGGCACTACTCATACCGCCCAGCTGCAGGGCCTGCTTGCGCTGAGCCAGCACGGCCGAGGTCTCGGCATGGCGACTCTGCGTCGTCAGGAAACGGCGTTGCGCAATGATGCCTTCCTGATAGAGCTCCTTGTCGCGCGCCAGCATGTCGGCCGCCAACTGATGCTGGGTCAGCGCCTGCAGGTATTCGCTTTGCAGACCGACCATTTCCGGGCTGCTGATCTGCGCCAGCGCCTGGCCTTTTTTCACAGACTGCCCGGCCGAAACATGGAGTTCGGTGACCAGCCCGGCTTGCGGTGCGGTGACCACACGTTCCTGCGCGACCGGGATAACCACCTCGCCTGCCAGTCGCTGGCTGGCCAGATTTCCGTCCCTGCCGAGATCCGCCACCTTGATGCCCAGCGTCTGCTGCTGCGACGGCGTGATGACAATCGGTGCCGTCGACGGATCGGCTGCCAACACCGGTTGCGTCAACAACATGGCGAGGAATAATGTGAGCCGGATGTATTTATTGTTTTTCATGGTAAAACTCCTATGGCCTGATTAAAGCGGGCAATATCCCATTGCAGTTGTATCTGCCGCGCACTCAGCGCGCGCCAGGCCTCATAGGCCTGCGCCCGCACACGTAGCAGCGCGACCAGATCAGTCTCGCCCAGTTGAAAGGCCTTGTCGGCCAGACGCAGACTCTCCCGGGCTATCGCCTCGTTCTCGCCGGCGATCTGCAGCTCGGCCCGGGTTACAGCCAGATTGTGTTCAGCCTCGTGCATGGCAGTCTCCAACTGATAACGCAGCCGCTCGCGGTCGGCGGCGGCCTGCGCCACCTGCATGTCGGCGGCAGCCAACTGCTGCGCAGTATGGCTCTCGCTGCTCAATGGAATGCGGACACTGAGACCTACGCTGTCGTTGTAGGCATTATCGAATGCGCCGCGCTGACTGCGCGTATTGACCACCAGCTGCAGATTGTCGCGGCTCTCCACGGTACTTAGATTGCGTTCCTGCTCCGCCAGCTTGACCCGTGCTTCAGCTTCCTGCCAGAAGGCATGCGCTTCGCTGTAGGTTTCCAGAGAGGATTGTGCCTCTTCCAGCTGGCCGGGAATCTGCTGCAATCCGGTCAGCACCGCGTAACGGTGGCGGGCATGATTCAATTCAGCATCGGCGCGCACAACCTCGGTTCTGGCTTGCAGCGTTTCCTGCTGTGCCAGCATGAGGTCGGTTCTGGCCAGCTCACCGGCCTCATGTCTGCGTTCGATATCACGCTGCAAGGCAAGCGCTGTTTCATGGCGCAATTTGGCGAGAGCCAGCTGGCTCTCCACCATCTTCAGTTCCCATACCGCCTCACGCAATTGACCGGCGACTGCCAGCAACAGGCTCTCGCGACTCGCCTGCAGGCCGAGCTGGGCATTTTCCGCCACGGCCGTGCGCGCGGCGCGCTGTCCCAGACGCCAGAGCGGAATCTCGACATCGGCCTGCCATTCGCGTTCACCACGGCCGCTGCCGAGTCCATCGTTCTGATGACTCAGCGCCAGCGCGGGCGCCTTGGGCAGCAGACTGGTGGACCGGGACTGGCGTGCGAGCACATCACGATCCCGCGCCTGTAGCTGGTACTGCTGGGGATTACGCTTGAAGGTCAGTTCCAGCGTCTGTTTCAGGCTCAATGCCGGATTGGTTTCCAGCACATCCTGGTGTTCAAGCTCAACTGCAGCGACTGATGCAGGCAGCAGCAAAGAGAATGAGATATAAAGTCCAACGGCAAGTTGGATAAAGGAACGGGCAACCATGTAAATCTCCTGATTTCACACAAGCGGCCAGAGACAAACTCTGGCTTTTATCCGGCTCAGAGCGCGGAATGGAAATCAGAAGCAGGGAGGGGCGTGGGGCTGGGGACTTCGGTGGCGGAAGGGTGGGGGGAACTTTGGCTGGTACTGAAAGCCACTGACAAAAACCGTCAGTAACGGGGCAAACAAGACAACAAACAAGGCTGGAAGCAGATCCAGCCAGTTCGATGACTCGATTTTCTTTGGTATGCCTTCGGCAACAGAGACGATTTGATGCGGTCCATGTGGATTTTCCAGCACAGGGTTTGTATCATGGGCATGATGTGCGGGAGAGGCGGCCGTATGCAGATGCATGACACTGGCATGGTCGATACCATCCGCCTCCAAATGCGCATGGACAAATGGCGCGATTATCTGCAGGCTGACAAGCCAGAGTACAATCAGCCATGCTGGAATTTTTAAATAATTGGGATGCATATCCTGTGCAGTGTATTCATCAGATTTGATATTACTACTTTCGATAATCAGCGCCTATTAAGTTATCCGGGGAAAACAAACCATCATGCTCTACGCTATCTTTAACATCAGTGCCCTCATCGCTATCATCCTGCACATGACCGGTCACCTGGAACGCTGGGGCATGGAATGGATACTCATCGTTTTCGCCATTGCCGTGTTCCCGGCCGTTATTTATCTCTAGGGGGGTGTTCACACTAGACTTCAACGTTCCACAGCCGACCTGTCGTCCGGCATGTGGTAATGCTGCTCGCGATAAAGTATCGACGGCAGCAGGACATGTCCCAAAGCGCGCCTTTCCATCGCCCCGGCATCCGCTGGCGGCTCATGCTGTTTCAGCTCTTTCATCACCCTGTCGTAAACAGCATGCGTAGGCGTCTTTTCCGGCCGTAGCACTACGACTTTCTCGCCCTCCATCCAGGCATAGTTTTCCGCATACTGCATCATCGCCCGACCCGGCAAACCTTCCGGCTCGGCACTGAAATCACGCCCTATCATCGGGTGCTCGGCATCGACCCCCATCAGTGAAATCAATGTCGTCGGCAAATCGATCTGGCTAGCGACGGACTTGATTACGCGCGGCTGGATATCGGCACCCAGTATCAGACCGGGAATGTGGAAATGCTTCACCGGCACCAGGTCGTCACCGCGCACGCGGATATCGTGATCGGCCACCACCAGAAACACGGTGTCCTGCCAGTAAGGGCTGGACTGTGCCTGCCGGAAAAACTGGCCCATGGCGTAATCGGCATATTTGACGGCGTTGTTCTCGGTCGCCTTCGGCTCTTCATGCAGTTCGATACGGCCGTCCGGAAATTCGAACGGCGAATGGTTGGTGGAAGTGAACACCAGCGTGAAAAAAGGCTGACCGCTCTCGTGGTGTTGCATCAGCTGTTCATGTGTCTTGTTGAACAGGTCCTCGTCGGAGACGCCCCAACTGCCGGTGAACACGGGGTTGGCGTAGTCGTTCTTGTCCACCACCTGATCGAAATCGTTGTTGATGAAGAAGTTTCGCATGTTGTCGAAATGTCCTTCACCGCCGTAGATGAACTCGCTCAGATAGCCTTTGCTTTTAAACAGGCTGGCCAGCGTAAAGAAATGGTCCTGCGACAGCGACAGCTTGACCACGCTCTGCGCCGGCGTCGGCGCAAAACCGGTCACTACCGACTCGATGCCGCGCACCGAACGGGTGCCGGTGGCGTACAGGTTCTCGAACCACCAGCCCTGGGTCTTCAGTTTTTCCAATTCCGGCGTGACAGGAGCGCCACCGAGCGATTCGACAAAGGTCGCCCCCAGACTTTCCTGCAGGATGATGACCAGATTCAGCGGCTTGTCACGACGAACTGTTGCCGTTTGGCGAGTCAATGTCGGCAGATTGGAGTCACCGATCAGCGGACGCTGATCCTGCAGAATCTCGCGCATCAACCTGACCTGTTGCATTGCCTCTTCCTCACTCATCTCGCCATAAATCTCGCTCGACTTGGCCTCGTGCTTGAGGTTGTAGATGGCATGGAACACCGACCAGGTGGAGTTCATGATCAGGGTATTAACCATGCTGTCGGAGGTCAAAGCGAACATGGCCGGATTAGCGGGGCGGTGGTCAGCCGTCGAACGCACCGAGAACACCACCAGCAGCACGACGAATGGCAGGGTCAGCCAGTGCTTCCAGTTGCTGGCCGGGCGTGCCTGATTCTGCCAGGGGCGCATGAACCGCAAGGCAGCCCAGATCGTCAGCGCCAGCATGCCCAGAGCGCCGAACACGTGGATACGGAAACCGTTCCACAGCATGGGCACAACCTCTGCCGGATACTTCAGGTATTCGACAAACAGGCGATTGGGACGGCTATCGTATTCGCCGATGAAGCCGGGCGTCGCCGCCTCCATGAACACCAGCAGCATGATGCTGGCCACAACCCAGAAAAAAGTGAAGCGACGCCACCAGCTCCAGGCCTTGCGATGGAAGAACAGCGGGGCCAGCAACAGCGGGATGATGACCAGCAGGCCCAACTGGATGATATCGACACGCAAGCCCTGCAGCAGCATCTCCGGCCAGATGCCGGTTGCGGCGACCCGCTCGGATTGCCATAACATGAGACCGGCGCGTGACAATGTCAGGATCGGCAAGGCGATCAGATACAGCGCCAGCAATGGCGCATAAAACCCCGAGAAATGCAGTCGATTCCAGAACCTGTTGAGCATTTGGACCTGTCGTATAAAAGTTATGTCGATGTTTAAGTGAGTTGGGACTTTACAAAATCAAGCTGAATCCAGGCTTAACTTTTCCTGCCCGGCAGCATGCGTAGCAAGGTGTTATCGTGCCGGACATGATGGTGATAGAGGCCTGCCATTGCATGCACCGCGATCAGGAAATAAGCGAAATTACCTGCGGTTTTATGAACCGTCTTGATCGCATCTGACAGATCCTTGTTCTCGCCGATCAGCGGCGGCAATTCGAACCCGTAAAATGGAATAGGCTTGCCAGCGGCGCTCAGGATCAGCCAGCCGGCGATCGGCATACCAATCATCAGCGCATAGAGCAACAGATGTACCAGCTGTGCCGCCTTGTGCATCAACCAGTGTGGGGCTGGTTCGATTGCCGGTGCCTGGCTCTGCAGCCTGAAGAACAGCCGGAGCATGACTGTCAGCAGCACGGTCAAACCCAGCGTAAAATGCATGGCCTTCATCAGCTCACGGGCTTCCGTTCCCTTTTCAAACAGTTCACGTAACTCGATAAAACCGAAAACCGCGATCAGCAGCAGCAATGTGAACCAGTGCAGGATGATGAGCGGACGGCGGTAGCGGGCTCCGGAATAGGTTGCAGTCATGTTGCTTTCTCCTCATTCAATATGTTGTATGCAAACGCCAGCATCAGCAGGATCACCAGACTGGCCAGCCAGGCGGCCCAAAGGGTATGGAACAGGAAATGGGCGCCACGCATCTGCTGCACCCATCCCAGCACCAATCCCACACTCAGGCCGGCGCCGAACACAGCCAGAGCGGCTCTGGGCCTGTGCGGCAGCCAGAAAACACACAAAGCCGCCAGCCACAGACCAACCGTAGCATGTCCTGCAGGAAAGCAATGGCCGACTTTCATTCCCTCCGGCACATGGTCCAGCAAACGCAGAAAAGGTTCCGTGCCGCCATAACGATCGACCGTCCACGGGCAGTGCAGCACGGAGAATTGCTTGACGCCGCGCACAATGGCCGGCACCAGCAGCGATGCTGCTGCGACAAAGCGCAAGCGGCTTCGGACGAACGGCGTCATCCTTTGCCAGGGACGAATGAAATCCCATGCAACGACCAGCAACACCAGATAGCCACTCTTGATGATGACGTTCTTCACATAACCATGCATCAGGTCCTTGGCAAACCAGCTGTCGAGCCAGGGGAACGCCTTCAGTTGCTCATCGTAGTAGTAATCCTCGATCAGCAGATCGATATCGGTGTATTGCCCCAGAAGCATCATCAGTACCGCTGACGCCGCCAGCACCAGCAAGGCGCGCCTGAACAAAGGCGCACCCAGCCTCTTCGTCATCCTGACCATCATGGCTCAGTTCGCCAATGACTCTGTATCTTGACGGGCAGCCAGTACCGGCAACTCCTTCAAACCGCCGTCCTTGAAAGCATTGGATGCAGTCTGGTAATAGGCGATGGCTTCTTTCACCAGTTGCGGGTCGGCATTGACCGGCTCCGCTTCGAAAGTGACCGGATCGATGCGGTAGGCTTCCACAATTTGCCGCGGCGAGAGCACGATGAGCTGATCGTTCTTGTAATAGCCGAGTGATTGATAGTTGCTGACAAAGGTACGTGCTGCGGCCTGTGTATCGGTGAACATGTTCTGACCAAAGAAATGTTCGGAGCCTGCGACACCGAGCAGATCCAGCAAGGTAGGAGGCACATCGATCTGACTGACCAGACGTTCATAACGGCCCGGCTTCAGTAGCGCCGGCGCATAAAAGACCATGGGAATATGGTATTTGGCCACCGGCAGTCTGGTCTTGCCGGCAACCGAGGCACAATGGTCGGCTACGATGACGAACAACGTGTCGTCGAACCAGGGCTTGACCTTGGCCTGTTCGATAAAACGGCCGATGGCATAGTCGGTATATTTCACTGCCCCGCGCCGATTACCTTGCGGCAGATCGATACGATCTTCCGGAAAAGTAAAAGGCCGGTGGTTACTGGTGGTCATGATCTGCAAGAAAAACGGCCGATCGCCAGTTGCTGCCCTGTCCAGCGACAGCAGGGCATTATCGAACAGACTTTCATCCGCCACGCCCCAGACATTCTCCATGACGATGGATTTTTCATCGAAATCGGTACGGTCTGTCACCTTGAAATCATTGCCCTGAAAATAGGCGTTCATATTGTCGAAATAACCGTAGCCGCCGTAAATGAATTCGGTGGCATAACCCTGAATCTCCAGATATTCCCCCAGCGTGCCCAGATGGTCGCTGTTCGGCCGGCGCACAATGGCCTGGCCGGGAATCGGCGGCGTGCCCAGTGACAGCGCTTCCAGACCCCTCACTGTGCGAGTGCCGGTAGCGAACAAGCGCTCGAATTTCAAACCTTCACTGGCCAATTTGTCGAGTTGTGGTGTCAGGTTTTCCGTGTTGCCATAAGCGCCGACATAACTCGCAGACAGACTTTCTACTGTAATCATGACCACATTCCTGGGGCGCCTGAGAAAAGGTCCCAGGGTATTGGCGTCTTCACCCGAACCGGCATGAATGACGCGCATGTGCTCACTTCGTTTGACGCCAAGACCGGTCAGCACTTCAGTTGCCTCCTGCTCAGACATGGTGGCATAGAAGCGGTTGTAATCCAGCTCATTGCGACGCATCGCCGCCGCCAGGTTGAACAGGCCGTTGGCGCTCAATTCCTGGGCATAGGCATTACCCGCCAATTCCGTCTGATCGAGATTGGCGGCAACGCTACTGAGCCAGGGCAGGCAGACGACCAGAGCGAACAGTACTGCCCGTCTTCTCCAGCTATGTGGCGCATCCTGAAATCGCAGGTAACGACTGCTGAGCCAGACGATCAGACTTGTCAGCACGGCAATGGCAACCAGAATCCATGCCACCGGATAAGATTCGCGTATATTGCCGATGACCTCGGTGGTGTAGATCAGATAATCCAACGCGATAAAATTGAAGCGCGTCGTAAATTCCTCCCAGAACAGATATTCCGACACCAAACCGAACAACAGGGCGGCAACTACCACCCATGCCACTGCCCAGCGTAGCGCGTGAGCCGCCTTGCTTGCCCGCAGACGGTTGCCGAGCAAGGCCGAGGCCAGCAGGAACACGCTGACCAGATAGGCCAGTGTCCAGACATCGAACCAGCTACCGAGCGCAAACACCTTCAGCGACTCGGTCACACTCATTTCCTCCGGCCCGACTTCGAGCCACAACACCAGTCTCAGCAACAACCAGCTGGCCAGCGCCATCATCACCAGAAACGCCGGGAACGATACCTTTGCAGTCCCGGAACCGGCCTTGCGTTCCGATGGTTTCTTCATTGCATTTAATCTCATCTTGCTTCCTGTATGGTATTGACCGGCCTGCCGGCCTGCGGACTTGCTTCCGCTGATGCACGCGACTTTTTCGGTCGCGCAATGACTTCCAGCATTTTTTTCGATTCCGGACTCAGGCGTGTTTCCTGCCGGTAGGCCAGGAAGAAACGCAGCCGGTCGGTGCGGCTGCAACCGCCGGTATGCCGGTGCAATATGCCGAGGTCCTTGAGTGCCGCCAGTTTGCCGCTCCATCTCCTGCGCGCTTTTTCCAGATCGATAAAGCGGGTCAGAAACCTGCCATCCGGCTGCTGCTTGACGAAAATGTGTTTTGGATAAGGACAGCTGTGCTGGAAGCGATAGTCATGCATCCGGCGCATGGCCGCCGCCACACTATCGAACAGCCGCTGACGGGTGGCGCGGTCCATGTCTTCAGTGATCAATGTCTCCGCATCTCCCAGCGGCTGATAACCCTGCAGCGCCTGCATCATCAGCATTGCCTGCTGCTTGCCCTGCTGCTGGCGTTGTCCATAGTAAAGCAGGCCGGCAGTCGGAATCTCGTAACGGTTGAACAAACGAATGTTGCGATACTCGCGCTCGAAGGTCGGGCGCTCACGGAAAAAGTGCAGCCAGCTGCGATAAACGTGGTTCTCCTGGCGCTTGATGAAAACCGGTGCCTGACTGGCGTCATCCAGTGTCAGTGCAGTCTTGCAGACACCACTCCAGCCGCCGCGACGATAGTTGGGAGCTTCGAACCAGTTGTCCTGCTGCAGCTTCCAAAGTGCTGAAAAACTACCGACATGATTCTGTTGCAGCGTACGGCGCCATGCCGCGCTGATGTATTCCATCGCTTTCATCAGCTTCAATCCTGCTTCTTGCGCAGCACATAAGTACGCCACATATGGTAGTACTTGAGGAAATCCAGCCGCGCTTCCACCGTGAAACCGCTGGCGGCAAATTCCGCTTCTACGGTTGCTGCCGGAGTCAGAAAACGGTTCTGGTATGGATGCGACTTGCGATGTTCGTCCTGCGCCCGGCGCCGCATGGCCTTGTAATTGCCGTCCACCCACAGCGAAACGATCACCGTGTCACGGCTGACGCGATGAAACTCTTTCAGCAACTGCAGGCGTTGTTCCGGTTTGCCCAGATGGTGCATGAATCGGATGCAGAAGATGTTGTCGACAAAATTATCCGGCACCGGCAATTCGAAGGCCGATGCCGGAAACCCATGAATCCTCCCGGTGATATGCCTGGGCCGGTTGGTCATGCCAGCGTCGATCATGGTCTGGTTGTAATCGCTGGCGTGAATGATGCGCTCCGGGTCTTCGGCCAGCACATCCCAGAAGCGGCCGGTGCCACAGGGCGTGTCCAGCACCGATTTCGGGTTGCCGGCGATACGCAGGGCCTTGCGCGCGATCTGATGATCGCGCCAGTTGGAAAGCCGGCGCCAGAACTCGTACTCGTGCTTCTCGAAATATTCCTGCGCGTGTTCGGCATCGTACTTGCCGGCAAACGCCAATTCATTTTTCGCTTGTTGATTCATCTGGTCCTTACCTGTCGTTTTCCATAATCACTGAATATCTGCTCATGGCAGATCATTACCTCCTGGCACCCGGATTCAGAGTTTTTTCCGGGCCTGTTCCATGCCCGTCTCGATTTCCTGACGGCGGCCGGCATCGGCATCCTCACGCCCCGGCCGGGCAGGTGCCGCCAATGCCTTTTCGTAGTACTGCAGGGCTTTTTCATATTCGCCCCGTTCGTTGAGGAAATCGGCATAGAAGTAGTTCGGGTCTATGCCGTCCGGATTGATCTCCAATGCCTTTTCCAGATAAGCCTGCGCCTTCTTCTTGTCGCCGAAACCGAGCGGCCAGCCCGGTACCTTGTAATGCAGCGAACCCAGCGTGGTATAGGCTGAACCCCGCAAGGCCTGCGGGTTGGCCTTTTCTACTGCCAGCAACAGGTCGCGCGCCTTCTCGGCCTGCTTCAGGGCGCCAATGCCGCCTTTGGCCTTGGCGTAGCCGCTGAGAATGATGGCTTCCCAGATCATGGCTTCCGGTGCATTTTGGTCAGATTGCACATGCTGCTCGGTGACCTGGCGTGCACGTTCGGCCAGCGCCTTGAATGCCTCCTCCTGCGCCTTTTCCGGCGTGTGGTAATTGGCCTTGGCCCAGTCGTGCTGCAACTGCACGATATCGGCCGGCAAGGGCTCTGCGGCAAAAGCCGCGCTGCCGATGGTCAGCAACGAAAAACTGCAAATCAATGTCAGTGCTGTGAGTAATTTCCTCATGGTGGTATCTCCTCCGGGTTTACTTGGGTGTAGTTTGAGTACGGCTTGCATAGGGCCGGGCAATCTCGGTCTGCTTTTTCAGACCCATACTGACCAGGCTCGGCAGAAAGCCATTGAGCCAGGCAAAAATCGATTCCGGCTGGCCGATGTGGCTGTCGCGATTACCGCGAATCATGGCCTGCAGAATCTTTTCCGCGACGAACTCCGGTTCATCCAGATTGGTGCCGGCCGCCTTGAACATCTCGGTGGCAACCGCATCGTTGATCGGCGTCTTCACCGCACGCGGCGCGACATAGGTGACGGCGATATCATGACCGCTCAACTCACGGCGCAAGGCCTGCGAAAAGCCGCGCATGGCGAACTTGGTCGCGCTGTAGCTGACGTAATGCGGGAAACCGATGGAACCGAAAATGGAGCCGATGTTGACGATCTGGCCGCTGTTGCGCGCAATGAAATCCGGCAGCAACGCACGCGTCAGCTGCAAGGGCACGGTCAGGTTGACCTGTACCATCTGCGCGATGCGTTGCGGATCCTGCTCGGCGAACTGCACGAAATCGAGGATGCCGGCATTGTTGATCAAGACATCGACACCACCCATCTTCAGCTTCGCTGCATCAGCAACCCCCTGCGCCGCATGCGCATGGTTGAAATCGGCGACGATGACGCTGGCCTTGCCGCCGCGGGACGAAATGACATCAGCCAGGGCGTTGAGTTTTTGCGCGTCAAAACAGACCAGCGCCAGTTCCGCCCCCTGTTCTGCCAGATTCAGCGCCAGATGACGGCCGATACCGCCGGTCGCTCCGGTCAACAGCACGCGTTTACCGGCCAGTTTCATGCCGCCTCCAGCATCTCAGCGGACAGAAAACGTTGCCCCAGATCACGGAAAATGTCGCCATAAAGCTTGTAGAACATCCTGGCGCTGTCTATCACCATCTGCTGGTCTGCAGGGTCTTCAATACGGTTTGCCAGGGTTTCATAGAAAGCAACGTGGCTGACATCCAGTGAACCGTGCGAGGTAAGGTAAGTGAACGCTTGCTTGCCAAGCCCAAGACTTTGCTGGATGGCGGCACCGGCCTGCGTTGCCATCGCCGTGCTGGTGCCTTCCAGCACCAGCACCATGCCGAGAAAACCGACCGGATTGACGCGGTACACCATGTCGTAGGCATAGGCCACCATCAGTTCGGTCGCCTGACCCGGTTTGCCGCGGCGCACGGCTTCGGCATCGCCACCGCAGGCGGTGATATCGTTCAATATCCATTCCTGATGGCCCAGCTCTTCCTCGATATACTCGGCCATGCCTTCGCGCAGCCATTCATATCGTTCCGGCAGCCGGCCGCCACAGGCCATAAGCAATGGCGTGGTGTGTTTGACGTGGTGATAAGCCTCGGTCAGAAAGGCAATATAGGCTTGCAGACTGACCTGACCGGCGATCCCTGCACGCAGCAAGGGCAGACTGAGCAGCGCTTCACGTTCCTGAACGGTGGCAGCAAGCAGTTTTTCATACACAGACATTATCGGTTTCCTCATACAAAGTATTGATTCTTGGCGCGTAGGCCTGCCAGATCACATCGCGGCGCAACCTGAAATTGGGGGTCAGTTGACGGTTGTGGCTACTGAACGGCGCATCGGCATAAAGCCAACGGCCGACGCGCGCGTAATCCGGCAGCCCGGCATTGACCTGGCTGACGACTTGCTCAATATCCGCATCGCTGGCACCGGCTGCCGGCACGATCAGCGCGGTGTTCCATGGCCGGGCTTCGCCGAACAGGGCAGCCTGGGCAATCTTCGGCGATTGCGCGAGCTGGCTTTCGACCCATTCAGGCGAAACGTTGCGGCCGAAAGAGGTAATGAACACATTGCGTTTGCGGCCGCTGATATAGAGATAGCCGGCATCGTCCTGATAGCCGATGTCGCCGGTCGGCCAGTACTGATTGCCATGTTCGGCTTCGACACCGCCGGTGTAGCCCAGCATGATGCTACCTGCAACCAGGATTTCGCCATCTTCGGCAAAACGCAGCTGCGCATGCGGCAGTGGTTTGCCGACACTGCCTTGCAGATGCGCCTGTGGGGTATTCACGGCAACCACGGAACAGCACTCGGACAGACCGTAACCTTCATAAACGGGCAGGCCGACGCTGGCTGCACGATCAAGCAGGCCATAGGAAACGGTCGCGCCGCCGACGGCGACGAAACGCAGACTGTCAGGCACCGGCGCACCGGCTTCCGCCATCATCACCAGTGCCTTCAGCAACTCCGGTGTCAGTACCAGCGTGCTCGCTTTTGCCAGCAGCATGGCCTGCAGCATCTTCAGCGGATCCAGTCCACTGGCACCGCTCAACCCGACTTCCTGACAAGACCTGATCACCGTAGTTGCGCCAGCCAGCAAAGGCACATAAAGGCCTGCAAGGTTTTCCAGCAAGGTGGAAAGCGGCAGCACGCTGAGGTGTATATCGTTTTCGTTCGCCCGGGTCGCCGTCAGCAAACTGCCAGACACCTGCTCAAGCGCCTGCAGACCGAGGCAGACACCCTTGGGATTGCCTGTCGTTCCGGAGGTATAAGTGACTTTCACCGTTGCCTGCGGCAACTGCACCGCCGCCACATCTGCCAGCGTGAACTGCGTCAGCCAGCGCTCAGCGACCTGATACTGCTGCGATGCACTGATACTGATGCCGGCAGTCTTCAGCAGATGTTCCATGACGATGGGCTGATCGGTGACCAACTGATTAATGCCGGCATCACGAATGGCATGCGCGACCTGCTCTGCGGAGAAAAAGGCGGGCAATGGCACAATGGGGACTGCGGATGCCATTACCGCCAGGTCAGTAACGGCCCAGGCCAGACTGTTGTCTGCCACCAAGCCCAAAACACGTGCACCATCGACAAGGAAATGCCGCTGCATGCGATCGATCTCGTAAACCAGTTCCGCGTAGCTCAGCTTCGCGTGACCGCCTTGCAGGGCGATGCGATCCGGATGCTGAGACGCATGGCCTTTGACGGCCATCACTTGCGGCTTCTCGTCGTAATAACGGCCCCAGTCCGCCCGCTCATTTTCCGCCAGATGTGCCAGACTGGCCCACCCCAGCGGCAAAAGATGCATATTGAGCTTGCTCAGTGCGTTTCGCAGGCTCGGAATACCGGTAAACACACCCCATGTCGTGCTGGTGCCATGCAGATAGAGGCTGATGCTCGCCAGCAGACTGCGCACCGTTTCCGGATGCGCAACTGCCAGATTACCGATCTCGACGATATCTTCGCGCACCGCCAACTGTCCGCTTTGTGCTGAAATAGCATGTTCCACTGGCTGTTGCAGATAACGCTCAAGGAACAGGGTATTGTTTTCGGCGTGACGCAGGCCGCACACCGCCAGCAGCTCACCGCTGGTATTGCGCAGGCTCATCAGCTGAGGCATGAACTCCTTGACGTTGGCATCATAGGCCTTGGAGAAAATGTGGTGGACAAATTGCTCCAGCTCCGCCCTGTCCCCGGCCTCGGGACCCGAGATAGAGGTATGCACGTTTTCAGTGGAGTGCAGGTGTACTTGTGCCGTGAGACGTCTGCGGCTGAAATAGCGATGCAAGTTGTCTACGGGCTCATGAAGTAGAGCATTCGCTTGTGCCATCTCCACAAATGGCAATGCATTGTCCGCTTCAGATGCGATTGGCATGGTTTCCGGCAACATGTTCAGGGACTCCAGATTTGAATACCTGAATAGTCCGCAAGCGCCATGCCAACCCTTGCACCGTCATTGAATATCAGATGATATATTTTATTTTTGTTTTAAAATCAATTATATATAGAAATACGCGGGGGAATTCCCGGAGGAATCCCGAGTGATATGGAGCCAGTAAGGAAGGAATTTAATGGCCGGTCATACGAAATTTGCAGGCTGAGACTCTGCAAATTTCGTATGACCTTACCAAATTTGCAGAGTCAATCGCAAACAAGCGCCGGTGTAGTAAACAGCCAACTGCCATCAAGGTCGATCCAGGCCACGACCTTGACCCGGCCATCGACGGCACAGGCATCGACATAGCCGATCGCACCTGCAGTGTCGGCGACATAGCGCAACATGGCTTCCTGCGAATTCACCACATGCGGCGGCGACACGCCGTGGAAGTATTGCTCGTTCCAGTATTCCGTCTGTGTTTCCGGCAGGCTGCCAAGCACGCGCAGCGAAAAACGCTGACGTAGATCATGTTGTATCGGCAGATTGGCCGGACGCATGCGCTTGCCGTTCGGCCAGTAAAGCTTCTTGCGCAGATAGATCAAACTGAGCTCGGCTGCATTCAGCCGCTTCACAGCAAAATCCGAAGGCACGACGATCGCCAGCATTCCGGATTCTGCCGCGCGCACCGGCGTGCATGGCAGCAGACTCAAGCCTAGCAGTAGCAGAAACACGCGCAAGTTCAACATCCCCAGCATCAGAACAGGATCGCAAATGAGGCGAGGAAGCCCTTGGGAGAATCTTCGCGTTGCTCATCGCCCCCCACATACTCCATCTTGAAGATGCGATTGGGGACAGGACGCCAGGCTGTGCCGATCAGCCAGCGATCGACCGATGATTCTGCCGGCCGCCTGAAATTCTCCAGCCGGGCGATAGCGAACCAATGATGTCCGAGCGGTGCCACGGCCTGCAGATAGGCGCCATGTCCGCCATCCTTGCCATCCGTCCGGAAGCGCTGAAAGGCCTCGCCGCTGAACTCCCAGCCATGCTGCTTGTGCTGAAAATCCAGACCCAGCATCTGGTAGCGCCGCCGACTGTCATTCCGTTCGGAAAACTCCAGCAGTGACACACCCCATTCCGTCCTGCCGCTGAGCGTGAAACGCGCACCAAAAGTATCGCGGAATTCAATCTCGTCACGCTCGAGATCCTGGTCCTTCAACAGTTCACCGAACAGCATGTACTCGAAAGCCTCTTCCTTGTAGGGAATGGCGCCGTACAGCATGACGCCGTTGAGCGCCATCGGGAACAACCGGCTGGTGGCCAGCGGCCGGGAAGAAGTCCAGACCAGCGGCGAAGCGTGGATCAGGTTCCAGCGGCCGGCCGGGGTCAGATAACGGCCGGCACGCAGATTGAGCTTCTCGTTGAGGTTGTAATCCAGATACAGCCGCTCGATATCGAGAAAGGATTTCTGTTTGGAAAAATCGTCGCCCTCGCGCCAGATCAAGGGATGCTCCAGCTCCAGTTCGGAGAAGAACTTGAAACGGCTGTCGCCTTCCCAAGTGACAATGAGGCTGATTTCATTGATGGCGATTTCGGTTTTCTCGTGGCGCGGCACAATGATCCCGGCACTGCCGTAGCCGCCAAGATTAAAGCCGTCCCATAGACTGGCCGGTTGCTCTATTGCCTCTTCTGACGTCTCTTCTGCGGCGCGCAGCGTCTGCACCTGGATACAGAAAAAGCAGACGAATAGCCAAACGGCGAAGCCGTATGCCTTTCGTTTCGAAGTCATCATATTTTCACCATGTTCTTGCCATGTTTTGGCGGACATTCTAATCTTGTTCATTCCAATAAATCCAAATTCATGACAAATGCCATGCCACTCATCCCCGACTTTCTGACTCACACATGCAGCTAAGCACCCTGCCCATACGTTATCTGCTTCTGGGCGCTTTCCTGCTCACCAGCCTGCTGCCGACGACGCTGATCACCGGGCTGGCGTTCTACGAGGCGCGCACCGCACTCAAAACCGAGATCCAGCATGATCTGGAAACCCGCGCACATGCCACAGCCGACGATGTAGACCGCATGATGTTCGAACGCCTGCAGAACATCGCCTCCTGGCACAAACTGGAAGTGATGCAGGATGCGCGCATCGGTGATGTCGACAAACGCCTGTCGCGCTTTCTGTCCGAACTGAAAACCAGCTATCAGCGCGTCTATCGTGGCCTGCACGTGATTGACCGCGATGGCCGCGTCATCGCCTCCAGCAATGCAGCAATGCTCGGCTCGGAACTGAAGTTGCGTCCGCAGTGGCTAGAGGTCACCATCGCCGGCGGCCATGTGCATTTTACGCCCCCATCGCTTGGAGTCATGCAAATGAGCAGCGTCATCTTCGACACGACAGAAGAAGACACAATAGAAGAACAAGCCATCGGCACCCTGGTGGCGGAATTCAGCTGGTCCGAAGTCGAGGATATTCTGAGCGGTGCTGTTTCCGGACGCACATCCGCAGCCCTGCTGGATGAACAGGGACAGACGATCGCTGCGACCACGCACTGGCAAAACACGGTCAAGGCCAGAATTTCGGCGACCGCCGACATTCAGGGCTTTCAGGGTTTAACCAACAGCGTCTGGCGCGTCACCTTTTCACAGCATCGCGATGAGGCGCTGGAACCGATCCGGCGCATGGGGCTGATCTTCATCGGCCTCTTGGTCATCACCATTCTGCTTGCCAGCTTCATCGCCATCCCGGTGGCCCGCACCATCAGCGGCCCCTTGCTGAAATTGACCGATTTCGCCAATCGCTTTATCCGCTCGCCGAGCAATCTGCGCCCTCCTGCCGGCGGCCCGGCGGAAATCGACGCCATGTCCAAAGCCTTTGCGCAAATGATCGAGGATCTGGAGCGCTCGCGGGAACATCTGACCCGTGCCGCCAAACTGGCCGTAGTCGGTGAGATGGCCGCCGCCATGAGCCATGAGGTGCGCACACCGCTCGGCATCCTGCGATCATCAGCCCAGGTGTTGCTGCGTGAACCCGGGCTCAGTCAGGAAGGACGTGAGGTCTGCGGCTTCATCATCTCGGAGACGGAGCGCCTGAACAAACTGGTCTCTACGCTGATCGATACGGCGCGGCCGCGCCAGCCGGAATTCGCTTCTACCGACATTGCCGAACTGACCCGGCAGGCAGTTGGCATGTTGCGTACACAAGCCGACAAGAAAGCCATAGACCTCGACTGCAACACTGAGGACGTAGCGATGGCAGAATGCGACCGCGAACAGATCATGCAGGTGCTGCTGAATCTGCTACTGAACTCGATTCAGATACTGCCCGAGGGCGGCAAAATCCAGGTCACCGTGCAGCAACTGGAAAATGCCGTGGAAGTTCGCGTTGCCGACAATGGCCCCGGCATCCCGGCCGATCAGCGCGAGCAGGTGTTCGACCCGTTCTACAGCAAACGTAGCGGCGGCCTCGGCCTCGGTCTGGCGGTCGTGCGCCAGATCGTTGCCGCGCATCACGGCGAAATCACGGTTGGCGTCAGCGCCATGCAGGGTGCAGAATTCCGCCTGCGACTACCGAATATGAAGGAAGCATCTTGACCGAACTGAAGCGTATTCTCGCCGTGGATGATGAGCCCAGCATGCGCCGTCTGCTGGAAATCAGCCTGAAACAGGCGGGCTATCAGCCAGTGCTGGCCGGCGATGGCCGTGAAGCACTGGGGCTGTTGCGGCAGGGCGGCATCGACCTCGTCGTCAGCGACCTGCACATGCCGGGCATGGGCGGCCTGAAACTGCTGGAGACCATGCGCGAGGACGGCCTGGAAATGCCGGTCATCATTGTCACCGCACAGGGCGAAATCGCCACCGCCGTCGCCGCCATGAAGCTGGGCGCATCCGACTACATCCTGCGGCCGTTCGATCTGGAAACCCTGGAGATCGCCATCGATCGCGCACTGTCGGTCAGCCGCCTGAAGATCGAAAACCAGTTCCTGCGCGAAGAGGTCACGCCCGGCGGCAAACATCTGGTTGGCGAGAGCGAAGCCATCCGCAAGGTCAAACAGGCGATTACGCAGGTGGCGCCGGAAAAAGCCACGACCCTGATCGTCGGCGAAACCGGCACAGGCAAGGAACTGGTCGCCCAATCCATACACCAGCTCTCCCCCCGCAACAAATCCCTGTTCGTCGCCGTCAACTGTGCCGCCATCCCGGCCGAGATGCTGGAATCCGAACTGTTCGGCCACGAACGCGGCGCCTTCACCGGCGCAGTGAAGGAACGTGTCGGCAAGTTCGAACTGGCCGATGGAGGTACGCTGTTCCTCGATGAAGTGACGGAAATGCCTCTAGCCTTGCAGGCCAAGCTGTTACGCGCGCTGCAGGAAGGCGTTATCGAACGGCTCGGCAGCAACCGCCCGCTCGCGGTGGATATCCGCGTGCTGGCAGCAACCAACCTCGACCCCATGCAGGCAGTGCAGGACGGCAAGCTGCGCGAAGATCTTTATTACCGGCTCAACGTATTCAGGATAGACCTGCCGCCCTTGCGCGAAAGACGTGACGACATCGAACTGCTGGCCCGGCATTTTCTGCAGCCGCGCCATCTGCAACTCGACGCGACTGCACTGCAGGCCTTGCAGCAATACAGCTGGCCCGGCAATGTGCGCGAACTGGCCAACATACTGGAACGCGCCGCCATCATGTGCAGCGGCGACACCATCACATTGCGGCAACTGCCCGCCGATATCCTGCAGAGAATGGCAGACGCCTCCCCGGCAAGCCCGGCTGCCGAATCCGACGATGAACTGCCCAAACTGCCGGACGCCGTCACCGCGCTGGAAAAATCCCTGATTCAATCTGCTCTGAAACAGACCCAAGGCAACAAGAGCAAGGCTGCCAGACTGCTCGGCATTAGTGAGCGCTCACTGTGGTACAAGCTTGGCATCTACGGCAATGCGGACGAATCTACGCCAACAAGCGACATCAAATCCTGATCGTCACTTTCTTAATATCCATCATGGGCTTGGGCTATAATCGAACGATTACATTTTTAAGCCTGAACGACACCATGCAGACAGAACAAGCGCAATTCAAAAGCCGCGAGCAAGCACGCTTCAACATGATCGAACAGCAGATCCGCACTTGGGAGGTACTGGACGCCAAGGTACTGGATCTGCTGAAAGCGGTACCGCGCGAAGACTTCGTGCCGCCGCAGTATGCAGGTCTGGCGTTTGCCGACATCGAAATCCCCATCGGAGAAGGCCAGAGCATGCTTTCGCCCAAACTGGAAGGCCGCATCCTGCAGGCGCTGGAGGTCAAGCCGACCGACAAGGTGCTGGAGATCGGTACCGGCAGTGGCTATCTCACCGCCCTCCTGGCCAGATCCGCCAAACAAGTGATCAGTGTCGAACTGATCCCTTCACTGAGCAAGCTCGCCGGTGAACGCTTGGCCAGATCCGGCATCGGCAATGTCACGCTGGAAGTCGGCAATGCAGCCGAAGGCTGGCCGGCACAAGCTCCATATGATGTCATTGTATTTACCGGTTCCCTGCCTGCCAGCCCGGAAAGGGTGAAACAAAGTCTCACCACCGGTGGTCGTATGTTCGTTGTCACGGGCGATGCACCTGCGATGCAAGCGACCATGATCCGCCGCATCAGTGAGGACAGTTTCAAACATGACGTCATTTTTGAAACCTGTTTACCGCCCTTGAACAACGCTCCACAACCCGAACGTTTTCAATTTTAAAGTTTTCATGGCTGCAAAAAATCTATCATTGCCTGTACTGACACCTGTACTGACACCTGTACTGACACCTGTACTGACACCTGTACTGACACCTGTACTGACATTAGTGATGTTATTCGCCGGCATGGCGGCACAGGCGGAAGATGCAGCCACGCAGGACCTGATGGCCATCTATCAGAACGCGCTGAGCCAGGATCCCTCCTGGGCCTCTTCACGCAGCGCCAATCTGGCCGCGCAGGAAAAACTGGAACAGGGCAAGGCGCTGTACCGGCCCACTGTCACACTGAACGGCGATTTCAGCGAATCGCGCACCAATCTCGACCGCGATCTCAACGGCAGCGGCATTGATGCCCGCGGTAATCCGATCGGCGGCAGCGGCCGCGAACGCTTCGACAGCTGGGGCTATAGCCTCAACGTCACGCAACCGCTGTTTCGCCGCGACAATTTCGTCCAGTACCAGCAATCCAGACTGATCGTCTCACAGGCCGACCGCCAGCTGATACTGGACCGGCAGAACCTCATGTTGCGCGTGACGCAGGCCTATTTCGACGTCTTGCTGGCGCAGGACAGCATAGAGCTGATCAACGCGCAGAAATCCGCCATCAGCAAGCAGCTTGAACAGGCCAAGGCCAATTTCGAGGTGGGCACCGCCACCATCACCGACGTCAACGAAGCACAGGCGCGTTTTGACCTGACCACGGCCCAAGAAATCGCCGCCGTCAATCAACTGGAGATTAGAAAGCGCGCGCTACAGTCCATCATCGGCAACATGCCGCAGAGTCTCGCCACCGTGCGTGAAGACCTCAATCCGCAGATACCGCAACCAACCGACATGCAGGCCTGGGTCGACCTGGCGGAACAGAACAGCCTGGCACTTGCCATCCAGCAGCACAATTTCCAGATCGCCAATCGCGAGGTTGAGCGCATGCGCGCCGGCCACCTGCCGACGCTGGACGCCATCGCCCGCTACAGCGACAACCGCAATAACGGTAGTGCGAGCGGCTTCGCTGCCGACCTTGAAGATATCACCGTCGGCCTCCAGCTGGCGATTCCCATCTATCAGGGCGGTGCTGTCAGTTCGCGCGTACGTGAAGCAGCCGCCAATCTGCAGAAGGCGCAGGAAGACATGGAAGTCGCCAGACGTCAGGCCGATTTGGAAACAAGGCAGGCCTATCTGGATGTAAGCAGCGGCGTCGCGCAAATCAGGGCCTTTGAGCAGGCACTACTTTCCAGCCAGAGCCAGCTGGATTCCACCAATCTGGGCTATGAGGTCGGCGTGCGCACCAGCGTCGATGTCCTCAATGCACAACAGCAGTTCTATACGGCCAAACGCGATTTATTGCAGGCCCGCTACAACTACCTGATCAGCACGGTACGCCTCAGGTACGCCAGCGGCATACTGTCCGAAGCCGACCTGGCGGAAGTCAACCAGCAACTGATCGCAAAGAACTGAATCCCCAAAGAACCTCACATATGCAAACCAGCCTGATTTGCCAAGCCGCCAGCAGCCAGTTGATCGTCATTGATCTGCAGGAAAGACTGGCAAGCGTCATGCCCGCCGAAGGCATGCAGCAGGTATTGAAGAACAGCAAGATTCTGCTACAGGCCGCCGCGCTGCTGGAAGTGCCGGTTATCCACACCGAACAGTATCCCAAGGGGCTCGGCCCCACCTGCACCGGACTGCAGCCCCTGCTACCGCAAGCAGCAGTCAGCAAGACGGCTTTCTCCTGCTGCGATGAACCGACTTTTCAGCGCAAACTGGTCGGCGACCGGCCGCAGGTGATACTGGCCGGCATGGAAGCGCACATCTGCATTTTGCAGACCGCGCTGACGCTGCATGAGCAAGGCCGGCAGGTATTCGTCGTCGAGGATGCCGTGCTCTCGCGCAACCCGGCCAACAAAGCCAACGCGCTGGCGCGTCTGCGTCAGGCCGGCATCATTATCAGCAATACCGAATCCGTCATCTTCGAATGGCTGGGCAAGGCCGAAGGCGAAACTTTCAAGACCCTGAGCAAACTCGTCCGCTAGCCCGGATGTTTCATGAATTCGCGTGATGATCACGCAGGATATTGGTTTTCCAGTGCTTTTTATGAAGGAGCGGTGTAGTTATTCATACACCCGACTGAGGAAAAAGTGCCGGGAAAGCAAAGACCATGCGAGGGCGCGTGAAATTTATGAAACATCCGGGCTAGGTAATTCAGGCCGTTTCAGGCTCACTTTAAATGCTGCGCGACCAGTGCCGCAATACGCTCCGTCGCGCCAGTGGCACTGGCGCTGAATGCGAGCGCAGCAGCCGACATCTGCCTGCGTTCCTCTTCGTCACGCAATAACCGATGCAAACCAGTCGCCAGTTCCTGCACATCAGCCACCCGCAAGGCCGCGCCATGCGCGATCGCCTGTTCGGTCGCCTGCTCAAAATTGAAGGTATGCGGTCCGATCAGCACCGGCTTGCCCATTGCACAGGCCTCGATCAGGTTCTGGCCGCCAAGGGGCAACAGGCTGCCGCCGATGAAAGCCAGATCGCAGGCCGCATAATAAGTGAACATCTCGCCCATAGTGTCACCCAGCAGCACCTCAACATCGACCGGCAAGGGCGCAGACAGGGATGACTTGCGTGCAAAGCGCAAGCCGCGCTTTTGCAACAAAGCTGCCACTTCATCGAAACGCTGCGGATGGCGCGGCACGATGACCGTCAGCAGGCCGGGAATTTGCAGTTGCCGGATGGCGTCAAGAATCAGGACCTCCTCGCCGTCGCGCGTGCTGGCGGCGAGAAACACCGGCCGCTCGCCAAACAGGCTGCGCAAGGCTTCGCCCGCGATGCCTGCACTGGGCGGCGGCTGCACATCAAACTTGAGGTTGCCGCACACTGCCACATGATCTGCGCCGAGTTGCCGGAAACGCTCTGCATCCTGCGCGGTCTGCGCCGCAATTGCCGTTAAACCCTGCAAGCCCTGGCGCGACAGATTCGCCACCTTGCCATAGCCCCGGGCCGAACGTTCCGACAAGCGCGCATTGACCAGCAGCAAGGGAATATCCCGCGCCTTGCAGGCCGCAATCAGGTTGAACCACAGTTCAGTCTCCATCAACAGCCCGATGGCTGGGCGGAAATGATTGAGGAAACGGGCAACTGCATCCGGCGTATCGTAGGGCAGGTAGACGCGATCCACGCGGCGGCCGAACAGTTGCTCGCCGGCCTCGCGTCCGGTCGGTGTCGCATGGGTCAGCAGAATCCGATGCTGCGGATATTGCGCCATCAGCGCCTGCACTAGCGGCGCAGCGGCGCGGGTCTCGCCGAGCGAGACGCAATGTAGCCAGATGACCGGCTGTTGCGGATTGATCGTGTAGAAGCCGTAACGCTCCGCCAGATGCTGCCGGTATTCCGGCTGGCGCATACCACGCCACAAGAGTTTCAATGGCGTAAAAGGTAACAGCACATAGAGCAGCAACGAATAGAGAAATCTGGGCATGGGCCGATTTTCTCACACATCCTTCAACGGTAAAAAATGTCCAGAAAATTATTTTCCGGCAGGTAAGCAAGGACTCACCTTGAGCAATCGCAAGGCCAGTCTGGCTATTGCCTTTCATGCACACTTCCGGTGCAGTTCCTGATACAAATTTATGGTTGACGAACCCTACGTAATGACATAACTTTACATCCAATCACAATATATTGTGGTTAGAGCCTGTTTTCCCCGAAAAACAGCGCTGTAGTCACCAACAAGAAAATCTAGCAAAATCAGGAAGGATGCGTTCCCATGCTCAAGGCCGTGAAAATGTCTCAAGAGACTGAAAAAGAAGTTCCCATGCAATCTGTCTCCCTCGATATCTGGGACAAAAAATACCGCCTGAAAACCAAGCAGGGTGAATGTATTGACGCGACCATGGACGACACCTACCGTCGCGTGGCACGCGCACTGGCTGATGCCGAAGACACCGAAGAAAAGCGCGAATTGTGGTACGAGAAGTTCGTCTGGGCCCTGCGCCGCGGCGCCATCCCCGCCGGCCGCATCACTTCCAACGCCGGTGCGCTGGAACACAAGCCAGCCACCTCCACCATCAACTGCACCGTATCCGGCATTGTCGAAGACAGCATGGACGGTATCCTGGAAAAAGTGCATGAAGCCGGCCTGACCCTGAAAGCCGGTTGCGGTATCGGTTACGAATTCTCCACCCTGCGTCCAAAGGGCGCATTTGTCGCCGGCGCCGGTGCCTACACCAGCGGCCCGCTGTCCTTCATGGATATCTACGACAAGATGTGCTTCACCGTGTCTTCCGCCGGTGGCCGTCGCGGCGCACAGATGGCGACTTTCGACATCTCGCATCCGGATGTCACCGACTTCATCAAAGCCAAGCGCGAAGCCGGCCGCCTGCGCCAGTTCAACCTGTCCTGCCTGATCACCAAGGAATTCATGGAAGCAGTGAAAGCCGATGCCGAGTGGAAACTGGCTTTCCCGGTCACTGCCAAGGAAGCCGAAGCCGACAAGCTCGAGCTGAAAGACGACAGCAAGGTCGTCTGGCGCGAATGGCCGGTGAAGAACAAATACCTGACCCGCGAATCCGATGGCAAGGTCGCCTGCCGTGTCTACAAGACCATCAAGGCGCAGCGTCTGTGGGATGTCATCATGTCTTCCACCTACGACTTCGCCGAACCGGGTTTCATCCTCATCGACCGCGTCAACGAGATGAACAACAACTGGTTCTGCGAGAACATCCGCGCCACCAACCCCTGCGGCGAACAGCCCTTGCCACCTTATGGCGCCTGCCTGCTGGGCTCGGTCAACCTGACCAAGTTCGTGCGCCAGCCGTTCACCGACAAGGCGCATTTCGACTGGGATGAATACCGCGAGGTGGTCGCCACCTTCACCCGCATGCTGGACAACGTGGTCGAGATCAACGGCCTGCCGCTGCAACAACAGCGTGACGAAATCGCCCGCAAGCGCCGCCACGGCATGGGCTACCTCGGCCTAGGTTCTACACTGACCATGCTCAAGATGAAATACGGCGAAGCGGATTCATTGAGATTCACCGAGGAAGTGACCAAGGTCATGGCCGAAGTGGGTTGGGAAATCGGCGTGGAACTGGCCAGGGAAAAAGGCCCGGCACCGATCATGGAAGAAGAGTTCGTCGTCACCGCCGACATGCTGGCCAAGCGTCCGGAAATGAAGGCCGATGGCATCAAGCTCGGAGCCAAGGTCAAAGGCAAGGTGCTGATGGGCCTGTACAGCAAATACATGCAGCAGTTCCCGGAAGCCCTGCGCAAGGAGATCGCCAAGAACGGCGTGCGCTTCACGCACCACAGCTCGATTGCGCCGACCGGCACCATTTCGCTGTCACTCGCCAACAACGCCAGCAACGGCATTGAGCCATCGTTCGCCCACCACTATGCGCGTAACGTGATCCGTGAAGGCAAGAAATCCAAAGAGAAAGTCGACGTTTTCTCCTACGAGTTGCTGGCCTACCGCGAGCTGGTCAATCCGGGCGCCATGCCGTTCTCCGACAAGCCGGAAGAACAGCTGCCGGACTACTTCCTAGACTCCTCCACGATTCAGGCCAAGGCCCACGTGGATATTCAGGCCGCCGCACAGAAATGGATCGACAGCTCCATCTCCAAGACCATCAACGTGCCGACCGATTACGATTTCGAGGACTTCAAGAACATCTACCTCTACGCCTACGACAAGGGCCTGAAAGGCTGCACCACCTTCCGCTTCAACCCGGAAGCCTTCCAGGGCGTGCTGGTGACCGAGAAGGATCTGGAAAACACCACCTACAAGTTCACGCTGGAAGACGGCACCGTCATCGAAGCCAAGGGCAACGAAGAAATTGAATATGACGGCGAAATCCACTCTGCCGCCAACCTGTACGATGCACTGAAGGAAGGTTACTACGGCAAGTTCTGATGAACTGACCGCTCAAGGAGAAAAAACATGGCAATCAAAATCGAAAAGAAAATCACCGGTTACAACGTCGTAACTGAAGAAGACAAAGCCAAGGCCGCTGAAGCCGAACTGCTGGCAACGCAGAAAACTGCCGAGATCCTGCAACTCGGCGAGCCGCTGAGCCGCCCGGAAAAACTGGTGGGCAACACCTACAAGATCAAGACGCCGGTGACCGAGCACGCGCTCTACATCACCATCAACGACGTCATCATGAACGAAGGCACCCCGCAGGAACACCGCCGCCCGTTCGAAATCTTCATCAACTCCAAGAACATGGACCACTTCCAGTGGATCGTCGCCCTCACCCGCGTCATGTCCGCCGTGTTCCGTAAGGGCGGCGACGTCACCTTCCTGGTCGAAGAACTTCACAGCGTGTTCGACCCCAGTGGCGGCTACTTCAAAAAAGGTGGCAAATACATCCCCAGCCTGGTCGCCGAGATCGGTGAAGTGCTGGAACAGCACCTGCAGGAAATCGGCATGCTGAAAAAGTCCGGCCCGGACGAACACCAGAAAAAGCTGATCGAGGAAAAAAAGACGCAGTACATGGAAAAGAACGCCCATGAACCGGTCAACAGTGAGGGCTTCCCCGCCGGCGCGCAACTCTGCACCAAATGCAGCACCAAAGCAGCGATTGTGATGGACGGGTGTTTGACTTGTTTGAATTGCGGCGAAAGTAAGTGCGGTTAAAACAAAAGGGGCTTCGGCCCTTTTGTTTTTGACACCCAAAGCTGCAAGTTTGTACACCATAAGCTGCTATTAAGTTTTTTGAAAATAAGTAAGCCTGCATGTGCAGGCTTACTTATTTGACTAACATAGCAGGTGAAGTCCAGTAGTCACATCGAGCAGCCATGCTCTTCTGGGCTGGTGAACTGAAGCCTGATGCGAAACACAATGCAGGTATCTAGATAGTGTCGTCACAAGATTGTAAAAATCGTTCATAATTGAAGCGTCTTTACAAAACTGCTCGAACCAATGACCAAATCAGCCCTGAGAAGACACGACATTACCGATCGCACATGGGAATTGCTG
>Ga0208244_100563_pt1 | contig 33145 bp, 33 predicted proteins | sample SubbioCR12Aug_5A_FD_184828 | JGI IMG/M metagenome (GOLD analysis project Ga0208244, IMG submission 184828) | Serpentinite rock and fluid subsurface biosphere microbial communities from McLaughlin Reserve, California, USA - CR12Aug_5A (SPAdes) | ecosystem: Environmental > Terrestrial > Deep...
GCCTGGTCAATAACGAGCCCTTCGTCAACGCGCTGGGCGCCCTGACCGGCAACCAGGCCATGCAGCAGGTCAAGGCCGGCCTGAAGGCAATCTACCTCTCCGGCTGGCAGGTCGCGGGTGACGCCAATATCGCTGGCGAGATGTACCCCGACCAGTCGCTCTATCCCGCCAATTCCGTGCCGCTGGTGGTCAAGCGCATCAACAACACCTTCCAGCGCTGCGACCAGATCCAGTGGTCCGAGGGCAAGCGCCCCGGTGACGAAGGCTATCTGGACTACTACGCGCCGATCGTTGCCGATGCCGAAGCCGGTTTCGGCGGTGTCTTGAACGCCTTCGAACTGATGAAGGCCATGATCGAGGCTGGCGCCGCCGGCGTGCACTGGGAAGACCAGCTCGCCTCGGTCAAGAAATGCGGCCACATGGGCGGCAAGGTGCTCGTGCCCTCGCGCGAAGCCGTCGCCAAGCTGGTCGCCGCGCGCCTCGCCGCCGACGTCATGGGCGTGCCGACCCTGGTCGTCGCCCGCACCGACGCCGAGGCCGCCGACCTCATCACCAGCGACGTGGACGCCAACGACAAGCCGTTCTGCACCGGCGAGCGCACCGTCGAAGGCTTCTACAAGACCAAACCGGGCCTCGACCAGGCCATCTCGCGCGGCCTCGCCTACGCCCCCTGGGCCGACCTGGTGTGGTGCGAGACCGGCAAGCCGGACCTGGCCTTCGCCAAAAAATTCGCCGAAGCGATCCAGAAACAGTTCCCCGGCAAGCTGCTCGCCTACAACTGCTCGCCGTCCTTCAACTGGAAGAAGAACCTCGACGACGCCACCATCGCCAAGTTCCAGAAGGAACTCGGCGCCATGGGCTACAAGTTCCAGTTCATCACCCTGGCCGGCTTCCACAGCCTCAACTACTCGATGTTCAACCTGGCCCACGGCTACGCCCGCAGCCAGATGAGCGCCTTCGTCGAGCTGCAGGAGGCCGAGTTCGCCGCCGCCGAGAAGGGCTTCACCGCCGTCAAGCACCAGCGCGAGGTCGGCACCGGCTACTTCGACGCCGTCACCACGACGATCGAGCGCGACGCCTCCACCGCCGCCCTCAAGGGCTCGACGGAAGACGAGCAGTTCTTCGACAAGAAGGCCGCCAGTCACTAAGCGCCCTGCCCGCTTCAGGAAAAAGCCATTCTGCGGGGTGGCTTTTTTTCGCCTGTAAAATAGCGGCTGGCACATTGAAAGGAAACAACGCTATGAAACCGCAACTCTTCGCGCTGGCGCTATCGCTTGGCATGCCACTCCCCGCCCTCGCCGACACCCTCCTCTGCCCCGATCTCTCCACCGCCGTGCAGGTCGCCACCTGCCCCTCGGAGGACGAGCTGCAATACACCTTCACCGGATACTGCAGCGACAATGCGCGGATGTACGGCAAGGATACGGACACCTGCACCAGCTACCAGAACTACCGCAAGCTGAAAAATGTCGCGCTGTGGGAATCGAAGGACGGCGCCTTCCAGGCCTACCTCTCCTGCGACTTGCCGGCGGGTACGCTGAATAAACTCAAGCCCTCCGCCATCGCCGTCACGAAAAGGGGCAAGCTGACAATGCTGGTCTGCAGCTATCCCGGGGACATCACGTTTACCCACCGCACCAAGGCGCAATGCAAGGTGCAGGGCGACGGCAACTGCGCCGCCGACCCGGCCGCCTGCAGGGCAAGCTGCGACTGACGCAGCGCCGCCCCAGGCCAGGCTTGACACCCTGGCCTATGTACATATACTGTCCATGTCCATCATTCCATTTGGAGCAGCCATGGCAGCAGCAGTCGAACGCATCGTGGTCCAGGCCACGTCCCAGGACAAGAAAGCCATCGCCGCGAAGGCGAAAAAACTCGATCTCCCCATCTCCGAGTTGATGCGGCGCGGCGCCTTCGCCTACCGGTCCGACGACACCGACAAGGAACTGGCCGCGCTGGCCGAAGCCGCGAAAAAGGCGGCTGATCGGGCCGGCTCGGCCATCGACGACGCCCTGGATTTCATCGCCGCAAGCAACAAGCGCATCGCCGCTCTTGAAGCCAGGGCCGCCCGGACGCCCGCGCGAAAGACCGCCAAATGAGCGTCACCGACAAGATCTGGGGTGCGCTGACTTCCATGATCAAGCTGGAAGACAAGGTGAACCGCCAGGCGGAAGCCATGAAATCGCAGCAGCAAAAGATCGAAGACCTGACCGGGCGCGTAATCCGGCTGGAAGCGCAGCTCGAACTGCTCACCGGCGCGGCCATGGTGAAGAAGCTCAAGGGGCAATAGACAACCCGTTCGCCCTGAGTAGCCTGCGCAGCAGGCGTATCGAAGGGCCATTTCCTCGCCACAGCGCCGTGCCGATCACCCCCTTCCACTTCGGCCCCGGCGCCCTCATCAAGGCCGCGGCGCCGCGGCACGTGAGCTGGACGGCCTTCGCGCTCGCCAACGGCCTCATCGACCTCGAACCCATCCTGCTTTTCTTCCTCACCGGCGAGCCGGCGCACCGCTTCTTCCACACCCTGCCCGGCGCCACCCTGGCCGCCCTCGCCGCCGCCTGGCCGGGACGCATCGCCTGCGAAGCCTGGCTGCGCTTCTGGAACCGGCAACTCAGCCCGGCGCAGGCAAGATGGCTCGGCTGTCCGGCGACAATCTCATCGAAGCAGGCTTTCATCGGCGCCCTGCTCGGCGCCTGGAGTCACCTCGCGCTCGACATGGCGATGCACGTCGACGTGCGCCCGCTCTGGCCCGTCATCGAAACCAATCCCTGGCACGGCTGGATGTCGGTCGATGGCCTGCATGTGCTGTGCGTCGCCAGCGGCCTGGCGGCGCTTGCGGTCTGGGGCACGATAAAAGTAATCCGGAGAAGGCGCGGATAGCCCCATCAGGAAAAGTCAGCCTCCGTGATACGGCGAGAAACCGGGTATGGCTGGGGTACCCAGCGGTGGAAGTACGATTAAGCGACGGTCACGGTCTCAAACTCGGCCTTCCTGGTCAGTTGGTTTGCAAAACCGTATGACTGTCTGAGCGTCCGGTATCCCATGGAAAGAAACAATCAAAAATCATCCGAGAGGATCAAGCATCCTGGGCAAAGGCGGCTTTTCGCCGCGTGGCGTAACTCCGAACAGCCGTCGAAGACGCTCTGTTTCTTCCATCCAATAGGTCGACTTCTTTTCATCCGCGGCGACACCATGGCCGTAATAGTAGATTGACCATAGCTGCTCAGCGGCAAACACATCTCCCATTACAGCTGCGTCCGTAATCAGCCGCAAACCCTCCTCAATGGCAGCTCGATCGCCTTCCTTGCCAAGCAGCGCCAAGCCCAGAAGAACAACTCCGTAGACATCATTCTTTTCGGCCGCCTGCCGTAGCCAGCGGATGGCCTCGCTCTCGTCTCTCTCGACGCCCCAGCCATAGAAATAGCATGCGCCGAGATGGGCGAGCGCCGACTCCTCCCCAAGGTGCGCCGAGCGTTCGATCAATTCGAATGCCTTGGCCTCATCCTTCCCGACGCCGTCGCCGTGCTGATGCATGCGGCCCAGAAACAGCAACCCGAGCGGATCTCGTTCGGCTGCAAGGGAAAACCAGTGTGCTGCTGTCCTTGGGTTGCGAATCACGCCAATACCATCCAAGTACAGTGCGCCCAGCCACAACTGGCCAATTTCATCCCCCAGGTCTGCCGCCCGCCGGTAATGAACCAAGGCCTCGCTGGCGTCGGGAGAGACGCCTCTGCCGTACACTCTGCCGTACAAGTAGATGGTTCCCAGCTCGGCCATGCTGCGTGGGTGCCCAAGCCGGGCAGCTTGGGCAAAATGGTCTCTAGCCTTCGCCAGCTCAGGCGGATTTTTTCCTTGCTCCACGAGGCCCAGGATATAGAGGGCTTGGCGATAGCCCGCCTCTGCCGACTTCCTGGTCCAGGCCATTCCCTCCTCCTCGCGCTTGGCCGCGAGCAGGGTGCGCCCGTATTGATAGATCAAGCGCGGATTCCCGGGCTCCTCGTCCAGCGCCTTGTGGCAGGCCTCCGTGGCCTGCGGCAGCGGGATGTTCTCCAACAACCGGCCCTCTGCCTTGCGATCCGGATCGACCGGATGCGCGGCAAGCGCATCGCACTGTGCGACGGCCGATGCCGATGCATTGCCGACCGCCAGCACCATGGCGCTTGCCAGGACTAGCCGGACTGCACGAATCATTTGTTCCGCTTTCCGCGCCGCAAGCGGGACCCGATTCCCGCGACGACATTCCCGACCGCCTCCACCGCGCGACGCCCGGCGCTCTTCTCCAGCACGCCGCCCTGCACGATCATCACGGGCTTGCGTTTGCGGGCGCGGCGGGCGGCATCGGCGCCCTCCGCCAGGCCGCTGGCGGCCATCGCGCCCTGGTGCGCTTCCATGGGCATTTCCACCGGCAGGCCGTGGTAGGCGCCGGGCTGAATGAGCGCGTCGACCATCAGGTGCCAGGCAAGCCCGGCGCTGGTGCCGATGGCGAGGTTGCGCGTGAGCGGGCGGCCGATGCGGGCCAGCCCGTCCCACAGCGGGTCGTGGTCGTGCGGCAGCCGGCCATGCACCTCGGCAGTAAGGTCGGCCAGCGCCAGCAGCAGCCCTTCGACGAGGACGCCGGCAATCAGCGTGTGTGTGAGCGACGAGCGGTGCGCGCCGATGCCTGCCAAGAGGTCGAGATCGGGAATGCCGCCGATGCCGTCGAGCCCGCCGGAGCCAGCCGTGAAGCCGAGCAGGCTGCCCAGCAGGGCTGGCGCCGTGTGCTTCGGGTCGCGGACCATGCTTCTTGCCACGGCCACCAGCAGCCGGCCGCCTTCGCGGCCCACCGAGAGCGTGCCGTCGATGGCTGCCGCTGCCCTGTCGCCGAGATGCACGGCGAAGCGGCGCTGGCGAAGCGCCGAGACGAGCCCCGTCAGTTCGCCGCCGCCGGAGCGGGCGAGCAGCGCGGCGAGCCGGGCGAGGCCTCCCACGCGCCGGCCGGTGAGCGTCAGCAGGCGGCGGGCGGAACGGCCGCCCCAGATCTTGAGATCGTTCCGCTCCATGCGCGCCAGCGCGAAGGCGAGCTCGGCCTGCAGGCGGCGCACGCGCACGCCGGAGAAGCGTGCGGTGATGTCGGCAGTCAGGAGGTAGGCGCGTGTGGCGGGCATGGCTTCGGCTCAGAACGGGATTTCGACGAAAGCCGCGCGGCGGCAGCCGTCCATTTCCTGGCGCACGGCGGGCAGCAGCGCGTAGGCGTCTTCCAGCGCCCGCACGACGGCCAGCGCCGCGATGGTCACGCGCTGCGGCACGGGGGCGTTGTAGCACCCTTTCAGCTGGTCGATCTCCCAGAGGCCGGGGGAATTTTCCATTACCGAGAGGGTCGCCACGCGGACGCCGCTCTTTTTCTCGCTGACGGCGTAGATGCGCAGCATCTCGTTGCGGCAGCGCTCGCCGTAACTGCCCACGCAGTGCATCATCTCCAGCCCTTCCGCTTCCAGGGCGGCCTCGCTGCCGAGGGCTGCGAAGCGCAGGCCGTCGAATTCGACGGCGGGGACAAACAGCAGCCACTGGGCCGGCGCCGGCGAGGCGGCTTCGATACGGTGATGCTCGCGCCGCCATTCTCGGTAACCGCGCTCCACGTGCTCCCAGCCGGCTTTGAGCCGGTTCGGGTCGTCGTCGAGATGCTGGCCGGTCTCGAAATACCAGCGCGCCGCCGGCACGATATGCTCGCGCACGAAATCCGTCACCGCGCCCGCGCTGCCGGGCTGGGCGTATTCGGCCCCGGCGCAGGCCTTCCAGGCCGCGCGGAAGAACGGCGGCGGGATGGCGCCGAGGCGCTCTTTGGGCAGCTGCCAGTCCTTGAGCGAGGCGATGAGCGGGCGCGGCGGCGGAACGTCCATCTCGCAGGCGGCGAGCAGGCGCAGGAACACGACAGCGTTCTCGGCGCTGGTGAAGGGGTGTTCGTGCTGCACCCAGGGCTGGCCAAGAGCCTCGAAGAGGGCGTCGCCATAATCGGCATACAGGCGCCAGCCGCGGGCGTTCACGCCGCGGGCTGCGAGCGTCTTCCGAAGCTGGCGGTAGTCGGCTCCCTGAAGGTCGAGCCAAAAGGGAAGGCGGTCGTGGCATGTCGTCATGAAATTCGGCATTACTGCATCGCTTGCTCACAAGGCCATTCACCCTGAATGAGCAAATAATGCCAAAGCCCGGGCAAAACCAGGAGGAGAGTTACCGGAGAGCAGAAAGGCCGGCAGCTGGCTTGATGCCAGTGACCAGGGAGGTCACCTTGTTTTCCGTGGTCCAGAGTTTCCGCAGGCCGACCCTCCGAAACTCGGGGGCCAGTTGCTGGCGCAAATTCCGCTCCCAGTCGGTCGCGAGCAAGTCCCTGCGCCCCACCGGATCCTCGCCGCTTTCCAAGGCGCGTAGGATATGAAATGTGTTGCGATTGATGCGCAGCGACATACTGTCCCCGGCGAGCTTGCCCCAGGGCGTGGAAATCCCTTCCCTGGCGATGGTCAGGGTGCCTCCCTCTTTGTCGTTTGCTTCGATTACGTAAGCAAAAAGCGAAGGAGCCAGCATGAGAATATCGGGCGCGATGCCAAGTCGCAGGTAGACCCCTTCGCGCATTTCCGCCAGCGGCAAGTGCTTGCTGACCTTGCCCAACAAAGAGCGGCCGTAGTTTTCGGCGATTTCATGATCGAGCCGAATCCAGCCGCTGCCGAGCAGTCGAAGGCTCTCGTCTGGCTCGACAAGAAAGCCGCGCGCATGCCAGCCCAGCAACATAAGAAGTTGCCACTCATTCTCATCGAGGCGGATCGACAAGGATTTTTCCTTGCCGGGCTTGCCGAACAACCACGGTGCGTCCGGCGCGCCCGGAAGATCGAGCATCTGGGTTTCGTCGTTCATCTTCAAAGGAGATGCGGCAGAATCCGGTACCGAGGCAAGTTGCCTCGCAATGTCCTTCCCCCAGGCAGCGTGCAGGGCATCGACATAGGCGGACAATCCGTCAGCGCGCCGGGGCGCAGCCAGCTCCTCGATGGAAAACCAGGCGAGGGTTCCGGATTCCGCTTCCCTTTCCAGCAGTCGCACCTCGCCCGCTGGTGTGAATTGCAACGTGTAGAGCTGGAACGAATATTCGCTGTAGGCATGCCGGTTGCCCGTTCCGGCCAGGTCGCGGTAGGGCGGCAGTCGCTGCCAGCGCTCGAAGCGGTAATGCTCGCCAGGGCGCATGCCGAGTTCCTCTTCGATCTCGCGCGCGAGTGTCACATCAAGGCAGGCGTCAACGAGCGGCGAAGCCGGATCCAGGATCATGCGCAGCACGACAGGGCCCTTTGCCAGTTCAGCTTGGGGAAGGTCGCTCGGGTTGAAACGGCCGCCGGGCAGAACGTGAGTCTTTTCGCCGGGGCGCTCGCGGTCCTCGCGGCGATGAAGCAGAAACCTGCCACCCATGCGGATGACTGCCCAGGCGACATGCACGGATCGAACCGGGTGAGCACCCGGATTCTGGCGCAACCTCTCGCTCTCCATGCGATGCAGGATCGCCCGCTGTTCTTCTTTCACGGAAGCAGGCCGATGATCCCCCTGTTCCCAGTAATCAGGAGGAAGGATCGCTTGCCCGTTTACCCAAGTTTCGGCAAGAGAACGCGCAAGCAGCGAAGCGGGGAAAGACACGAACGCCCATTGCCCTTGGGCCAGTTCTGTCCGATCGAGTAGTGCCAGCGCATCGAACTGGCGGCGAAGTATTGCCACGAGGAGTTCCGCAGCTTCTTCACCTATGCCCGTATTACGCAAGTCGGCAACAATTACGTTCTCGGGAATCGATTCGCGCAATGTGCCTTCTTCGGCGTGATGCGGAAGATGATTGCGCACGCACTCAAGCGCGATGCGTATTGAAATGGCCTGGCTCATCGCGTGGCGCGGCTCGGAATAATGCGCTCCCAGACTGCTCTGACCCATGGCGGGATGTTTAGCTCTTGCAGCGACGATTTGTATTCGTCCGTCAGCTCATTTTCGCCATTGTTGAACACCCCGTCGTCCCAATCGTTTGATATTGCTTCATGAACAAATGCCTCCTTCGATGCCACAATGAAATCGAAGCGGGGATGCTGCTTTGCCGAGGCGAGTTCATTGCAGATTTTGTGGAACCTATCCTGATCCTTAACAGGAAGAGGCTTGCCCTTCTTATCCTTGCGGGTCGTTGATTCGGCTTTCCCTTCTGCCGCCGCCTTCAGTTTTGATCTGGCAGTGGAATAGCTTTTGGCCAGGTATGGTGCTGCATTGTCGGGCTCCAGCGGAGTAGGGGTGCCCATCAGCGAGATCAGACGCCGTTCATATGGTTCCGGTTCTGCCCAGTTTTGTCCGGGTTCAAGAAAGCACGATCTCATGCCCGCAAGCACATAAAACGCGAGATCCCGGACGCTTGCCTTATCGAGCATGTGGCCATGACTAGCCATGTTGCGCAGCAACCTCATCACACGTCCCAGCGCCTTGTAATACCGATCGCTTCCTCGGTCTGGGTTTGCCTTGTCCCACGTGCGGCCAAGACTATAAACAATGCCGTATGACTGATAGTGTATTTCGCTGGAGGGAACACGGGCGTGAAGAACGTGCTTGAGCGAACAGAGGAATTCCAGAGCATGGTCATAACTCCATCGCTGTTCGTCATCTGTTACGTAGCGGTTGAAGCGAATAGCGTCACCACCATGATCTCGAAGCAGGGATTCGCAGAAATCGATACCGTCGAGCACGCTCCTTCGAAGAATCAGGTAGCGATCGTCGGCATCAGACAGTTTCTTTACCCACTGACCTGCTTGATCACCAGTCTTGGGATGTGCCTCCAGCTTTTCATGGCCGAAGCGCTCGCAATCACTCTGGAATTTCGTGGTGTCGTCTGTCGTATCGTAGGCGGTCAACAAAGCGATACGGTATGAGGGGAACCCCTGGCGGACTAGCTTGTTATAGAGCCAGAAACCGCCTTTCTCGGGATCGCATGGTGTATCCGTAAAAAAATCGTTTGTGAGGTTTACATCCAGTAGAACAGCATCGTAGCGGTCTGCTGCAGATTGCCCGGTCAGCTCGCTGAACTCATTTTGAGTCCGGCAAACATCCATTTCCGGCTCATCGGGCCATGAATGTTCTCGGTACCAAGTTCGCCATTGGGCGTATGTCGGTTCTTGATCTGCATTTCGCAGACGGTTGTCAATTGCCCCGCGATGGTGCTGTGAGAAGACGCCAGGAAACACCTTCAAAAGAATAGCTTCCAACTCCAAGCTATCTCCGAAATCTTCAACCCATAGAATCCTCATAGACGTCCCCTTTTGCCATCGTCACGCCCGCACGGACACCATGACGTTATTCTAATGGGAGAATCGCATGCAGAGAAAAGGAACCGTTACTGATGGACGGGCCGTGAAATTCGGCGCCGATAAGCTTGCAAATCGCCCTTACAAAATCCAGGCCGGTTTTTCCGCTGAGTGGCCGCACTGCCGTGTCGCTATCGACAGGATTGGAACAGGCCAGATCCAGGCCGCCATCTGTATGGCAGATGGAAAGTGATATTTCCCCACCGGGCGCGACGTATTTCAAGGCGTTGGTGAGGAATTCGACGACCAGCGCAAAGATGACGATATGACGAGCCCCTTCTTCCTGAATCCGAATCTGGTCGACTTCATTCAGCGCCACGCGCAGGAAGGGCAAGCGTTTTTCGAGCCATTTGGCGATTTGCTGGATTTGGGCCATTGTGCTGCCATCGAGCGGCAAGATTTCGACGATGAACTCTTCGATTAGCGCGTCATAGTCTGCCTGCGGAAGCAATTTTCTTCGCGCACCTCTGAAATCCGGCATGCGACAGAATCGAAGGATTGACATCTGCAACGCCAGTACGACTGTCTGGGCGACGGAATGATCGCCTCCCTGATCGAGCGCCCAACCTTCGCGCAGCGCATCCGGGTTCGACGTATACAGCTTGAAGACCTTGACAAGGTTTTCCACGACCGAGGCCCTGATTGCCGTTGGCGCCAGGCGTGCGGCTAGTGTGGTCACTGTTGTGTGATCACTGGCAGTGGTCAGGTCGTTCATTATTTCCCTCAGCATCCGTGAAGCGCCAGCCGTCACGCTCACTAAGGTATGCGAGAGAAAAGAAATCATCTGGCGGCGCTCTTCCTCTCGAGCCTTATATACCTCAGCCTCCTTTTCCGCTTGCGCCTTAGCCGCCTTCATTTCGGCACAATAGCGCAACCCCTCATGGATTTGGCGGCCCAGCCATTCCGCGCGAGTCTCCCGGTCGGATAGCCCGTCCTCATACGCGACACTTTCGAGTTTAATATCACGCAAGCGACGGCGAGCGGCCATGAAATGCTCTTCAGCCTGCCCGGGATTGCTGTCGCCCAACTTGCCGCTTACCAGCAGCCAGCCCAACGCAAGGCGGTTTTCTTCTTCCAGGAAAGTTGATCTTGTTTCTTCCCATTTGAAGTACCTGTTTGCATCGGTGCCGGAAAAACTCTTCTCGGCCAGTAGGCGAATCAGGCCAAGCAAGGGAGACAATTTTTCTTCCAAATATTCCTGCCCAATCGCATCTTTCGGATCGCGCTGAATTTCCAGAGACTGATACCAGTTCATGGTTTTCAGCAACTTAAGGACATCGCTGTGCTGGAGAAAGTCGAGATCCTCGGCTTGACAGCGCCTTTGGGCCAGCCTGTCCAGTAGAAGGCGCGTTCCATCAACGAACGGCCTACAGTTCGCGTTGCCGCTTCCTGGCCACCCGAGCACCAAGGCAAGCCTGCAGTAGAGTGGGGGGGCAATATAGTGGTCGAACCAATCGAGTGGAAGCCCAGCGCGCGAATCCGCATCGCCGAAATCATGTCCATGATGACTTGATTTGGCCCCGATCTCGAAGAACCGTCTGGCCTTGTCCATATCTTGCAGACAAATCACGCCTCGCAAATACATCTGGCCGGCACGAAAAGCCGCCAGCGGCTCCTTGCTGCGCTCGACAAGCATTTCGTACAGGCTTAGCGACTCGGCAAGATCACCATCGAAATCGCCGTGATGTTCATAAATAAGATCGGCCAAATGCTTTTCAGCGCCAACGCCCTGGAAGATAGCCTCACGCAGATATTTTTCGGCTTCCGCGTATTCCTGTCTTTCAATCAGCCTGGACGCCAATTCCATCAACGCCAAGGGGTACGGCTCCTCGCCCTGCTTAGGAAAAGCGGCGGCACGCAAAAGCTCGATTGCGGCGGCTTCGCCCTCTACGAAGCCATTTGAAACCAAGAGGTATCTGGCTTCGGGTAGCTCGGTAGCGGCGGATTGAAGCATTTCTTTAGCTTCCTGGCGCCAAAGATGGGGGCTTGTTGCAGGAATACCCTCGAATACCGCGTCCCGATATGTTTCCATGAGAAGTTGGGCCAAATCCAGTTGCGCATGTTTGTCGCCCTGCTGCGCCATTGGCCTCAAATGATTGATGTCGGCAAGCTTGCTCTTGAACTCCCCTTCTCTTTGAGAACGACGGTCATTATTCATCTCGCCCAAAAGGGATTGATTCTGCTCTTGGGCCTCCGAGAGAAACAGGCATTCAGCCTTCGCGACCTCGTGGCCCGCCTTGGCTGCGCGCCGCAGATGATCCTTGCGCTTCGCTTCATCATCTAGAAGGTACTTACTAGGGTTGTAAGTCCGGCCTTCGCGTTTCCCTTTTTCAATAACGTAGCGATACAACTGCCAGTTGGCTTCGGGTTCTCCTTGATCAGCAGCACACTGCAACGCTGCTAAGGCTCGTTCAAGGTACTTGGTGTCACCCGACGTTTCCCATTGTTTCAGGTAAAGGGCGCCGAGCAACGCAAGTGCGGCAGGATTACTTGCGCCGAAAGAAAGAAGAAATTCCTCTGCGTCCGTCAGGCCGACGGCTTGCTGGTCTTGAGTATGTTTCGCCATCTTGTCATTCATCCGGATAAAACCAGCCTTCCTCTTCCGACCTCTGCCAGTTCTCGGCAAACTCGTCAGCCTCTTCGAGGATATCCCGCATTACTTCCTCTTGGTAGGAATTGTTTTCAATATGCATGAAGGGCTCCCCTTGATGTGATGAGCGCATCATGCAGGCGATTCAGGATATGTTAGCGGAGAACTACCGGAGTCAGCGCAGAAAGCAGCCACACTCCTTCTATCGCCGAATATTGTCGTTAATCAGGTCGTTGGAAAAGTCAGTCTGCGGGGGACGGCGACGGCCGTGTGGGGAATTGTGCCAAGCTTCATGCTGAGTAAAATTACTCAACTCATTGAGTAATTTGTAACCCATGTTCCGACGTCCCCAATACAACGTGCTCGCCGCGCGGTCGGCCGAGCCGAGGCGTTTTCTGCAGATTCTCGCCGGTCCGCGCCAGGCGGGGAAGACGACGCTCGCGCGCCCCGACAAGCCCGCCCTGCTGCGGCGGCTGTTCGTGCTCGGCTGCGCTTGCTCCTCATGTGAAGAGCGGGCGCCGCCGCGGCAGCCTGCCGGGGCTGGAGGCGTTTGTCAGGCAGTGGCCGCAGGCGGAGAAACTGGTGGTGGGCACCGGCGGCATCGAACTGGCAAGGTTCCTCGACTCGCCTCCCGATGCCTGGTTCTGATTCGCCGTATCGCGAAGACTGACTTTTCCACGCCGCGCGATGCCATGGTCCTCGGCGATGATGCGGCAGCGCTTACCTGGAAGGCGAAAACTCGGGAAGGCCCGATGCTGCGGCAGGCGTAATGATCCGCAAGCCGGTCGACAGCACGCTCTCGGACAGGACCAGCAGGTCTTCGTCGCCGGTCACCAGCCACGGCGCTTCCGCTGCCAGCGCGGCATGAATGAACTTGTCGTCCGTGGAATCGCGACAGAATTGTTTCTCCGCGATCTGCGGCGGCACATCGATCCAGAGCGCAATCGACTCGATATCGCTCAGGAGCGCCTTGCGTAGTTCGAGAGTGACGTAACGGTCGAACTTGGGGCGCCACAGGCGGTCCTTGAGTTCCGCAAACGTCTCTGCGGAAAGAACCGGGATGCCATCCCGCACGACCTTGCGCACCAATCGCGCCGGATGGCCTGCCTTCGTCAGCAATCCGCTGATCCAGACATTCGTGTCGATGACGACACGGAGGCCGGGGGGATTCACCGCCGATTCAGCTCTCGCCGGCCAGCAATTCGGCGAGCGCCTCCGGCGTCAGGCCGGCTCGCGCAGCGGCATCTGCGGCGGCATCCGCGGTTTTCAGGAGACGGTCGGCGTAGAACCTGCGCATGGCTTCGTAATCCTCGGCGCTGACCATTACACCCACCACGCGGTCGTGCCGCATGACGCGGACGGGTTCTCGCTGCACGCGATCGAGGAACTCGCCGAAATGGGTCTTGGCTTCATTGGCGGAATAAGTCTGCATGGTTCGAACTCGATGAATGGTTGGTGAAAATATAGACAAATCGTTCGATTTGGTCAATTCGAGCGATTTTCAAGCAGCGGCTCAATTACAGTATTCATTAAATATCAGCGTACTAGATCCTCCACGGCGTCGAGCACCATGCTGGTTCCGACAGCGATGAGCAGGATGTCGGCGGCGACGCGCACGTAGCGGTGGCCGGCGGGCGGCGGGGGCAGGCGCATGAGCAGGTCGCGCGGCAGATCGTAGTAGCGCAGGTCGCCGGGCAGCGGGCGGCCCATGCCCCACTTCTTCGCCTGGCCGGGCGGCATGCAGCCGTTGTTCTTCTTGGCGAGGCCGGGCGGGCATTTCCTGCCCGGCTGCATCTGACCGCCGTAGTATTCGGCGATGAGGCGGCGGTGCTGGTCGGTGAAGCGGGAGGCCGATTGGCCGCCGCGCTGCTCGACGCGATCCTCGTGTTTCTTGCCTTTGCCGCCGCCGGCCCAGTCGGGTTTGTCGGCGAGGGTTGGGGTGGCGGCGAGAAAAGCGGAAAGTGCGAGTGAGGCGGCGATAGGGTTTTTCATGGGGCTTCTCCTGCCTGGTTTGTGTGGGACACGGGGTTGTTCCCCCTCTCCCCCGGCCCCTCTCCCGCGAGGGGAGAGGGGAGTGTCTACAGAAAGCGGTCGAGCAATTTGCGGCTGGCGGTGTCGAGGCCGTTGAGGTCGCGCACGAGGAAGTGGATGCCGTGGCTGTCCTCGATCAGCAGGCCGGCCTTGCCGAGGCGGCGGATGAACTCTTCGCCCCACAGCACCAGGCTGGTCTCGCCGCGGTCGGTGTCGACCTGCCAGGTGCTCGGCGTGGCGAAGCTGGAGACGCTGCGGATGCGGCGGATCTCCGGCATGAATTCGCGCCGGCCGAGCTCTTCCTCCACCAGTTGCCGCAGCGCGTCGGGCAGATCGGCGAGGACTTCGATCCAGCCGGCCTCGTGGCCGTCGGGGCCGATCAGCGCAATGCCTTCGCCGGGCGCGGCGATGGGAAAGGCGCGCACCGGCACGACGCCTTCGACGACGTCGCCGCCGGCGGCGGTGAGGACGAGCTTGCCGAAGGCGTTGCGCGTCAGTTGAAAGTCGGTCTCCATGTTCACTGTCCCTTCGTCTTGTGTTCGACGCGCGGCACCTCGCCGCCCGTGTCCTCGGCGTCGACGTTGCGCGCCTGGGCCTGGTAGAGGCGGTAGTAGGCGCCTTCGCGCGCCATCAGCTCGTCGTGGTTGCCGACCTCGACGATGCGACCGCGGTCCATCACCACCAGGCGGTCGGCCTTGCGCAGCGTGGACAGGCGGTGGGCGATGGCGATGGTGGTGCGCCCGCGCACCAGGTTGTCGAGCGCCTTCTGGATTTCCTTTTCCGTCTCGGTATCCACCGACGAGGTGGCCTCGTCGAGCATCAGGATGCGCGGATCGATGAGCAGCGCGCGGGCGATGGAGATGCGCTGGCGCTCGCCGCCTGACAGCCCCTGGCCGCGCTCGCCGACCAGCGAATCGTAGCCCTGCGGCAGGCGCAGGATGAATTCGTGGGCGTGGGCGGCGCGGGCGGCGGCGACGATCTCCTGGCGCGTGGCGTCCGGCTTGCCGTAGGCGATGTTGTCGGCGATGGTGCCGAAGAAGAGGAAGGGCTCCTGCAGCACGAGGCCGATGTTGCACCGGTAGTCGGCCACCGCCAGCTGGCGGATGTCGGCGCCGTCGAGGCGGATGGCGCCGTCGGTGACGTCATAGAAGCGGCAGATGAGATTGACCAGCGTGGTCTTGCCGGAACCGCTGTGGCCGACCAGGCCAATCATCTCGCCCGGCTCGATCGTGAGGTCGACGCCGCGCAGCACCGAGCGGTTGCCGTAGCGGAAGGCGACGTCGCGCAGTTCGATGCGGCCCTTCACCTCGGGCAGGCGCTGCGGATTGGCCGGCTCGGGCACGCTCGAGACGTGGTCGAGGATGTCGAACAGGCGCTTGGCGCCTGCAGCAGCCCGCTGAGTCGTGGATACGATGCGGCTCATCGAATCCAGCCGCGTATAGAAGCGGGAAATATAGGCCAGGAAGGCCGTCAGCACACCCACGGTGATCTGATCATTGGATACCTGCCAGATGCCGAAGGCCCACACCACCAGCAGTCCCATCTCGGTGAGCAGCGTCACCGTTGGCGAGAACAGCGACCAGATGCGATTGACGCGGTCGTTCACTGCCAGATTGGTGGCATTGGCGGCGCGAAAGCGCTGCGTCTCCCGTCGCTCCTGGGCAAAGGCCTTGACGACGCGGATGCCGGGAATGGTGTCGGCCAGCACGTTTGAGACCTCCGACCAGATGCGGTCGGCCTTCTCGAAACCATTGCGCAGCCGGTCACGTACCAGTTGGATCATCCAGGCGATGAAGGGCAGCGGCAGCAGCGTCACCAATGCCAGCCAGGGGCTGATGGTAAACAGGATGATGGCGGTCATCAGGATCATCAACATGTCGGTGACGAAGTCGAGCACCTGCACCGAGAGGAACTGGCAGATGCGGTCGGATTCCGAACCGATGCGGGCCATCAGGTCGCCGGTGCGCTTGCCGCCGTAATACTCGAGCGAGAGCCCCATGAGATGTTCGAAGGTCGTGGTGCGCAGATCAGAGCCGATGTGCTCCGCCACCAGCGACAGGATGTAGGTGCGCGCCCAGCCCAGTCCCCAGGCCACCAGCGCCGCGCCGAACAGGCCGGCGAGCAGCAGCACGACCACGTCGATGTCGATGGGCTGGCCGTTCTGGTAGGGAATCAGAACGTCGTCCATCAGCGGCATGGTCAGGTAGGGCGGCACCATGGCGGCGGCCGTCGATACCAGGGTCAGGGCGAAGCCCCAGAACAGTTGCCAACGGTAGGGCCTGGCGAAGCGTCCCAGGCGCAGCAGGGTGCGCGTCGATGGCGGCGCGTGGATCCCGCGGGCGCAGACCGGGCATTCCTCCTCCCCGTCCTGGGGCGCGCCGCATTTGGGACAGACATCCTCTTCCGGCCGCTCGGCCGGCCGGCCGCTCAGGTGGCTTTCCAGTTGCCGCTCGAAGGCGCCGACCAGGCGCAGCGCGGCCGGGTCGTGGGCGATGGTGTAGCGCCAGCCGCCCAGGCGGGCGGTCGCGTCGTGCAATTCCAGGCTGCCGACGCCGGCATAGTCATGATGGAGCAGTTGCAGGCCCGGCCGGTAGGGCCATTCCTGCCATTCGGCCTGCCCCGGCGAAAGGGCCATCAGGCGCCGGTCGGTGACGGCCAGAAGGCCACCGGCATAGCGCAATTCGGGGTCCAGGTCGATCTCTAGCCCCGCTTCGAGGGTTTCTCCGGCGGCCAGGCGGGCAACGGCCTCGGCGCGCCAGGGCTCGGCCGGCGGGGCATTGCCCACAGCACTTGAACTAATTGAATTCATTTGATTATTCGGCCTTTTCCCAGGCTCTGAAGGTTGGTGTTGCGGCGCAATGCCCATGATTCCGGCAAGTATAGCTTTAGTAACGCAACCGGCACTCCGGCAGGCTACAGGTCCGGAACGGCTTTTTTTGCCGATCGGGTAAACCAATTTCCGGATGCCCCGTTATTCACCCCAAACGACACACACCCTGCCGGGGCAACCGGCCCAGCGGCGGGGATTTATGAAATACAAAGACATCGAATTCCTCCGCCTTACCCCGCTCCGCGGGCCGAACATCTGGACCTACCGCCCGATCATCGAGGCCTGGGTCGACATCGGCGAACTCGAAGAGGCGCCGTCCAACAAAATTCCGGGCTTCTACGAGCGCCTCTCCTCCTGGCTGCCCTCCCTTATCGAGCACCGCTGCAGCGAGGGCGAGCGCGGCGGCTTCCTGCAGCGCCTGCGCGAAGGCACCTGGGCCGCCCACATCCTCGAACACGTCACCCTCGAACTGCAGAACCTGGCCGGCCAGCGCACCGGCTTCGGCAAGGCGCGCCAGACTTCGCAGCACGGCATATACAAGGTGGTCGTCCGTTCGCGTCAGGAGCAGGTCACCCGCGCCTGCCTCGCCGCCGGTCGCGACCTGGTCATGGCAGCGATCAACGACACGCAATACGACGTGCCGGGCGCCATCGAAAAGCTGCGCGAAATGGCAGACAAGCTCTGCCTCGGCCCCAGCACCGGCAGCATCGTGGATGGCGCCATCGAACGCGGCATCCCCTACATTCGCCTCAACGAAGGCAACCTGGTGCAGCTTGGCTATGGCGCCCGCCAGCGCCGCATCTGGACGGCCGAGACCGACTCCACCTCCGCCATCGCCGAGAGCATCTCGCGCGACAAGGACCTCACCAAGAGCCTGCTCGCCGCCTGCGGCGTGCCGGTGCCGGAAGGGCGCATTGTCGAGAGCGCGGAGGACGCCTGGGAAGCCGCCGAGGACATCGGCGTGCCCGTGGCGGTCAAGCCGACCGACGCCAACCACGCGCGCGGCGTCTCGCTGGAACTGACTTTGCGCGAGCAGGTGGAAGCCGCCTATCACGTTGCCGAGAAGGAAGGCAGCGAGGTCATGGTGGAGCGCTACGTCCCCGGCGTGGAGCATCGCCTGCTGGTCGTCGGCAACCGACTCGTCGCCGCTTCGAGAGGCGAGACTGCATCGATCGTCGGCGACGGAAAATCCACCATCGCCCATCTCATCGAAACCCAGATCAATTCCGACCCGCGCTGTGGCGAGGACGAAGCTTTCCCGCTCGAGCCGGTGCATGTGGAGCGCGCGCCGACCGTCCAGCTGGAACTGCAGCGCCAGGGCTTCACCCCCGACTCCATTCCACCGGCAGGCAAGAAAGTATTGGTCATCCGCTACGGCAAGCTCGCCGACGACGTCACCGACGAGGTGCACCCCGAGGTGGCCGCGGCGGCCACCCTGGCGGCGCGCGTCATCGGCCTGGACATTGCCGGTGTGGACATCGTCGCCGAGGACATTTCGCGCCCGCTGGAGGAACAGCGCGGCGCCATCGTCGAGGTCAACGCCGGCCCCGGCCTGCTCATGCACCTGAAGCCGGCCAAGGGCAAGCCGCGCCCCGTCGGCCAGGCCATCGTGGGCAGCCTCTTTCCGGAAGACGACAACGGCCGCATCCCCATCGTCGGCATCGCCGGCACGCAGGGCACCACGCTGATCGCCCGCCTCGTCGCCTGGCTCGCCCAGCTCTCCGGCAAGCATGTCGGCCTGGCCTGCCGCGAGGGCCTCTTCCTCGACCGCCGCCAGGTCGAGAAAAACGATTGCGCAAACTGGGCGGCCGGCCAGCGCCTGCTCATCAACCGCTCCCTGGAAGCCGCCGTGTTCGAGAACGGCGCCGCGATGATTCTCGGCGAAGGCCTCGCCTACGACCGCTGCCAGGTCGGCATCGTCACCGACACGCTGGGCGCCGAAGCGCTCGGCCACTACGACATCCATGACGCCGAGCAGGTGTTCCACGTCATGCGCACCCAGGTCGACGTCGTCCGGTCCGACGGCGCCGCCGTGCTGAACGCCGCCGATTCCCACGTGGTGCGCATGGCAGATCTGTGCGACGGGGAAGTGATTTTCTACGGCCCCGGTCCGGAACTGACAGCCATCGTCGAGCACCGCGCCCGCGGCGGCCGCGCCCTGTTCCTGCGCGACAACCGCATCATGCTGGCGACCGGCGCCGTGGAAGGTCCCTTCCTCGAACTGCCCGTGTTCACCGCGCGCAAGGACGAAACCGACGCCGACCGCAATGCCAGCCTGCTGGCGGCGGTCGGCGCCGCCGTGGCCCTCGGCATCCCGGTCGAGATGATCCGCGTCGGCATCGAGACTTTCGAGCAGGACCGCAACGGCAAGCGGCCCGCGCGTAGCCGCCCCCGCAAGGTGGCCAACCAGTAACGCCCCACACACTTTCAGAAAGACGACGATGGACGTCACACGAATCAGAGCCCTGCGCGGTCCCAACCTGTGGAGCCGCCATACCGCGATCGAAGCGGTGATCAACTGCAACGATGCCGAGTGCGCCGTGTGCGGACTGCCCGGCTTCGAGGATCGGTTGCGCGCGCGCTTTCCGAACATCGGTCCAATGCGGCCGATCGGCCACGAGGGCGAGATTTCCGTCGCCCATGCACTCGCCTTCGCCGCCCTCGGCCTGCAGGCGCAGGCCGGCTGCCCGGTCACCTTCACCCGTGTCACGCAGACCGTCGAGCGCTGCGTCTTCCAGGTCGTCGTCGAATATTCCGAGGAGGAAGTCGGCCGCCTCGCCGTCAAGCTGGCCGAACAGCTTTGCCGCGCCGCCATCGAGGACACGCCCTTCGACCTGGCGGCCGCCTTGGCCGAACTGCGCGAGCTCGACGCAGACGTGCGCCTCGGCCCCAGCACCGGCTCGATCGTGCATGCCGCCGCCGCGCGCGGCATTCCCTGCCGCCGCCTCACCCAGGGCAGCCTGGTGCAGTTCGGCTGGGGCAGCCGCAGCCGCCGCATCCAGGCCGCCGAAATCGACCGCACCGGCGCCATCGCCGAGACCATCGCCCAGGACAAGCAGCTCACCAAGCACCTGCTGGAAGCCGCCGGCGTGCCGGTGCCGCAGGGCCGTCCGGTGGTCGATGCCGGGGACGCCTGGGCCGCCATGCAGGAAATCGGCTGCGCCGTGGTGGTCAAGCCGCAGGACGGCAACCAGGGCAAGGGCGTCACGGTGAACGTCACGACGCGCGCGCAATTGAATGCCGCCTTCGCCACCGCCGCCGAATACGGCTCGACCGTGATGGTCGAGCGCTTCGTGCCGGGCCACGATTTCCGCCTGCTGGTGGTCGGCAACAAACTCGTCGCCGCCGCGCGCCGCGATCCGCCCCATGTCATCGGCGACGGCGTGCATACCGTGCGCCATCTGGTCGACGAGGTGAACAGCGACCCGCGCCGCGGCGACGGCCACGCCACCTCGCTGACGAAAATCCGCTTCGACGACATCGCCCTCGGCCGCCTGGCCCTGCAGGGGCTCGATGCCGAATCGATTCCGCCGCAGGGCACGCGCGTGGTCCTGCGCAACAACGCGAATCTCTCCACCGGCGGCACCGCCACCGACGTCACCGACGACGTGCATCCCGACGTGGCGGCGCGTGCCGTCGCGGCGGCGCAGATGATCGACCTGGACATCGCCGGCGTCGACATCGTCTGCGACACCATGCAGAAGCCGCTCGAGGAACAGGGCGGCGCCATCGTCGAGGTGAACGCCGCGCCCGGCCTGCGCATGCACCTGGCCCCCTCCTTCGGCAAGGGCCGCGCGGTGGGTGAGTCAGTGATCGCCGACATGTTCCCGGAAGGCGAGGACGGCCGCATCCCGTTGGTGGCGGTGACCGGCACCAACGGCAAGACCACCACGGTGCGCCTGATCGCCCATATCCTGACCGGCAGCGGCCTCACCACCGGCATGACCTGCACGGACGGCGTCTATGTCGGCGAGCGCCGTCTCGACACCGGCGACTGCAGCGGCCCGAAGAGTGCGCGCAACGTGCTGATGCATCCCGATGTCGACGCGGCCGTATTCGAGACCGCGCGCGGCGGCCTGCTGCGCGAGGGCCTTGGCTTCGACCGCTGCAAGGTGGCGGTGGTCACCAACATCGGCGAGGGCGACCACCTCGGCCTGAACTACATCACCACGGTCGAGGATCTCGCCGTCGTGAAGCGCGTCATCGTGCAGAACGTCTCGCCCGACGGCATGGCCGTACTCAACGCCGCCGATCCCCATGTCGCCCGGATGGCCGAGAATTGTCCCGGCGCGGTGACTTTCTTCGCCGCCGACCGCCATCACCCGGTGATGGCGACGCACAACGCACAGGGCAGGCGCGTCGTCTACGTCGAAGGCAACGCCATCGTTGCTGCCGAGCATGGCTCGGTCGTTCAGCGGATTCCGCTCGAAGACGTGCCGCTCACCCGCAAGGGCACGATCAGCTTCCAAGTGGATAACGCCATGGCGTCCGTCGCCGCTGCCTGGGCGCTGACTCTTGACTGGAACATCATCCGCGCAAGTCTGAAAACCTTCGCCAGCGATGCCGATACCGCGCCGGGTCGCTTCAACGTCTTCAGCTACCGCGGCGCCACGCTGATCGCCGACTACGGCCACAATCCCGATGCCATCCAGGCCCTGGTGCGCGCCGTCGAGGCGATGCCCTCCCAGCGCCGCACGATCGTCATCAGCGGCGCCGGCGACCGGCGCGACGAGGATATCCGTCGCCAGACCGAGATCCTCGGCGACGCATTCGACGAAGTCATCCTCTACCAGGACCAGTGCCAGCGCGGCCGCGCCGACGGCGAGGTGCTCGCCCTCCTGCGCGAAGGCCTGTCACGCGCCAAGCGCGCTACCGCCATCGAGGAGATCAACGGCGAGTTCCTCGCCATCGACACCGCACTCGCGCGCATCCAGCCGGGCGAGCTGTGCCTGATCCTCATCGACCAGATCGAGGAGGCGCTCGCCCACATCGCCAGCCGCCTGGCGGAGGTTTCCATCGAGAGGCCGGCAGCAACAAAATCCTCGAAGCCATCAAATCAGGTCACGGCTCATTACGAGCGAATCAAGGCTGCAGGCTAACCCCTTTGCTGGCATGTCGAAGGGGATGTCCAATAACGGGATTTGCCTCTATCATGAGAATTGATGTCCGCGCCAATGGCTTTACATTAACCGAAGCGATTCGCGAACATGCCGTGCGTCGCCTGCGCTTCAACCTGACCCGCACGGACGGGCACGTGCGTATGGTGGCAGCAGTACATCTGGGCGATGTAAGCGGGCCACGCGGCGGTCGTGACAAGCGCTGCCGCATCCGGGTCTTGCTGAAAGGCCGCCCTGACGTGGTCATTGACGATATGGAGACTGATTTGTATGCCGCCATAGATCGCGCCGCCAAGCGTGCAGGGCGCAGCGTGTTGCGTTGCGTGGCACGCCACGATAATGTCGCGGTCCTGGAATCCAGCGAACCGGCGTCACTGACCCAACCCTGAACCGACAACCTGCAGATCGTTGAAACCCCAAAAGGAGATCAATATATGTCCATGCTGAACCAATCCCGTGCCATTCCAGCGCCGACCGCCAACAACCCGCTTGCTGCGGCCCTCGCCACGAACAAGGTGATCCGCAATACCTACATGCTGCTGTCCATGACGCTGGTTTTCAGCGCGGTCACGGCAGCGGCCTCGATGGCCCTGAAACTGCCCCATCCGGGCCTGATCATTACATTGGCAGGCTATTTCGGACTGCTCTTTCTCACGGCCAAGTTCCGTGACAGCGGTCTGGGGATACTGTTCGTATTTGCCCTCACTGGCTTCATGGGCTACACCCTGGGACCGATCCTCAACGCCTACCTCGGCCTGCCCAACGGCGCACAGACTGTCATGACGGCCATGGGCGCCACCGGTGCCATTTTCCTGGGACTGTCTGGCTACGCGCTGACCAGCCGCAAGAATTTCAGTTTCATGGGCGGGTTCCTCATGGTCGGGATTCTGGTCGCCTTCCTCGCCGGCCTCGGCGCGATCTTCTTCGAACTGCCCGGGCTGTCCCTGGCGGTCTCCGCCATGTTCGTACTGCTCATGTCCGGGCTGATCCTGTATGAGACCAGCAACATCATCCACGGCGGGGAGACCAACTACATCATGGCGACGGTGACGCTCTTTGTGTCGATCTTCAACCTCTTCACCAGCCTGTTGCACCTGCTGGGATTCGCGGGCGGCAACGACTGATCTCATTCAGCATTGGGGCAAGCGCCATTGCCATTCTCCCCCGGGCTACCCGCCACGCCAAATTGGATTTGTAGTCGTCCGGTCTGGCGAGTCATTTTCGATTAAACCGAAACGGCATATCCGTTCCGTAGTCCGAACGGACATGCCTCGGCATGTCGCCCCCCCGTGCCAGTGATATGCTTGCAACCCTTGTGCTTGCCCGATCGCCGGATGAACTTATGCGCCAGGCGAGGCAACCCCTGATCTGCAACCCGAGTATGGACGACGAGAGGAGTCATCAGGCCCACGTCGAGCCGGAGGATGTATGAGTAACGCAAACGAATCGTTTCCTGTGACCGGCAATGTCGCAGGACCGGAATGATCCAGCCCCCAGCCACACTTGGCCTGCTCGGGGGCGGACAGCTTGGCAGGTATTTCGTCATCGCTGCGCATGAGCTGGGATACCGCGTCATCGTTCTCGACCCGGATGCCCACAGCATCGCAGGCAGAATTGCTGACGAGCATCTCGCCGCCCCCTATGACGATCAGGAGGCATTGAACCACTTGGCCAAGCACTGCTCGGCGGTCACCACTGAATTCGAGAGTGTGCCGGCCCAGGTGATGGCCTACCTTGCCCGATTCGTTTCAGTGCGCCCGAGCCCGGAAGCAGTGTCAATTTGCCAGAATCGCAGCACGGAAAAAGCGTTCCTCAAGGCAAACGGATTCCCGCATGCGCCCTTTGCCGAGATCCATAGCGAGGCTGCCATCGATAACGCCGCTGCCGAACTCTTCCCGGGAATCCTCAAGGTGGCCCGCTTCGGCTATGACGGCAAGGGCCAGGCACGTGTGGCGAGACGGGACGAGGCTCTGGCCGCCTTCAGGCGGTTTTCCAGTGAGCCCTGCGTTCTCGAAAGCGAACTTCCTCTTGAGTGTGAAGTATCGGTAGTGCTGGCCCGGGACGAAAACGGCACGACCGAATCCTTTCCCATGGCCTGGAACCACCATAGGCATGGCATCCTTGATCACTCTTTCATACCGAAGCAGAACGGGTCCGGTCCCCTAAGGGTCAGGGCAAGGGAAATCGCAGAGGGAATAGCCTCCAAAATGGCTTATGTCGGAACGCTGGGTGTCGAGTTTTTTGTCACTGGGGGCAAGCTTCTTGTGAATGAAATTGCGCCCAGACCCCACAATTCCGGTCACTACACGCTGGATGCCTGCGTGACGAGCCAGTACGAACAACAAGTCAGGGCGCTTTGCGGCCTGCCGCTTGGCGACCCCAGTGCCCATTCCGCTGCGCTAATGGTCAATCTGCTTGGCGACCTCTGGTATCCGGATGGAACCGGCCTCGCCCGAGAGCCGGACTGGCAAAAGCTGCATGCCGTATCCACCCTCAAACTGCATCTTTACGGTAAGCACCATGCCCGGCCAGGCCGGAAGATGGGTCATTTCACGGTGCTCGGCGATGATCCTGAAAAGGTGCGAGTGAAAGCAATGGAGGCAAGAGAGGCCATCGGCATCATGGAGCAATGAAATCGATCGCGCTCTTGTCCAACTGACAATCATTGAGATCCATACATGAAACGCACCCTGCTTTTTCTCGGCACCAACCTGGCCATCGTACTGGTGCTGTCCGTCACCATGCGCCTGCTCGGCGTGGAGCCTTATCTCAATGAGCAAGGTCTCAATCTGACCTCCCTGCTGATCTTCACGGCAGTGATGGGTTTCGGGGGTTCCTTCATTTCACTCGCCATTTCGAAATGGTCGGCAAAGAGAGCGATGGGCGTACGTGTGATCGAGACGCCTTCGAATTCGACGGAATTCTGGCTGGTGGAAACCATCCGCAAGTACTCCGCGGAGGCAGGCATCAAAATGCCCGAAGTCGGCATTTTCGATTCAGCCGACGTCAACGCCTTTGCAACCGGCATGAGCAAGAACAGCTCGCTGATCGCGGTGTCGACCGGGCTGTTGCAGCAGATGACGCGCGAGGAGGCAGAAGCTGTGCTTGGGCATGAAGTCGCCCATGCCGCCAACGGCGACATGGTAACGATGGCGTTGATCCAGGGCGTAATCAATACTTTTGTCATGTTCCTGTCGCGCGTGATTGGTCATCTTGTGGACCGCGTCGTGTTCAAGACCGAGCGCGGCCATGGCCCCGCCTTCTTCGTCACCATGATCATCGCCGAACTTGTCCTGGGCATCCTGGCTTCGATCATCGTCATGTGGTTTTCGCGTCAGCGCGAATTTCGCGCCGACCGGGGTGGCGCCAGGCTCGCCGGGCGGGGCGCCATGATCGCCGCGCTGGAGCGCCTCAACGCACAGCATCCGGCGCCCCTGCCGGACAAGATGGCCGCCTTCGGCATTGCCGGCGGCGGCGCAAGCGGGCTCAAGCGCCTCTTCATGACCCACCCGCCCCTCACGGAGCGCATCGCGGCACTCAAGGCCGCGCAATAGCTGTCAATACACAGACCCGCTTTGACATGAATGCCGCCATCAGCATCGGCGAGCCCTGGATGTGGGTCGCTTTCACCGCCTTCGTTCTGGTCATGCTGGCACTTGATCTGTTCGTATTCGGCGGCAGAAAGGCGCACAAGGTCAGCGTCGGCGAGGCAGCCGCCTGGTCGCTGGTCTGGGTAAGCCTGGCGCTCCTGTTCAACACCGGCCTGTGGTGGCATCTCAACAACACGGTCGGCAAGGGAATCGTCGCCAGAATAGGGGCCGACTGAAAGCCATGCGCATATTCTCTTCGCTCTACCGGCGCGCCATGCTGTGGTCGCGACATCGACATGCTCCGTGGTACCTGGGTGCCATGAGTTTCGCTGAATCCTCTTTCTTCCCGGTGCCGCCGGATGTGATGCTCGCGCCCATGAGTCTGGCCAATCCTTCCAAGGCCTGGCGCTTCGCCCTGTTGACAACGGTCGCTTCGGTAGCCGGCGGCCTGTTCGGGTATCTCATCGGCTATTTCGCCTTCGACGCCATCGAGCCGTGGCTTCGCGAATCCCGCTACTGGGCGAGCTATCAGGCGGCAGTGGATTGGTTTGGGCGCTGGGGTTTCTGGGCGGTCTTCGTCGCCGGCTTTTCGCCCATCCCCTACAAGGTGTTCACCATCGCGGCAGGCGCCCTATCGATGGCGTTGCTGCCCTTTACCCTGGCTTCATTGATCGGGCGCGGTGCGCGTTTCTTTCTTGTCGCCGGTCTGATGGCCTGGGGCGGCGCCCGCATGGAAGCGGCGCTCAGTCGCTACGTTGACCTGCTGGGCTGGGTGACTGTCGCCCTGATTGTGGCTGGCGTGCTGATCTTTCAGTGATAATACGCACCGTGGGCAAGGGATCCAGGCCAAATTCCGCTCCAGGCGGCGCATCTTGATCGACGTCGTCGTCCTGTTTTTCCTGTTCGGTCTTGCAGCGGGCCTGGCCCGTTCTGATCTCAAACTGCCGTCAGCGCTCTATGACTCGCTGTCGGTATTCCTGTTGCTGGCCATTGGCCTCAAGGGGGGTGAAGGCCTGGCGAAACAGGCGCTCATCCCGCTGATGCCGCAACTGGGTGCCGTCATCCTGCTGGGAGTGGCGCAAACGCTGATCGCCTTCGCCATCCTGCGCGGCATGGGACGTCTCAGCCGAGCGGATGCGGCAGCCACCGCGGCCCATTACGGCTCGGTAAGCGTAGCCACCTTCGCGGTGGGCATCAACTGGCTGATGACCCGGAACATCGAATTCGAGGCGCAGATGGCCATTTTCCTCGCCATCATGGAGGTGCCCGCCATCATGGTCGGCATCATCCTGGCACGGGGCATCGGCAAGCAAACCAACTGGCGCGTGCTGACACATGAAACCTTTCTGGGAAAGGGCGTAACCCTGTTGCTGGGCGGCATGGCCATCGGCTGGGCGGCAGGCCCGGAAGGGCTCTTGCCCATCAAGGGGCTGTTCTTCGATTTGTTCAAGGGTGCGCTCGCCCTGTTCCTGCTGGAGATGGGGCTGATTGTCAGCAGGCATGTGGATGAATTGCGGCGGAGAGGCGTCTTCATTGTCGCTTTCGGAGTGCTCATGCCGTTGCTGTCGGCACTGCTCGGATTGGGATGCGGCCTGGCCCTGGACTTGACAGTGGGCGGTTTGACATTGCTGGCCACCCTGGCGGCAAGCGCCTCCTATATCGCCGTCCCGGCAGCCATGCGTCTCGCCGTGCCGGAAGCCAATCCAGCTCTCTCGCTCGCTGCCGTGCTCGGGATCACCTTTCCCTTCAACATCCTGGCCGGCATTCCGCTCTACCATTGGTTAGCCTTGCAACTCGCGTGAATGATGCCATGACCCTGCCGACTGAAAAACGCACTTTGCTTACCGTAATCACCGAGGCCGCCATCGAACAGGTCCTGCTGCGCGACATCGAGCAGCTGGGGGTGCGCGGCTATACCGTTTCCGATGCCCGGGGACGGGGGCATCGTGGCGTGCGCGATGCCGCCTGGGGTGAAGCGGCCAATATCCGCATCGAGGTCATCTGCTCGCGCATCCAGGCGGACACATTGCTCGAGCACCTCCAGGCCCGCTATTACGCCGACTATGCGATGGTGGCTTTTCTCCAGGACGTCGAGATTCTCCGCCCGGACAAGTTCTGAGTAGCCTCAATCTGGCCGGTGAGCGTCGACACCCAAGGCAAATGCGGCAACAGCTTCAGTTGTCGGCCCAGTAGGCTTCGTTGCCGTAGGTGTTCTTCAGGTGGTCGATGAACAGTCGCACACGCAGTGGAAGATATTTGCGCTGCGGGAAGACGGCATAGATGCCTGTCGGCGGCGCAACGAAATCATCCAGCACCGAGATCAATGAGCCGCCTTTCAGGTCGGCCCCGACCTCCCACATCGATCGCCACGCCAACCCCCTGCCCGCCAGCGCCCATTCGTGCAGCACGGCACCGTCGTTGCATTCGAGCAGGCCGTTCACCTTGATGCTGACCGTATCCTCGCCGACGCGGAACAGCCAACCGCGCTGCTGGCCGAGCGACAGGCAGTTGTGGCGGGCGAGGTCTTCCAGGGTGCGCGGCGTGCCGAGCTGCGCCAGATAGGCCGGACTCGCCACCACCGCGCGGCGGTTCTCCGCCAGCCGGATGCTGACCAGACTCGAATCGGTCAGTTCGCCGACGCGGATGGCGCAGTCGACGCCCTCGTTCACCAGGTCGACCAGGCGGTCGGAGAGGTCGAGGCTCACCGTCACTTCGGGATTGGCGTCGAGGAACTGCATGATGAGCGGCGCGACGTGCCGGCGGCCGAAGCCGGCCGGCGCCGTGAGGCGCAGATGGCCGCGCGCCTTGACGCCGCCCAGCGAGACCGAGGCCTCGGCCTCGCCCAGTTCGCGCAGGATGCGCTGGCAGTCCTCCAGGTAGGCGCTGCCCTCGAAGGTCAGCGTCACGCGCCGCGTCGTGCGCAGCAGCAGCTTGACGCCGAGGCGCGCCTCCAGCGCATCCAGGCGCCGGCTCACCACCCCCGGCGCGATGCCCTCGGCGAGCGCGGCTGCGGTCAGGCTGCCGCGGCTGGCTACCGAGACGAAGGTTTCGATCTGTTTGAGGCGGCTCATGGCAGTTTTGCGTTAAAAGCAACAATGAATTGATTTTACCGGTATTTTATTAACCTGTGAGTCGGCGTATCTTGGCTTCCATGCCACGCTTCACCGCTAATCTGTCCATGCTGTTTACCGAAGCGCCCCTGATCGAACGCTTCGAGCGGGCCGCGCGCGCCGGATTCACGGCGGTGGAAATCCAGTTTCCCTATGAAGCGCCGGCGGAGCAATTGCAGCAGGCGCTGTTCCGCAACAAGCTGGCGCTGGTTCTGTTCAACCTGCCCGCCGGCGACTGGGCGGCGGGCGAGCGCGGCATCGCCTGCCATCCGGATCGCGTCGACGAATTCAGGCAGGGCATCGACACGGCGCTCACCTATGCCGCCGCGCTGGGCACGCCGCAGTTGAACTGCCTCGCCGGCATCCGTCCGGAGAACGTGCCTGCAGGCACCGCGCGCCATGTGCTGATCGACAACCTGCGCTACGCCGCCCTGCGGCTCAAGGCGCACGGGCTGAAACTGCTCATCGAACCGATCAACACCTTCGACATTCCCGGCTTCTTCCTGCACGGCACGCGGCAGGCGCTCGATCTGATCGGGGAAGTCGACGCCGACAACCTCTTCCTGCAATACGACGTCTATCACATGCAGCGCATGGAGGGCGAGCTGGCCAACACGCTCGCCGCCAACCTGGACAGGATCGCGCACATCCAGATCGCCGACAATCCTGGCCGCCACGAACCGGGCACGGGCGAAATCAATTTCGATTTCCTCTTCGCCCATCTCGACCGCATCGGCTACCAGGGATGGATCGGCTGCGAATACAAACCGGCGACCACCACGGAGGCCGGCCTCGGCTGGATGAAACCATGATCCGCGCCATCGCCTTCGACGCCTACGGCACGCTGTTCGACGTCTATTCGGTCGGCGCGCTCGCCGAGCAGCTCTTTCCCGGCAAGGGATCCGAACTCACCGCCCTGTGGCGCAGCACCCAGATCGGCTACACGCACATCCGCACGCTGTCGGATCGCTACGTCCCCTTCTGGCAGGTGACGGAAGACGCGCTGGTCTTCTCCGCGCGCAAGCTCGGCCTCGATCTGACCGAGGATGCGCGCCGGCGCCTGATGAGCCAGTACGCCTGCCTCTCCGCCTTCCCGGAGAACCTCGGCGCCCTCAAGGAACTGAAACAGCTCGGCCTGCCGCTGGCCATCCTCTCCAACGGCACGCCGGAGATGCTCGACATCGCCGTCAAGAGCGCCGGCATGAACGGCCTCTTCGACCATCTGCTGTCGGTCGAGGCGGTGAAGAAATACAAGACCACGCCCGAGGCCTACCGGCTCGGGCCGGAAGCCTTCAAGCTCCCCACAAGGGAAATTCTCTTCGTCTCGTCGAACTGCTGGGACGCCCTCGGCGCCACCTGGTTCGGCTACACGACTTTCTGGATCAACCGCAGCGGCCAGCCGCTGGAGGAACTGGGCGTGCAACCCGCCGCCCAGGGCCGCCTGCTGACCGATGTGGTCGATCTCGTTAAAAAATCACTCAAGGAGTCATCATGAGCCTCAACCTCCCCGCCGGCGTGCAGATCAATGCGCCGATCCATCCCCGCTTCGACGAGATCCTCACGCATGACGCGCTGGCCTTCGTCGCCAGGCTGCATCGCGCCTTCGCGGCGCGCCGCCAGGAATTGCTGAAGAAGCGCATCGAGCGCCAGGCGCGCATCGACGCCGGCGAGATGCCGGACTTCCTGCCCGAGACGAAGCACATCCGCGAAGGCGACTGGAAGATCGCGCCGCTGCCCAAGGCGCTGGCGTGCCGCCGCGTGGAAATTACCGGCCCGGTGGAAGCCAAGATGATCATCAACGCCTTCAACTCCGGGGCGGACTCCTACATGACCGACTTCGAGGATTCCAACAGCCCGAACTGGTTCAACCAGGTGCAGGGCCAGGTGAACCTCTACGACGCCGTGCGCCGCAAGCTGACTTTCACCAACGAGGCCGGCAAGGTCTACAAGCTCAACGACAAGATCGCCGTGATGCAGATCCGCCCGCGCGGCTGGCACCTCGACGAGAAGCACATGCTGGTCGACGGCCAGCGCGTCTCCGGCGGCATCTTCGACTTCGGCCTGGTGTTCTTCCACAACGCCAGGGAGCAGATTGCACAGAGTAACGGGAGCGCCGGCCCCTTCTACTACCTGCCGAAGATGGAATCGCACCTCGAGGCGCGCCTGTGGAACGACATCTTCTGCCTGGCGCAGGACGAGATCGGCCTGCCGCGCGGCAGCATCAAGGCCACCGTGCTGGTGGAGACCATCCTCGCCACCTTCGAGCTGGAAGAGATCCTCTACGAACTGCGCGAGCATTCCGCCGGCCTCAACGCCGGGCGCTGGGACTACATCTTTTCCTGCATCAAGAAGTTCAAGCGCAACAAGGATTTCTGCCTGGCCAACCGCGGCTCAATCACCATGGAAGTGCCCTTCATGCGCAGCTACGCGCTGGCGCTGGTGAAGGCCTGCCACAAGCGCGGCGCGCCGGCCATCGGCGGCATGTCCGCGCTGATCCCGATCAAGGGCGATCCCGTCGCCAACGAGAAGGCGCTCGCCGCCATCCGCCACGACAAGACGCGCGACGCCAACGACGGCTACGACGGCGGCTGGGTGGCCCACCCCGGCCTCGTCTCCATCGCCATGGAAGAGTTCGTCAAGGTGCTCGGCGACCGGCCCAACCAGTGGGACAGGCAGCGCACCGACACCTACGGCCCGAAGGACTGGCTCGACTTCCAGCCCGAGCAGCCCATCACCGAGGCCGGCGTGCGCAACAACATCAACGTCGGCATCCACTACCTCGGCTCCTGGCTCGCCGGCAACGGCTGCGTGCCCATCCACAACCTGATGGAAGACGCCGCCACCGCCGAGATCTCGCGCTCGCAGATCTGGCAGTGGGTGGTCAGCCCGAAGGGCAAGCTGGACGACGGCCGCAAGGTCACCGCCGAGATGGTGAAGGGCCTCATCGTCGAGGAACTCGCCAAGGTCAAAGCCACCGTCTCCGCCGCCGGCGAGAAGACCGGAACCTACGACCAGGCCTCGGTCATTTTCGAGAAGATGAGCCTGTCGCCCGACTACCCGGAGTTCCTCACCCTGCCGCTGTACGAGGCGATGGAGTAAGCAGGAAAAGTCAGTCCCTGCAACACGGCGCCCGCGGGGCGCCGTGTTTTTTTATGCCGGAACTCATGCCACGGTATTCGCTTGACGGGATACCGGTTTGAAGGCAGCATCGATTCATGCAGCCGATGACCGACTACTTCCGGAACGACGTGCTGGAAAAGCGGCCATACATCAAGCTGGAATGGTGCCTGGAAGCCCTGCGCAAGCCGCTGCGGCGCGAGGTGCAGCCGGAAGACGGCCGCATCAGGCATTGGGTCTGGGTGAGCGAAATTGATCGCTACCTGCGGGTCGTTACCCTGGCCGACGGCGTGACGCTGCATAATGCATTTCCGGACAGGAGATTCAAACCATGAGACTCAACTACGACGCGGCGACGGATTCGCTCTACATCCATCTGGCCGAACGGCCGTCGGTAGATTCCGACGAGGTGGCCGACGGCGTGGTGCTCGATTACGACGCGCAGGGCGCGCTCGTCGGCATCGACGTGCAGCATGCCTCTCAGCGCGCCGACATCCGCCGGCTGGCCGTCAATCACATGCCCCTGGACAGCCTCGAAGCCGCCTGAAAACACAGTTTCGGTGAAGGCTCATGCCCGCGTCAGCGGGCGTTATGCCGGCACCAAAGTCAGTCCCCACAACACGGCGCCTGCGGGCGCCGTGTTCTTTTGCAGCCGGGCACTCGAAAGCCCAAATCGGCTGCCCGGATAATGACGCGGCGTCCAAGCCCTTGTCTCGTCGATACTTTCCCGGTCTGGACGATTTATTATCCAAACGTCCCGATAATGAAAACCGAGGCGGATATTTATCGCGATTTCCGTTTTCGGATGCGATAAGCGGAGCTTCGGGTGCCGGCCCACTGCCGCTCAATGCACGATCCCCTTGCCGACATCGCGATAGGCATTCAGTGCAGCCGCCTTGACCGCCTCATCGACCAGCGGAAAGATGGCGAGGATATGCGCGAACTCGGATTCGCTGAGGCCGTAGAGATGGGCCACGAGGCCGTCGAGTTCCGCGCGCAGGCGGGCGCGCTCGGCAGGATCGGTGGCGCCATCGTGGTGATCGCGCAGGCCGACTTGCTTCGCCAGTGCGTCGAACTCGGGCGTGGTGCAGGTGAGGCGGGCGGCGCGATCCAACAAGGGTTTTGCGGTGGCGTCCATAGCAGAGAGTCTAGGAACAGGAGATTGGTAGATGAAAAATTGAGTGAGATTGGCACTCACTTGTTGCCGAAGAAAATAGTCAAAACAAAAGCTGTTGACGAATGCCAACAGGATGAGCTGGATGCGCGCGTCTTCAGGTCATCAAGCGGTTAATGACGGGGGTAAAAGTCATAGATGGTCGCCCCCGTTTTGCCAAGCGATCAGTTGGTGGGAGCAAGTAGGTAGAGATTGCGGCCATAGATCCGGACTTTGATCGAGGCCACAAGCCTCTGTCCCTGATGGAATAC
>Ga0208244_100564_pt1 | contig 33065 bp, 21 predicted proteins | sample SubbioCR12Aug_5A_FD_184828 | JGI IMG/M metagenome (GOLD analysis project Ga0208244, IMG submission 184828) | Serpentinite rock and fluid subsurface biosphere microbial communities from McLaughlin Reserve, California, USA - CR12Aug_5A (SPAdes) | ecosystem: Environmental > Terrestrial > Deep...
GGCTTATCAGGCAATACTTTCCTAAAGGGTCTTCTTTTGAAAATATTACTAATCAACAAATTCAATATGTTCAACACAAGTTAAATAACAGACCAAGAAAAAAATTGGGGTTCTTATCACCAATTGAATTTTTATCATTAAATTTGATTAAACAAAAAGTTGCATTTGTGACTTGAATTCAGCACTATATAAGAAAGGAATTTTTAAATAATAAACAAAATTACTAAAATAATACTTTTGCTCTTTATAAAAGCTTTTTCTGTATTCTTTATCAAGCAACCACATTGCAAAAAAGTTGGTTACTGCATTTCCTATAAACAACTTATGATAAAGTAAATAACCAAATAAGCCCCTTACTTTATAAAACAATAGGGCATTAGACAAATACCTTTGTTTGTTACCCCAGCTTTTATTACTTATGCTGCCACCATGTTTATGTATTGCTGTGGCTTTATCAAAATAATATATTTTATAACCTGCTTTGCTAATTCTATGGCAAAGTTCTAATTCCTCTGAATACATAAAAAAATCAGGGTCGAAACCACCAACTTCTTGAAAAACTTTTTTTGGAATCATCATAAAAGAACCCATAACGGCATCTTCTTTTTCTTTTTTAAGAGGGAGAAAATAATTGAAAATTAGATTCTGATCAATAAGTTTCCGAAAACTTGCTACTGAAAACATTGATTTTTGAAATGAACCATCTTCATTTAACAATTTACAACCTAAAACGCCTATTTGGGGATGCTTTTTTACTTCTTGCAAACAGCAAAGTATAGTATTTTCCTGAAGTATCATGTCTGAGTTTAGCAATAAAAGATACTCCCCTTTAGCAATACTTACACCTATATTATTTGCTCTCCCAAAGCCTTCATTTATAGGATTTTGAATCCAAATAATATTAGGGAATTGATTCGTTACGATTTGTTTTGAATCATCGTTGGAAGCATTATCAATAACTATTATCTCATTTGGAATAGATTTAGGAAGTTTTATGCTGTTAATACACCTTAATAACAAATCGGGTGTTTTATAATTAATAATTATTACAGACAATAGGTTATCCATTTATCTTGTATTTCTGTTAAAAAGGTTTTCTTTAAGAAGGTTTGTTAACTCATTTAATGCACTAATCTTAAATAGTTTTGTCATTAAAAAATAAAAAGTTGCACAAACAAAGAACACAATTAATATGCTAGCACTATCACTTACAATAAGCTGATTAACGAAAAAGCCGATAATGTACATAATTGCAGATATGCCAAAAAATGGGAATATATCAAATAATTGCATTCTTATTCCATAATTAATAAACTTTCCAGCACTAATTGCTGCAATTATAAAAGTGAGAATGGCAGTAAAAATCTGACCTATTAGTAACCCCTCAATCCCCCAAAAGAATCCAATAAATATTGAGAATACAATTAAAACTTTATTAATTATTATCAAATAAAGAAAAATATCTGACCTTCCTTTAATATTTGGGATATTCAAAATAAGAACATGTAATGGGTGAAACATTCCAACAATGCAAAAATATTTTAGATACACTGCTGCAGTAATCCATTTTTCAGTTAGTAGCACATTTATTAATGGTTCTGCCAATAATATTAACCCAACCATTAAAGGTACATTAATTAGCATAGTCATCCTTATAATTCTTCTATAAGCTTCCTTTAACCTTTCATTTTCATCTTGAATAAGCGAAAGTGACGGAAAAGCAATATTGTTAACTGTATTGGAAATTGTAACACTAGTAAGCCGTTGATAGCTCTCCGCCCTATTATAAAATCCTACTTGAGCAATTGAAAAAAACTTTCCTATTATCACTGGATATATTTGAGTAAACACTTCATATAAAAAACTAGCTATCATAAGCTTTGATCCAAATGAAAATAATTCAGTAAATGACCTTTTAGAAAAGCATAACATGGGTCTCCAATTGCTAACTAGCCAATAAGAAACAACAGTGATTAGATTTTGTAATCCTATTTGCCAAACAAGAGCCCATACTCCAAATCCAATATATGCCAAAAACAATGCGACTAATCCAGAAACAACAACTGACATAACAGCTATAATGCTTTTTACTTTGTAATTTAATTGCTTACGTAATATCACGCTTTGGATTGTGCCAAAAGCAAGGATTATAAAATTCAATCCAATTACCCTAATTAGCAAAATTATATTAGGCTGATTAAAAAACTTAGCTACGAGTGGTGCTAAAAAGAATACTATTAAATAAACAAATATTGACATTCCAATATTAAAAAACCATACTGTAGAAAGGTCTTTATTGGTAGGCTCTTTCTTTCTAATTATGGCTGCGCTAAATCCAGCATCAATAAAAACCGAAGAAAACCCATTAAATAATAATGCAATTGCAAATAGTCCATAATCATTCGGAGATAATAATCTCGCTAATACTATACCAACAGCTAAGCTTAAGATTTGAGTTGAGAATTGACCGGAAGCATTCCATATAATGGCTTTAAATGATCTGTTTGTTATTGCTTCCATTTTAAAAAAATAGTTAGGCTTTAAATATGAAAATCAAATTATGATAAAAATGTATAGATTTAACTTGCTCTATATCAACAACTGCTTTAAATATCCTATTGTCAAACTCCTTATGATTTACAGCATCCACTAAGTTTTTAAAATAATTCATAGTAGTATCTACATTATTTATTTGCTTGCTATTTCCGCCCATATCTTCCTGATAAGAAGTTTCCGTATCTTCAACCACATAAATGCCGCCTTTCTTTAAGATAGGGAATAAGTAATTAAAAGAATTTATAACATGATTGTTAATATGACTCCCATCATCAATTATAATATCAAATGGACCTTGTGTGTTATTTACATCCATTAAAAAGTTATAATCATCCTGACTACCTCTAAATATTTTTACTCTATTTTCTTCTAATTTCTTTTTATCATATATATCTATTGCAGTAATATTGCTCTTAGTGAAATATCGCTTCCACATTTTCAATGAAGCCCCACCGGCAGTTGGATTGTCATATCCACCAACCCCAATCTCTAGTATTTTAAGTTTTTGTCTTCTAATTTTTCTAAAATATAGCGTATATATAGGCGTATACATATGTCTGCCAAATTTATCTGTATTGTATATTTGCGCCAATTTATCCAAATCTCCGGAAAAAACATAAGACTCTACTTTATGAATAAAATTTTTTCCAAAAATTCTTTTAATTAGTTCCTTTAATTTCTTCATTTTTAAGCAATGTTTGTTTTAATGGATAAAATTATAAAAAAGAACAACTTACTAAGTAATTATTTGTTTTTTAAAAAATCAAATAATAGCGCGTTTTATAACTGCTTTTAGCAAAGTAATAAAATATTTTCAATCACTTTTTTCCCTAACTTTGTAAAAACAAATCATTTCATGAGAATAACCCTCTCCGTTTTAATTATTCTAAAGCTGGTAATGCCAGCATTAAATGTTTTTTCTCAAATCCCAACAGATAATTTGATACTATGGCTAAAAGCTGATAATGTTGAAATAATTGATGATAAAGTTGCTACCTGGTATGATGAAAGTTCGAATGAATATAATCTTATTCAATCAAATGTCTCCAACAGACCAACAATTGTTTATAATTCAATAAATGCATTACCTGTGGTAAGATTTGATGGCATTAATGATTATTTTAGAAAAGAGTTTTCAAGCACATATTCACAGCCTAATACAATATTCATTGTTTTAAAATTAAATTCTGATGGTAATCAATATTTTTATGATGGATTCTCCTCTTTAAATGCTTTTCAATATTGGACCGGTAGTATTAGACTAATTGCTGGCGGTGGTTTTATTAGTTATTCTGAACCAAGTCCTTTGAATCTTGCCGTTTATTCTTCAATTATCAATGGTAGTAATTCGAAAATATATAAGAATTCTATTCAAAAAATTGCGGGCACTTTAGGTGCAAATACAGTAACCGGGATTACTTTAGGTTCTTACTTCGGTTTAGCCGGATATTTAAATGGGGATATTGCTGAAATAATTTATTATAATTCACTGTTGTCCGATAGTGAGCGCCTTAATGTTGAAACCTATTTAATGAATAAGTATTCTGCAACAATTAATTTGGGAGAAGATATAATTGTTGATAATGGATTTTGCGCAGTTTCGTTAGAAATCGATTCAAGTTTTTCTGAGATTTTATGGTCAACCGGAGAAACTACACCTTCAATAGATGTGACAGAAGCCGGCGAATACTATGTTCAGGCGAAAGACATTTTTGGGCGTTTGCAAACCGACACAATAAACATCAGTTTTCCCGACACAAGGCTTACTTATGAAAAAACAACTATTTGTGCAGGAGAAGGGCTTTTGCTAAGCACAAACCTTGGGAGTGAAGGCAGTTATACTTTTGAATGGAGCAACGGACAATCGGGGCATGAAATTACTGTTACGGAAGCAGGAGATTATTGGGTTGAAATTACCGATATAAGCGATTGTGTTGCTTTTTCCGATACTGTAAGCATTAGTGTTGATAATTTCCCTCTTGAATACTCAATAGGAGATGATAAAAACCTATGCTCGGGAAATATTATAGAAGCAATGCCCGGAGAAAACATAAGCGGATTTACTTTCCTTTGGTTGAGAGACGGAGATGCGGGTTTTTCATCATCTGAGCCTTTTATAATTGTTGAAGAAACCGACAATTATACGGTAGAAATAACCAACCTAAATGCCTGTATTGCAACTGATAATCTTTTTGTAAACATAATAGGCGCTGCCCCCTTTGTTGATTTTGATGCTGAAGATGTTTGCCTTGGCAATGCCGTTTTATTCAACGACTTAAGCGTTGCAGCCGGTGGCGATAATATATCTTCATGGCTTTGGAATTTTGGAGGTGGTAATAACAGCAACGAACAGCATTCCGAATATTCTTTCAGTACAGCCGGAAGTTTTAACGTAACACTTACAGTTGAAGCAGAATCAGGTTGCAGCAATTCTATCACAAAGTCGGTAACAGTTAAAGATATCCCAACTGCCTTGTTTGCTTTTACCGAGTCATGTGTAAACTATCCCGTTTATTTTACAGATTTATCCGCATCTCCATCCGACTTAAATATTATAGGTTGGCAATGGGATTTCGGAGACGGAAATGTTTCTAACGAACAAAACCCACAACATACATACATCGAACCCGGAACCCTAAACCCCGAACTAACTGTTACTCTCGATAATGGCTGTTATAACACAAACGTGTTTTCTTTGGATGTGTCGTCGGAACTTCCTTCCCCCGAAGATTTCACACTTATATATCCGAAAAATGCACAGATAATTGCAAGCAGCTCTGTAACATTTGATTGGAATTTGTCTGAAAACACATATTCTTACATACTGGAAATATCAGACCAACCTCAAATGCAAAACATTATAGCAACCTACGAAACAGAAAACAATCAGTTTACTGCCAACATTTCAGATGCTGAAGAACTTTTCTGGAGAGTTAAAGCCTATAATGCATGCAGAGATACCGTGAGTAGCGAAATAAAATCATTTTTATATTACAGTCCATCTGTAATATCAAATCTTATTTTATGGTTATCTGCTGATTCCGTTGAAATAAACAGTAATAATGTGAGTATTTGGTATGATAAAAGTGGGAATAACTATCACTTAATTCAAAATGAATCAAACAGACAACCAAAATTTGTTGAAAATGCAATTGAAGGAAACCCTGTGGTTAGATTTGATGGCATTAATGATTATTTCAGACTTGACTTTGGAAATGATTACTTACAACCAAATACAATATTTCTAATTTCTAAACTATCTTCTAATTTAAACCAATATATTTTCGATGGATTCAATTCTTTTAATGCATTTCAATACTGGTCGGGTGCTTTTAGATTTATTGCTACAGGCACTTCAACAATGCAATATATTGAATCAACCCCAACAAAATATGCATACTTCTCAATAATAATATCTGGAGCAAACTCAAAGATTCTTCAAAACTCAATTCAAAGAATTGGTGCATCACTATCACCAAACATTATGAATGGAATAACCCTAGGTTCATCTTTTGCATTATCGAGTTTCTTGCATGGTGATTTGGGTGAAGTAATTATATTTAACAAAGAACTTACTAATAATGAAAGAATCCAAGTAGAGCAATACCTCCACCACAAATACTCCCCCCCCATCAATCTCGGCGCCGACATACGTATTATGAATGGTTTTTGTCCGGTTACTATTGATGCCGGTGAGAGGTTTGTGAATTATCTTTGGAATACTGGCGCAACTACTCAGAGCATTGAGGTAAACAGTCCGGGAATTTACAGTGTTACGGTTACCGATATTTTTGGTTTTCAGAGCATTGATTCTGTAAGGGTGAGGTATCCGGATGTGAGGCTGGCTCAGAGAGATACTATCATCTGCTTTGGTGATAATTTGGTGCTAAGCGCTGCCGGCGATCTGCTGCCTTCATACTCCTACCTCTGGAAACTCAACAACGAAGATATAAGCACAGATGCTAGCATTATAGTTTCAAACGAGGGCACTTACGAGCTCCGTATAATAGACGAAAACTCATGCTTCCTGTCGCTGCAAATGGAACTTGACGTTGATATGTTTTCCGAAACTACAACCCTTGGCGAAGACAGGGCGTTTTGTATGGGGAGTGAGCTGGAGGTGATGATGGCGAAAGGGCAGAGAGCAGGGAGCGATGGGCAGAGGGCAGGGAGCGAAGGGCAGAGAGCTGCACGTCATCTCGACCGTAGCGAAGCGGAGGGAGAGATCCCGTGGGGGAGCGCTTATCAACCGGGTCCCTCGCTAACGCTCGGGATGACGGTGCATGGAACAACAGTATCCCTCGCTAACGCTCGGGAAGTGCATGGAACATCGGGATCTCTCGCTAACGCTCGAGATGACGTGCAAGGAACAACGGGATCTCTCGCTAACACTCGAGATGACGGCTATTCCCGATACCCGATACCCAACACCCGATACCTATCCTTCCTCTGGAGTACCGGCGCCACAACGCCATCCATCACCATCACCCAGCCGGGAGAGTATTTTGTTACGGTGATAAATGAATTGGGATGTGTTGCACAAGATACTGTTAATCTCAGTCTTCAGGGGTATGCTCCTGTTGTTGAGATTGAAGCTCCTGCTGTTTGCTTTGGGGAGCCTATCGTTTTTACCGATAATTCATCCGTTGATGAGTCGGAAATAGTTTCATGGCATTGGGAATTTAACGACCCTGGAATTCCGGGCGGCGGCAACTCTAGTGAGCAAAATCCTGTATTTGAGTATTCTACAGCCGGCATTTTTGATATAAACCTAACGGTAATTTCAGATGCAGGATGTTTAACAAGCATTACTGAGCAGGCGCAGGTTTATTTTCTGCCTCAGCCAAACTTTACTCCGGCAAATGCATGCCACAATGTTGATGTGCAGTTTATGGATCTTAGCAGCAGCATCAACGGTGAAATAAACTATCGCTTATGGAATTTTACCAACCCCCAAGGAGATATCGCTTACCAAAGTGAAAGCTCAAATCCTGTGTTTTTGTTTGATGTTCCCGGCGATTGGAACATAAACCTGCTAACCCAAACAGACAAAGGTTGTTCTAATTCAAAAAATACGGAAATTCTTGTAAGAGAAAATCCGGATATCGACTTCAACTATACTACAGCCTGCATTGGAGAGCCTGTGCACTTCACAAACTTAACAAGCGGACCTGCATGGACTACAGTTTCAAAACTTCAATGGGATTTTGGAGATGGTTCTCAATCTAGCCAAAACAACCCTTCACATCTCTACTTTGAAGACGGAGAGTACGAAGTAACACTTTGGGTAAAGGCAATAAACGGCTGCGAAATTAGTCTAACAAAAACAATAATGGTAAGCGCCAACCCTGAAGTAGATTTCGAAACACCACCACTCTGTGAAGATACGCCTTATGTTTTTGAAGATGCCTCAACAGTATCAACATCTGAAGCCGTTGTTGCATGGAGTTGGAATTTCGGCGACGGCAATTCTAGTGCATTACAAAACCCTTTGCATACTTATTCTGAGCCCGGTCAGTACAACGTATCTCTGGCTGTTGAAACATCTGCCGGATGTAAAGCCGGTGCAAACCGCCTTGTGGATGTATTTCCGGCACCAATAAGCGATTTTTCATTTTTCCCAAGATATGGAGTGGCTCCTCTGGTTGTTAATTTTGAAAATAACAGCGAGGGAGCTCAGAGCTACTTGTGGGATTTTGGCGATGGAAGTCCGGCATCAACTCTGTCTAATCCAACTCATACGTATACAGCAAACGGAATTTATTTACCAACATTGGTTGCAACATCTGCACTTGGTTGCAACGACACAACAGGCTTTGAAATTAAAGTTATTCCGCTTTCAATAGATATTGCTGTAATGGATGTGGTAATAAAAAGAACCGGAAGCTACCTCGAAATATCAGCTTCACTTTTCAATTTAGGTACATTAGATTTGGATACTTTATACTTAAACATTATACCATCGCAATCGCGCCCGATAAGAGAAGTATGGACAGGCTTGCTTAGAGCCGGCGATATTATGAATTATACTTTTAATGCTCAAATCCCGGATTATACCGGCAAAGATTACGATTATATATGCGTTGAAGCATTAATTCCATACCACACTCCAGATGATAATGCAGACAACAATTACAGATGCAAGGCATTGGATGAAGAGTTTATTGTGATTCCACCCTACCCTAACCCGGCAGGAAATCAGCTGAACACAGGGTTTATGCTGCCATTCAGCGATAAGGTAACAGTAGAAATTTTCGATCTATCCGGAAATTCTTTCGGGAAAGTATTCGATGAATCAACAAACAGCGGCTTTACTTATATTTCTATAGACATTAGTCATTTAAGAGGAGGCATCTACTTCCTGAGAGTAAGCTTCAGAGACGGAACAGTGGTGAAGAGGTTTGTTAAGTCGTAAGTCCTGAGTCCTGAGTCCTGAGTCGGCAGTCGAAAGTGAAAAGTTAAAAGTTAAACACTGTACCGTCATCCCGAGCGTCAGCGAGGGATCCCGTTGTTCCCTGCACCGTCATCCCGAGCGTCAGCGAGGGATCCCGTTGATTAGCGCTCCCCCACGGGATCTCTCCCTCCGCTTCGCTACAGTCGAGATGACGCGTTCCCCCTAGCCTCAATCTTCTCCTGTCACCCTTCTGTCACCCTTCTATAGACTTTCGACTGCCGACTCTCGACTTAATGCAACTTCGACCCTATCAAATGAATAAACTCTGCTCTGGTTTTGTCTGTTAAAAATGCTCCGGTAAAATCTGATGTGGTTGTTACCGAGTTTTGTTTTTGGATTCCTCTCATCATCATACAGAGGTGAAGAGCTTCGATTACAACTGCAACTCCAAGAGGATTCAGAGTTTGCTGAATGCACTCTTTGATTTGAGTTGTGAGTCTTTCCTGCACTTGCAGTCTGCGGGCAAACGCATCCACAACGCGTGGGATTTTGCTCAAGCCAACTATATATCCATTTGGAATATATGCAACGTGAGCTTTGCCAATAAAAGGAAGCATATGATGCTCGCACATAGAATATATTTCAATGTCTTTCACAATCACCATTTGCTTGTAATCCTCCTTAAACATTGCAGATTTTAATATCTCCTGAGGGTCAAGATCATACCCATGAGTAAGATATTGCAACGATTTGGCAACCCTTTCCGGAGTTTTCAAAAGACCTTCCCTTTGTGGGTCTTCACCAACCAATTTTAAAACTTCAGTATAATGGTCTGAAAGCTTCTGGATTTTTTCGGTATTATAAACATCTACTTTTTCGTAGTCGTCCATTTTATTTTCGATTGCCATTTTTTTGTTAATATGATTCATAAGATTGAAGATTTGTAAGATTTGTAAGATTGAAGATTTGTAAGATTAGACTGATTTTTTAAGGTACTTTATGAATCCGGACAATGATTTAGAGATTAATAATGCACTTTCATTTATTTCATTAAATTCGTCTTGGCTAATATAATTAATATCTAATGCAACATAGTTTAAGCTTCTTAATTCGCCACAAGATCCTTTAGCAATGAATAAAAATTGAATAAATTCTTTATTGGACCTCCTTTCAAAACCTTCGGCAATATTGTTCATTATTGAAACAATTGCACTTTGTATCTGATTGCAAAATCTATAATCCTTAGAAATATTATCTTTTGCAGTTAATAAATAAACCCTTTTTACTAACTCCCTTGATAATTTCCAAACTTCCAAATCTTCAAATTGTTTAATCATAATCCTATCCTAAATCTTACAAATCTTCAATCTTATAAATCTTTAATCCCAAAGTACTCTACAAAATTATTCTCCGTCTCCACAATCTTTACACTATGTAGCTCCGCTCCTGCTTTATTTACCGGAGTTTTTAGCTGTTTCCAGATTTCGATTGCAAGATTTTCAGTAGTCGCCATTTTACCATTCATAAAATCGACTTCCAAATTTATATTTTTATGATCGAGTTTTTCGATAATGTGTTCCTTGATAATTTTACTAAGTTCCTTAAGATTAATCACATACCCCGTCTCGGGATTAACTTCCCCTTTAACGGTTACAAACAAAATATACTCGTGACCATGCCAATTTGGGTTTGAGCATTTCCCAAACACATCCTCATTACGAGCATCGCTCCACTCCTGCCTGAAAAGGCGGTGAGCAGCACTGAATCTTTCTCTTCTAGTTAGGTAGATCATATATATTAGGTGTTAGGTGTTAGGTAATAGCGCACGTCATCTCGAGCGTTAGCGAGAGATCCGGTTGTTAAGCGCTCATCGACGGGATCTCTCCCTTCGCTTCACTTCGGTCGAGATGACACATTCTCACCCTCCTGTCACCCTCCTGTCACTTTTCTGTAACTCTTCTGTCACCCTTCTGTCACCCTTCCAACGCCTTCAACAGCACTCCGTCTATTTCCGGACTACTAGGCCTTGGTGGATTGTTGTCGAAGATGTTACCATCTTTTCCTATTATATAAAATGTTGGAATAAACAACACGTTGTATGCTCCGGGTATGGGTTGGTTTCTGCCTGAAACGTTGGCATGAACGCCTGTTATTTCATGTTTTTCAATTGCTTCTTTCCATTTAGCTGCGTCAGTATCAATTGAAATATACAAATAAATAATATCGTTGTTATAATCAACCATTCTTTTCTTGAGTTCTTTAGCAGGAGCCATTTCCCTTATACATGGGCCACACCAGCTTGCCCAGAAATCAAGATATACAACTTTACCTTTATAATCGCTTAATTTCACAACATTTCCATCTATATCATTAATTGTAAAATCAGGAGCAGGATTGCCGGGCATTAAACTAAGTTTCTTGTTATAAATATTATCAACAATATCTTTATAAATTCCGGGAGTTGCAATTTCCTTATATTCATTATAAAGAGCTTCACTTTGTTCAAAAGAATCTATACCAAAAGAGAAATATGCACATTTTGACAGAACAAAAATTTTGCTTTCTCCACTAAGATTTGCGTTTGCATAATCAAATTGCAATTTATAGAATGATCCCTTAAACTCTTCACCCATCTTACTAATAATTTCTGAAACACCGAAACTGACGTATCCATCAAGAAAATCACGATATTCTTTAATTTTAATGGCGTTATCATCAAAAAGATCTTCTGCTACTAGAAAATTATAGTAATCTTCCGGCAACTCAGGCTTAGCATCAAGTTTTTTTACAAACTGGTAATAGTTCGGATAAGTAAGTTTCAGATTATACTGCTCGTAATTGATGCTTTTCATAATATTGTCAACAAACTCTTTCTCCATTAAATCATAATTAGGAAAACTTTTAAGATAATTGATCTTTTTATTTTTAACCTCTTCCAAAAAAGCAAGAGCTTCGTTCACTTCAAGTTCGGCAATTTTTGCCAGAAGATTTCTATATCCATGTTCTTTCTCAATTTCAAAATTGTATTTTACAAGGAAATTACTTTCATGCGAATTAATTCCACTAATAAAAGGCATAGAATCTCTTTGCTCTGCATCAAACTCAACATAAACTTTTGAATCAGGTCTGATATAAAGCTTTATTGTACGCGGAGGCATGCTGAGATAAACAAACTCGCTAGTTTTTAAAGGAAGATTTACAATAAAAGAGTTTACCTCATCAAGCTCAATGGTAAAGCTTTCAGTTTCACTTTTCAAAAAATCCTTATAATAAAACACCTCTAATTTGTCGGCATTAGGATTTTTGACATTTCCTGTAATTTTGATGGTTTTGTCCTTGCATGATGCTGCTAAAAAGACAACAGCAATAATAAAAAGAAGTTTTTTCATAATTCTGATGGTTTTTTTTATAAATACTAAACAACAAATATAAGATTTTGGTTTTGAAGTTTTTAATTTTTTTTGACAGGAGAGTGACAGGAAGTGGTTAATTTACCCCTAAATCCAATAATAGGGGACTTTTTCTCCCCCTTTAGGGGGGCGGGGGGTATAGAAGGCGGAGCGCATGGTGCAAAGAACAGTAATCGGTGGCCGAGATACTCGAAGCCACTGCGAATGAAAATGTGTCATCTCGACCGAAGTGAAGCGAAGGGAGAGATCCCGTCGATGAGCGCTTAACAACCGGATCTCTCGCTAACGCTCGAGATGACGTGCGCTATTACCTGATACCTGATACCTAATACCTATCTCCTGTCACCCCTTCAAAAAAAAACTTGCTATTTAGAATAATTTTAAATAACTTTGTAAAAAGTTTAATCTTAAAACTATTATTATGAAAACACAGACATCTAAACTATTTAAAACTCTTATGTTGCTTACTGCAGTTTTATTCATGTTTGCAGTTCAGGCAGAGGCAAATGCGTTCACTCACAATCATAATGAAACTGAAGCAGAATTTAAGGTTCTGGGTAAATGCGGAATGTGTACTACACGTATCGAAAAGGCTGCAAAAGGCGTAAAGGGGGTAACTTATGCATCTTACGATTTAGAAAAACAGATGCTAAAAGTGAAATTCAAGTCTGACAAAACAAATCAGGAAGCTATTGAGAAAGCTATAACCAATGTTGGTCACGACACAGAAAACTTTAAAACCGACGATAAAACATACAACAACCTTCATCACTGTTGCAAATACAAACGTGATTAGGAAGTATTAATTCCGTCTGTTTGAATATTTTAATACGACCTAATTATTAAAAATATTACCTTTGCATTCGATTATGAAAAAGACTGTTAACTCAATATTATCAGTAATTCTGGCACTTAATCTTCTGCTTTCATTTGCAGGAGTAAGGCTTCTTGTTCATAATTGTCATCATTGCAACTCGACAGAGTACTTTGTTTTTTTCGAGCCTGACCACGATTGCTGCGGTCACAATCACGAAATAAACATTCATAAACACTCGAAATCAGATTGCTGTTCAACTTCTGGTGATACAAATAACATCCAGCAATCTTGCGATAATTGCTGTTCAACAGATACTGAATATGTAAAAGCCGACTATAACGCATCGGTTGAGAAAACCACAACTAAAATCTGGGTTGCATCTATACCATTGGTTAGTGTTCTGACTAGTGTTTGCTGTACTCATTGCGTAAAAGAAATATCTGCCAAAGATTATTACGACAAACCTCCTTATACTCCTACAGGTAAGGATTTTATTATCTTTTCACATAATATAAAAATTTGCTAACTATCTTGTTTTAAGACATTACCCCGGAATGAACACTGTTTCGCTTCATCCGTAAATATTTTTTTAACCCTTAAAACAAATAGTCATGAATTTTTTAAAATTTTCAATAATAACAATATTCTTCGGGATTCTTTTTTCATATAATTATGCTTTTTCGCAAGCTGTAATAATTAAAGGAAAGGTATATGAAAAAGTAGAATGCACAGAGCATGGGCATTCTCATGATGATCCACATTTTAAAAATGTGCCTCTTATTGGCGCAAATATTCACTGGAAGGGAACTACTTCCGGTGTTTCTACCGACATAAGCGGTTCTTTTGAACTACCTGTAAACCTGCAACTTCCACACGACATTGTAATTAGTTATGTAGGATACGTTGCTGACACAATTACAATTTCAAGAGCTGATTTGTTTGTTGAAGTTATACTTCAGCAATCGGTAAGCCTTGATGAGGTTGTTGTAACAGGCAGAAATTCTGGAGCTCACTATTCAAGCATTCAGCCAATGCATACTCAAATAGTAACCTCTCATGAGTTGCAAAGAGCCGCTTGCTGCAATCTTTCAGAAGCATTTGAAACTAATGCATCTGTAGATGTTGAGTACAGCGATGCTGTTACAGGTGCTCAGCAAATTATGCTGCTGGGATTGGCCGGCACTTATAGTCAGATTCTCGTTGAAAACATTCCAACAATTAGAGGCTTAGGACAACCTTTTGGCTTAGGATTTATTCCCGGACCATGGATGGAATCTATAATGATTTCTAAAGGTAGTGCTTCTGTAATAAACGGATATGAATCTGTTACAGGTCAAATAAATGTTGAACTTAAAAAGCCCGAAAACAGTGAAAGTTTGTTTTATAACTTTTATGTAAATAGTTTCGGTCGTCTTGAAAGCACTATTAATGCAGGAGTTAAGATAAACCCTCGTTGGAGCACGATGATATTGGCTCATGGTGAATATCTTGACAATATGATTGATCATAACAACAACAGCTTTCTGGATCATCCTTTGATGAAAAAGTATAATGTTTTAAATCGCTACAGATATGATAATCCCGGTGTAATGGAGTCGCAATTTGGCTTCCGCATTATGCAGGAAAATCGTGAAGGTGGACAAACTGCTTTTTTCCAAAATGGAAGAAAATGGGGAAGTGCAGATTACTATGCTATTGGAATAAATACCAACCGTTATGATGCATTCGCAAAGACTGGTTTCTTTTTGCCATCAAGGGAAGCCGGTAGTATTGGAACACAATTGAGTTTTACCAGACATGAGCAATACTCTCAGTATGGATTAACAAAGTACGACGGTGAGCAAAATACTTTTTATGCTAACATTCTATATGAAGATAATATTGGAAATCCTGAGCATAAAATTACAACCGGATTAAGTTATATGTATGATGGATATAATGAAGCACTTAATGACAGTATCTTTAATAGAATAGAATCGGTGCCCGGAGTATTCGGTCAATACACTATGCATCATCATGAGCATTTTACGGGAATTATTGGTCTTAGGACCGATTATCACAATATTTACGGTACTTTCTTTACACCAAGGCTGCATACAAGATGGACCATGGGTGATCATTTCGTTGCAAGAGCTTCAGCTGGTAAAGGCTACAGAGTTCCCAACACCATAGCTGAAAATGTTGGTATTCTTGCAAGTAGCCGCCGCATATCAGTTTTAGAAGACATTAAGCCGGAAGAAGCCTGGAACTACGGTGCAAGTCTTACCAGCAACTTTCACTTGTTTAACAACGATGCATCTATAATGCTGGAGTTTTACAGAACACATTTTATAAATCAGCTTATTGTGGATTTGGATACTGATCATTCACGAGCTATATTTTATAATCTTGATGGGAAATCATATTCAAACAACTTTCAGGTTGATTTCAAATTTGAACCATTGAGAAGACTTGAAGTAATTGCTGCTTATAGATTGTCTGATGTAAAAACCACAATTGCAGGAAATCTTGAGTCGAAACCGTTTTTCAGTCGCGACAAAGGTCTTGTAAGTTTATCATACGCAACTCCATCCAATAATTGGCAGTTTGATGTTACAGCACAGTTCAACGGCAAAGGAAGAATTCCTGACACATCTTCTTTGCCTGAGCAATACAGGCTGGATGTTGAATATCCGGGATATACAATTTTAATGGCGCAGATAACATACAAATGGAAGTTTATTGATTTGTATGTTGGTGGAGAAAACCTGACCAATTTCAAGCAAGATCGTCCAATAATTGCATATGACGAGCCATTTGGCGAATACTTTGACGCTTCTATGGTTTGGGGGCCGATAATCGGACGTACATTTTATTTCGGGTTAAGATATACTTTGGAATAAACATTCATAAGGTTAAATTATTGTAAAAAATATGCCTGATACACTAAATTTCAGGCATATTTTTTTTACCTTGCACGCTAGTTTTCACCAAACTACATAGCAAAAAAAATCTTCAAATCATTTTTATGCTAATTAATGCCAACTAATCTTACTTTAATTATTTATTATGAAAAAGTTACTGTTACTAGCAATCGTTTTTTCAATTTCTGTTCTTAATGTTTTTTCTCAGGAATTTCTACCCAAAGGGTTAACCGAAAAAGAAAAAGAATTATACCATGATTTTATTCACAATCCAAACAGACCAAAAAGCACTACTCCACCGGCAGTTGCACCAAGAACTCCGGCAGAATGGGAAGAAGCTCAGGGAGTGATTGTAACTTGGGCAGCTTATAATGCTGAACTACGCGAAATTGTAAGAAGAGCAAAAGAGGCGGTAACTGTTTATATAATATGTTCGAACCCTTCAACTGTTCAGTCATATCTTACAAGCGGGGGCGTAACACTAACAAACATTGTTTTCGTGACAGCGCCATTCAATTCTGTTTGGGTAAGAGATTACGGCCCTCAAAGTGTTTATCTGGAAAATGGAGACTTGGCAATTATTGATTGGCTATATAATAGGCCGTCAAGACCTCAGGATAATGCTATACCTCAATACATGGCAAATTATCTTGGATTGCCATTTTATCAGATGGGTGGAAGCAATGGAATGCTAATTACTACAGGAGGTAATTTTATGGCCGATGGACATGATGATGGATATTCATCTAAGCTAGTGCTTTCTGAAAACCCATCCTATAATGAAACTCAGATTAATCAAATAAAATACAGCTTCATGGGCATTGAAAGATACATCAAGATGAACGAGCTTCCATATGATAATATCCACCACATTGACATGCACATGAAGTTATTGGATGAAGAAACTTTGCTTGTTGGGCAATTCCCCGCAGGAGTTTCTGATGGTCCATTTATAGAAGCAAATCTTCAATATGTGTTGAATAATTTCCAAACTGAATTTGGACGAGAATTCAAAGTTATAAGAATTCCAATGGTGCCCAGCACATCTGGTAATTGGCCACCAAATGCACATTATCGTACATATACAAATGCTTTAATCCTTAACAATGTTGTTCTTGTTCCACAATATCATAATGCAACATTAAATGCACAAGCAATTTCAATATATCAGAATGCAATGCCGGGCTACCAAGTTTTCGGTATTAACATGGAGAATGTTATTTCAGCAAGCGGTGCAATTCATTGCATTACCAGAGAGATTGCAGCATCTGACCCTGTACATATTTCTCATGCAAAGATTCGTTCCGCAATGGTTAACGAACCTTATTATACCGTAAATGCAACAATTACAAGCCCTTCGGGCTTATCCGGTGCTGTTGTATACTGGACAACAAATCCCGGCAGTGGATTCAATGCTATTAATATGACTAATACCGATGATGTTTATTATGCCAATATTCCTGCACAATCATATAATACAAACGTTTCTTATTACATAAGTGCAACTAACAATAATTCAAAAACTATTTCAAAACCTCTTGTTGCTCCGGCAGGATATTATACTTTTAAAGTTGGTGCACCGAATGGAGATGTAAATGGAGATGGCTATGTTAATGTAATGGATGTAGTGTGGCTGATAAGTCATTTAAACGGGAATACTCCCGTTGGCTTTTTATTAGAAAATGCAGATGTAAATAAAGATGGCTCAATAAATATAGCAGATATTACAGCTTTAATAAATCTAATACTTAGTTGAGAAAAATTACAGATAGGCACTAATACTCTCTGTTCATAAGCCCCTTAGCTAAATCTCTAAGGGGTTTTTTGTCTTCATCATCAACATTTATTTTATCAAGATAAGATAAAGCCTGATTGAAATATAATTCAATTTCCCTAATAGCTATATTGCTAATATTCAATGCATTGTAAACAGATTTTACAATGCTGATTTTTTCATTATTCTCCAGACAGTCGCTATAAAATGCATCTGTAAGTGTTTTCTTCAACTTATCATCTGCTTTAGACAGCGCTTTAATAAACAACCAGGTTTTCTTTTTGGCCAGAATATCTCCACCTGTTTTTTTGCCAAAAACTTTTTCATCAGAATATATATCAAGCCAATCGTCCTGAATTTGAAAAGCAAGTCCGAAATATTCTCCAAACTTATACAAATTGAAAATATCTTCTTCGGATGCATTGCCTGATATCATAGCTCCAATCTTTAGGCAATTTGCAGGTAATACCGCTGTTTTTAACCTTATCATATTCAGATACTCATCTTCTGAAACAATTTTTCTTGTTTCAAAATCCATATCATATTGTTGTCCTTCACAAACTTCGGTTATAGATGTATTAAAAACCTCTAGTATTGCTTTAAGTTTATCTTCAGGTACTTCCAAAATATGGTTATATGCAAGCACAAGCATTGCATCGCCCGACAATATAGCGGTGTTTGTTCCCCACTTTTTATAAACACTTGGTTGTCCTCTTCTAATAGGTGCCTCATCCATTATATCATCATGCATGAGAGTAAAATTATGCAGAAGCTCTAAGCCAATAGCAGCATTTACAGCATCATCAGTATTTCCACCAAACAGCTTACAGCCCAATAAAGTCATTAAAGGACGTATTCTTTTTCCACCATTTTTCAAGCAATAATCTACAGGGATATACAAACTTTCAGGCTCTTTAATGAAGTTGAGCTTATTGATTTTTTCTGTAATGAGATTTGAAAGTTCTTCGTAACTATTGCTCATAATTAAAAATGCTCTCTATTTTTGTGGTAAGATGAAATATGGATTATCAATAATTCTTTGAATACCCGATTTTAAAGAAGTAAGGTCTCTTTTTAGAAGATTTCTCATTTTTGTAATATCCGGAAAACGACGATTCATATCTCCTTCCGGCAGAGGAGGTCTAAATACAATTTTCGATTTACTGTTTGTAACCTCAATAATTAACTTTGCCAGGTCTATTATAGGTACTTCAATATCAGACCCAATATTCATCACATCATTTACAAATTTATTTTCATAAAAAGCATTCACGCAAGCATCAACGTTATCGTCGATAAAGCAGAATGTACGAGTTTGACTTCCATCTCCATAAATCGGGATATCTTCATTCTGAAGTGCATGGCTGATAAACTTAGACATCACAAAATCAATACTTTGCTTTGGCCCATAAGTATTAAAGAATCTGAAAATTGTATAATCAAGGTCGTATTCTTTTTTGTATGATTTTAGATAAGCTTCCCCCACATTCTTAACCACCGCGTAGGGAATCCTTGAGTTAAGAGGAGTAGTTTCTTCATTCTGAGGAAGGTTAACCGGTTCTCCATATACCTCAGATGAAGATGCAAAGAATACGCGCTTTACACCTGAGTTTTTACATAGGTCAAAAACATGCTCAATACCATAAAGATCCCTTAAAACTTTGATTGGGTGCGCCTGAGTTGCAAGAACACCAACAAATGCAGCATAATGAAACACATAATCGAAATGATTTGCCAGCATTACTTCAGCAATATCTCGGTATAAATTTACGTCGCACTTTATAAAAGACCAGTTATCTTTAGGTTTTTTAGGCAATTTTTCCAAACTACCCGTCATTAAATTGTCAACTATTACTACTTGATTATCAGGATTTTCAATTAGCTTCTCCGCCAGGCAGCTGCCAATAAAGCCAGCACCTCCCGTAATTAATATTTTTGTCCTTTTTCCCATAAGTATCAGCAATATTTATGTGGTTATTTTTTTATAATATTAATCAAATACTCTCCATATCCACTTTTCAATAATGGATCTGCAATTTGCCTCAAATGATTACTATCAATAAATCCCATTCTATAGGCTATTTCTTCAATACATCCAATTTTCAAACCCTGCCTCTCCTCTATCACCTGCACAAATTGCGCTGCCTGAATAAGTGAGGTAAAAGTGCCTGTGTCGAGCCAGGCAGTTCCTCTGTTAAGAATTTTTACTTTAAGCCTTCCGGAACTCAGATAAATTTTGTTTACATCTGTAATTTCATATTCACCCCTTACTGATGGCTGAAGATTCTTAGCAATTCCAATAATACTGTTATCATAAAAATACAAACCCGGCACAGCATAATTCGACTTTGGAGATTTTGGTTTTTCTTCAATGCTCAAGGCATTAAAATCATTATCAAACTCCACAACTCCATATCTTTGAGGGTCATTAACATGATATGCAAAAACTATCCCTCCGTCCGGATTAGTGCATTCCTGAAGTGTTTTATGAAGTCCGCTGCCATAAAATATATTATCTCCCAGCACAAGAGCAACCGAATCATTACCAATAAATTCTTCACCCAAAACGAATGCTTGTGCAAGTCCGTTGGGAATATTCTGAACTTTATACTTAAAATTGCAGCCAATTCGGGAGCCATCTCCTAAAAGTTTTTCGAAAGCTGGAGTATCTTGAGGAGTAGAGATTATAAGAATATCTTTTATACCTGCCATCATTAAAACAGACAATGGATAATAAATCATAGGCTTATCATAAACAGGCATCAGCTGCTTACTCATAGCCTGCGTAATAGGATAAAGCCTGGTTCCTGAACCTCCGGCAAGTATAATTCCTTTCATTTTTCTAGTCTAATATTTTTCTGTTTTGGCTAATAATCCTTTTTCTCTTTTTGGATGTTCTTAAAATTTTCTTCCCGGAATCCTCTCCTTCTGACCTTTTATGAATAGACAATAACACAGAAGGCAATAGCAACAGGTTAGACAACAATGCAACAGATAATGTAAATGCTATAAGATATCCAAGAGCCTGAGTTCCTCCGAAAGAAGACGCAGTGAAAATTATAAACCCAAAGAACAACACAACAAAAGTGTAAATCATACTAATGCCACTTTCTTTGAGCGCGCAAATAACAGAATGTTTAATGTTATAATTATTTAAATGCAATTCCTGTCTGAATTTGGCTAGAAACAAGATTGAATTATCAACTGAAATCCCTAATGCGATACTAAATATGATAATTGTTGATGGCTTTATAGGAATTTGAAAATAACCCATCATTGCAGCTGTAAGTATCTGTGGAAATAAATTCGGCAGAAGCGATATAAAAACCATTTTAAACTTATTAAACATCAATGCTATAAGCACGGAAATTATAACCAAAGCTAAAACAAGGCTGGTTAATAAATTATTTATGAGATATTCTGTACCTTTAAGAAAAACAACACTGGTTCCAGTCATACTCACAGAATACTGCTCTGGGTCAAAAATTTCATCAATTAATGGTTGTAATTCTGTTTTTATTCTTTCAATATCTTTGGTGCCTATATTTTTCATTTGCACCGATACTCGTGTTATTTGCATTGCAGAATCGGCGAGTGATTTGAGAAATTTGCTTTCAATAGAAACATCAGGCAAATACGACATTATAAAACCTCTCTCATGTCTGTTGGGCAATTCATACATCTGCGGATTGCCTCTATAAAAACCTTGTTTTGCAAACTTTATCATCTCAACTATCGACAAAGGCCTTGATAGCTCAGGATAATCCTGAAGAAGTGTTTGTAATTGATCTATTTTATTTAAAGTAGTTGGATTTATAACGCCCTGAGGTCTCTTTGTATCTATCATAATCTCAAGTGGCATAATACCATTAAACTGATTTTCAAAAAATACTAGATCTTTATAAACAGGGTCATTACTTGGTATGTCGTCTACAATTGTTCCTGAGGTGTGAAGTCTTGTTATGCCAAATATTCCAACTACTAAAAACACAGAAAATATAGTATATACCCATTTCCTGTGATTTAAAACAACATGAATAACTCTCTGTATCAATGTTCTGATAAACTTTTTGTCAAGATGCTTTACGTGTCTTCTTTTGGGAGATGGCAAGAAACTATAAAAAATCGGCACCAAGGTTATGGTCAGCAGGAAGGTAAAGATTATATTTACTGAAGCCACTATACCAAACTCTATAAGAATTTTATTGCCGGTAACAATAAATGCGGCAAACCCCACTGCGGTAGTTGCATTTGTCAGCATTGTTGCATTGCCTATCCTTTTAACAACCTGAGACAATGACTGCATTTTATTGCCATGACATCTAAACTCATTGTGGTATTTATTAAGCAGGAATATACAATTTTCAACTCCGATTATAATTAAAAGAGGCGGAATAATCCCGGTTAGCACTGTGAGCTTATACCCAAGCAGGCTAATCAATCCAAGCGCCCAAACAACACCAATACCAACAATTACCATTGGAAAGAAGAACGACTTAAACGATCTGAAAAAGAAAAATAAGGCAAGAGATGCCACTATCATAGCAAGAATCAAAAACAGCTTTAACTCATCTCTTACAGTAATGGATGTTTTAGTACGGATATATGGCAAGCCACTCAGATGCACCTTTATCTGAGTTTCCTTTTCAAACTCATCACACAATTCTTCAATTTCATGAATAAGAGGCTCTCTTCTTACAGAGTTTAATACGTCGTTATTTAATGTAATTGCTGAAACAAATGTGCTATTCTTTTTATTAAAAAGAAGTCCTTCATAAAAGTGCAGATTATACACAATGCTCAATAAAGAATCTAACTCAATCTGAGTTTTTGGTCTTGAAGTAAAAACGGGAGACAGTAAGAGTTTTTTCTGAGTATCATCTCTTACAACATTTTGGATATTCTCAATTCCAATAAACGCCACAACGCCTTCAAGGCTTTTGAGTGAAATATGCAAATCGTACCATTTATTGAAAGTTCCCAAATCGTCAATCTTCTCACTGGAAATTCCAACAAACATAATATTTCCATCTTCTCCGAAGATATCCAAAAACTCTTCATATTTTTCATATACGGGGTCAGAAGTGGGCAGCATTTTAACTAGCTCATGAGATAGCTTAACATCAAAAGCATTATATCCCATAAAGGCAGTTATCAATATTATTAAAGCCAGAATTTTCCGGCGATTCGTAAGTATCAGATGAACAACATTATCCCACATTTCTCCCTAAATATTAACAGTAGATGTAAGTTGCAATTTGCACGAATTGCAAAATTAACGTTTTAAGGCTAATTTGCTGCTAATGTATTAAGTTTTTTAATGAAAACAATAAAAGAAATACTGGAATATTTTAAAGAATTAATAAACGGCAGTTTTTTTAAAGCATATCATTGAGTATTTTTGTAGATTGTTTAAATTTATAATGAAAGAGAAAAAGGATAAACATTCGAATAAAAGCAGTGTTGATTTTCTAGAAGTTTATGGTGCCAGAGAGCACAATCTTCAGAATATAAATGTATGCATTCCTCGAAATAAACTTATAGTAATTACCGGATTAAGCGGAAGCGGAAAATCTTCACTTGCTTTCGATACTATCTATGCTGAAGGCCAGAGAAGGTATATAGAAACATTCTCTGCATATGCGCGACAATTTCTAGGTAACTTGGAAAGACCGGATGTTGACAAAATTACCGGATTAAGTCCTGTTATCTCAATTGAGCAAAAAACAACCTCCAAAAATCCTCGATCTACTGTTGGAACCATTACTGAAATTTATGATTTTCTCAGGCTTTTATATGCCCGCACTGCTGATGCATATTCATACATTAGCGGAGAAATAATGGTAAAGTACACTGACAAGGAAATTCTCGATCTTATTTTATCCAAGTTTTCCGGTAAAACAATGATTTTGCTGGCTCCTCTTGTCAAAGGCAGAAAAGGGCATTATCGTGAATTGTTTGATTATATCCAAAAACAGGGCTTTCTTAGAGTTAGAGTTGATGGTCAAATGCGGGAAATTACTCCTAATATGCGCCTCGACCGCTATAAAGTGCATGATATTGAGCTGCTTGTTGATAAGATAAACATTGATGAAAAAAGCTCTAAGAGAATTGATCAAAGCATACAATCAGCAATGAAGCAAGGCAAAGGTATGATAATGCTGATGGAAGAAAACAAGGAGGATGTATTCTACTTTAGCCGCAAACTTATGTGTCCAGTATCCGGCTTGGCTTATTCAGAGCCTGAACCAAATACGTTTTCTTTCAACTCTCCTTATGGAAGTTGTCCGAAATGCAACGGACTTGGAGAAATTAGTCAGATAGACATTCTTAAAATTATCCCGGATGATAATTTGTCAATTTATGCCGGTGGACTTGCACCTCTTGGGCCTTATAAAAACAATTGGATTTTTAAACAGATTGAAGCTATTTGTTTAAAATTCGGATTCAAAATAGAAACTCCAATTAAGAACATCCCGGAAGAAGCTATAAATACAATACTTTACGGCTCAAATGAAGTTTTTAGAATAAAAAATGAAAGCCTTGGAATTACCAATACCTATACTTTAAACTTTGAAGGTATCGTAAACTTTATATCAAATCAATATACTGAAACCACATCTTACTCAATTCAGAAATGGGCTACCGGCTTTATGTCGTATTCTAAATGTCCGGAGTGTGAAGGCAAACGACTAAAAAAAGAATCTCTCCATTATCGCATCGGCAATTACAATATAAGCGATTTGGCCAACATGGATTTGTTAACTCTGAAGAGAGAGATAGAAAGTTTTGATAAAACTTTTGAGCCAAGAAAAAAACAAATTGCTCACGAAATAATTAGAGAATTACTTGTTAGGCTTGGATTTTTGTTAGATGTCGGACTTGATTATCTTTCACTAAACCGTTCTGCAAAAACTCTTTCAGGAGGCGAAAGCCAAAGGATTAGACTTGCAACACAGATAGGTAGCCAACTTACTGGTGTATTATATATTCTTGATGAACCAAGTATAGGATTGCATCAGAGAGATAATCAAAAGCTTATCGAATCATTGAAAAATCTTAGAGATATTGGAAACTCTGTCATTGTTGTAGAACATGACAAAGACATGATAATGTCTGCCGACCATGTAGTTGATATTGGCCCTGGGGCCGGAATACACGGGGGCAAAATCATTGCAGAAGGCACTCCTGAAGAAATATTGAAAAACAAACATTCAATCACATCTGCCTATCTCAGAGGCGAAAAGAAAATTGCAGTACCAAATTTCAGAAGACCCGGAAATGGGAAAGAGATTACTCTGTCAGGAGCAACAGGTAACAATCTGAAAGATGTTTCACTTACAATTTCTTTGGGAAAGTTTGTTTGCGTGACCGGTGTCTCGGGTAGCGGCAAATCATCATTAATTAACGAAACATTATATCCCATTTTAAGCAATCACTATTATCGGTCTGAGTACAAAGCGCTTCCTTATAAAAAAATCGAAGGATTACATTATGTTGACAAAGTAATTGAGATAGACCAATCTCCCATTGGAAGAACCCCAAGGTCTAATCCTGCTACATATACAAAAGTTTTTGACGAAATAAGAAAACTCTTTTCTTCATTGCCCGAATCAATGGTTAGGGGTTATAAGCCGGGAAGGTTTTCTTTCAATGTTAAAGGAGGACGATGTGAAACCTGCCAAGGAGGAGGAGTAAAAGTTATTGAAATGAACTTCCTTCCTGATGTTCACGTTTTATGCGAAACATGCCAAGGAAAAAGATATAACAGAGAAACACTTGAAGTAAGATATAAAGGAAAATCAATAAACGACGTGTTGAATCTTAATATCATACAGGCACTTGAGTTTTTTGAAAATATTCCTTCAATTGCTATCAAGATAAAAACATTGAAAGATGTTGGACTCGGATATATAACACTTGGACAAAGTAGTACAACATTATCAGGAGGTGAAGCTCAAAGAGTGAAGCTCGCATCAGAACTTTCAAAGAAAGATACGGGAAAAACTGTTTACATACTCGACGAACCCACAACAGGCCTTCACTTCGAAGATATCAGAGTTTTGCTGGAAGTATTAAACAGACTTGTTGACCGTGGAAATACAATAATAGTTATTGAACACAATCCGGATGTTATAAAAGTTGCCGATTATATAGTTGACCTTGGCCCTGAAGGCGGCGAAAGAGGTGGAAAGTTAATTGCTTGCGGAACTCCCGAAGAAATTATTAATTCTAATAATGGATATACTGCTCAGTTTTTAAAAACTGAACTTTTAAAGCCTAAAATGGTAGGTGAAAATTCATAGTTTCATCAACTATCCATTCATTATCGTTGAAATCAACTTCATAAAACTTAATTTTCCCTTCATTCAAAACACCAATAATATTTTGTTCGTATTGAATTACAGCTTCATATTGATCCGGCAATTTCAAAACAAAATTTTCTAAAAATTCCCAATTGCTATCATCTTTTAAATAATAAAAGCCAAGCTTTTTATCTGAAACAACGGCCATAACCATTGACCCAACAGAAAAATAATCATCAATATTCATTGGAACAACAAAGCTGGCTGTTTCATCTTTCCTCCAGATTAGCTTTTCATCGAGGTAATAAAAGTCAACTATGCCGTCTTTTTCAACTCCAATAACCCCCACTTCCCAACTAAACTTAACAGGAAATATTCTATCATACTCACTCGGCATAACAAATTGCATAGTATATTCTTTTTTCCACAAATTTTCAGCATCCAGATAATAAAAATTCATCAAATCACTTTCTATAACACCTATAATACCAAGCCCAAGAGCTAATATCCCGCTATTTTCTTCAGGAATAACAAAGGATGAAACTCTGTCTAATATCCATATTCTTTTTTCATTCAAGTAATAAACATCTATTTCATTATTATTAATAATCCCAATCGACCCCATCCCCGGGCACAATATTTTCCATGCTGCCTCCTGATTCATGTACTCAATACTCCTATTTTTTGGAGAGGGTTTTGAACATGAAAAAAACATCATGGTGCTAAATACAACGACTGCAAATCTGAAAAATCTATGCTTCATATTAAGAATAATTAAGTTATGTTTTATAAGTCAACAAGGCGTAAAGGTATTGATTTTATTCTATTTAAAAAAAGCAAACTTTCGCTATTAAATTTTCAATTTATTAAGGCTGAAATCTTTAAATTTTGTAGCTTTGCGACAAAATTCTAAAATTCAATTTTTTATAACTATAAAGGAGACTAATATATGAACATTTCAGAAATGAAAAAGAATCGAAAGATTTTAAAAGAATTTAAGTATGAAAGAAAGGATTTGTACAGAGGTTACACGGATAAGATTTTGTACATAAATGTTTCTGATTGCAATATCAAAGAAAAAGCTGTTCCACAAGAAATGAAAGATAAATTCATTGGTGGAAAAGGTTACGGTTTAAGACTGCTTTGGGACGCAACAAAACCTAATACAAAATGGAACGACCCTGAAAATGAGATTATCATTTCATCAGGCCCTGTTGGTGGAATTACTCAGTATTCAGGAGCCGGAAAATCTCTTATAGTATCGATTTCTCCTCAAACAGATTCCATTATGGACTCTAACGTAGGTGGTTTCTTTGGTCCTTTCCTAAAGTTTTCTGGCTATGATGCTCTTGAACTTCAGGGAAAATCTGAAAAAGACCTTATCATCTACATTGATGGAATAACTGGAAAAATTGAAATTTTTGAAGATCCGGGTCTTTCTGTAGATTCTCACATACTTGCAGAAGAGCTTACTGAAATGTTTGCCGACGACGAAAAAGATGCAAAAAATATTGGCGTTGTTTCTACCGGAGCTGCTGCTGAACATTCACTAATCGGAATGATCAACTTCTCTTTCTACGATATGAAGCGTAAAAAGGTAAGATTAAAGCAAGCTGGTCGTGGTGGTATTGGTACTGTTATGCGCGATAAAAAGATTAAAGCTATTGTTGCTAAAATCGAAGGCGTAAAAGGTAACCTAAACAATGTTGCAAACCTTGAAGCAATTGCTGAAAGAGGTCGCAAGTATCAAGCAGAAATGAGAGAGCTTGACGATTCTCAATGCCAGATGAGAAAGAAAGGTACTGCCAATATCGTTAACGTAATGAACGATTATGACCTTCTTCCAACTCATAACTTCAAATATGGAAGTCATAAAGATGGTATAAAAATTCACTCTAATATTTTCAGAGATAAATACTTTACTCAAAATGTATTTGATGGTTGCTGGATTGGTTGTGCAATGTCATGCGCTAAGGGTGTTGATGATTTCGAGTTAAAGACAGGACCTTACAAAGGTCATAAAGTTATTGTTGACGGTCCGGAATATGAAAACGCTGCCGGCTTAGGTTCAAACATGGGTATTTTCGACCCTGAAGCTATCATCGAAGCTAACTTCTATTGCGATACATATGGTATTTGTACAATTACCTGGGGTACTATCTGTGCTTTTGTAATGGAATGCTATGAAAATGGTATTCTTAATAAAGAAAGAACAGGCGGCCTTGAGCTAAACTTCGGTGCAATTGAAGATTCTCTTGAACTTCTTCACCAGCTTGCAAGAGGAGAAGGATTTGGAGTAATTGCAGGTATGGGTATCCGCAAAATGAAGGAAATGTTCGCTGCAAAAGGCTGGGGAGATGCTAAATTCCTAAATGATATAGGAATGGAAAACAAAGGTCTTGAATATTCTCAATATGTTTCCAAAGAATCTCTTGCTCAACAAGGTGGTTATGCTATGACAAACAAAGGGCCACAGCACGACGAAGCATGGCTTATCTTTATGGATATGGTTAATAATCAAATCCCAACTTTCGAAGATAAAGCAGAAGCTCTTCACTATTTCCCAATGTTTAGAACTTGGTTTGGTCTTGCAGGTTTGTGTAAACTTTGCTGGAACGACGTTGTTCCAAAAGGAAACGAACTTACAGCAGAACCTCACAAAATTCCTGAGCACGTAGATAACTATGTAACTATTTTCGAAGCTGTTACCGGAAAACCTTTCAGCAAGGAAGAGCTTATCCGTCAGAGTGAAAGAGTTTACAACTTCCAGCGTATTTTTAACATTCGCCGTGGTTATGGTAAGAGACTTCACGATGCTCAGCCATACCGTGCTTGCGGACCTGTTACTGTTGAGGAATACGAATCAAGAGCAGATCGTTACGATAAGCAACTGAAAGAAGATGTAGGTTTCGACCCAACAGGAAAATCTACTGAAGAAAAAATGGCTGCTTTGCGTAAATATCGCGAAAACAGATACGAACAACTTCTTGACGCGGTTTATCAACGTCGCGGTTGGACAAAAGATGGAGTTCCAACTATTGCCAAACTTAAAGACCTTGGCATGGACCTTCCTGAACTAATTGAAGTTGTAGAAAAATATCAATAGTAATCTGATTTTTTCTATTAAATACAAACAGGCACTTAGAGCTTTTTCTAGGTGCCTGTTTTCTTTGCGCTTTGCGAAGTCTTTGCGGTTTTTGCGAGGAATAAAAAACCTTGCTTTCTAATTTCAAGTGAAATATTTCCACGCCAAGGTCGCAAAATGTTTGAACGCAAATAGCGCAAAGGGTTTAATGCGAATATTCAACACGTACAATCTTTTTGTTACACAGTGTTTTCACAACTTGTCACGCCATAGCGGGTGTGCTCTTTTTCACGCCCTGAAAGGGCAATTTAATTCAGCCCAAAGGCAACGCCTTGGGTTCTAAAGAGCGATTTATGTTTTCGCCCTGAAAGGGCAGCTTAGAGGTTATTTTTGTTTTGAATTTTTTGAATTTGTTTTTTTTGAATTTGTATCGGTTTTAGCTTCGCTGCTACTTCGTGGTCGATATTCGTTTTTCAAATTTTTTAATTGGAACACGGATTATACTGATTTTCACTGATTAATGCATCAGTTATATTTGCGCTTTTTGCGAAGTCTTTGCTGTTTTTGCGAGGAATAAAAAAACTTGCTTTCTAATTTCAAGTGAAATATTTCCACGCTAAGGTCGCAAAATGATTGAACACAAATAGCGATAAGAGTAACCAAAGACCCCATTGGTTAAAATATCATTAAACTCCGTACTCTCCACGTTATATTTCTTACACTTTATATATACCTTTGTACGTTTGATTATTGTTCAATAACATTTTTACAACCTAATAGAGTAAAGCATAATATAAAACACAAACTCCAAACTATGGCAAAGCGATTTTTCTGGTTAGCAACAATTCTTTTATCTTCGGTTTTCATCCTTTGGATATTTACTTATTCGGGAAAAGTTAGTGAAGCAGATGTTTTATACGAAAAAGACTTCCTTGATAATTACAGAATTTACGCTATCCCTTTACCCGAATCACTAAACTTTGCAGGAGAAGCTGTTCCGCTTGACAGATATTATGTAAAAGAGCAATTTGACAGGGAGTTGCTTATCAATAGCTATTGGCAATCACAAACTATTCAGTTTTTTAAGAGAGCAAACAGATGGTTCCCCGTATTTGAACCTATTCTTAAACAATATAATATTCCTGATGATTTTAAATACCTTGCTCTAATTGAAAGTGGACTAATGAATGCAGTTTCACCGGCCGGAGCAACCGGTTTTTGGCAAATACTTGAGGGAACAGGAAAAGATTTGGGTCTGGAAATTAATGAATTTGTTGATGAAAGATATAATGTTGAAAAAGCAACTGTTGCTGCTTGCAAATATCTTCTAAAATCCAAAGAAGAATATGGAAGTTGGACTTTAGCAGCTGCAGCTTATAACATGGGAAACAGAGGCATTCAAAGGCAAATCGAAAGACAAAAAGTTCAGAGCTATTACGACCTTCATTTGAATGAAGAAACCTCGAGGTATGTTTTCAGAATTCTTGCAATGAAAGTGATTTTTGAGAATCCGCAAAAAGCAGGATTTTATTACAGAGAAACAGACCTCTACCCTCCTCTTGATTATAAAACTATTTCTGTTGATTCTACTATCAGTTGTCTGGTTGATTTTGCCCAACAAAATAATACAACGTACAGAGAATTAAGACTACTAAACCCATGGTTGAGGCAATACGAATTGCCAAATAAAAAAGGCAAAGCATATGAAATCAAGGTTCCGTTATAAATCAGATTATTTATAATGGCGAAAAAAACTGAGCATTTTCTAACCCCTATAATTAGAACACTTCCTTCAAACCCGGGAGTTTATCAGTTTTTTGATCAAAACGAAAAAATCATTTATGTAGGAAAAGCTAAAGACCTTAAAAAAAGAGTATCGTCTTATTTCAACAAAGAAAAATACGAAAGTGGCAAAGTAAAAGTTATGGTTAATCGTATCCGTTGCATTCAACATATTGTTGTTGATACAGAGATTGACGCATTACTTCTCGAAAACAATCTGATAAAAAAATATCGCCCAAAGTATAATGTTTTGCTTAAAGACGATAAAACCTATCCATGGATTTGTATAAAAAACGAGCCTTTCCCAAGAATATTCCCCACTCGAAACTTAATCAGGGATGGCAGCAAATATTTTGGTCCCTACGCTTCCGTGAGAATGATGAATACACTGCTTGAACTTATTCGACAGCTTTTTCAGTTCAGAACTTGCAGGTTAAATTTAAGCAGCTCAAAAATAAAAGAAAATAAGTACAAAGTATGTCTTGAATACCACATCAAAAACTGCAAAGGTCCATGCGAAGGGCTTCAAACTCCCGAAGATTACAACCAAACTATAGAGCAAATTCAGAATATTCTAAAAGGAAATCTCACTGTAGTTACAAAAGAACTTAAGAATATAATGAATGAATATTCGAAAAATTACGAGTTTGAAAAAGCCAACATAGTAAAAGAAAAAATCATTCTTCTTGAGAAATTTCAGGCAAGATCTACTGTTGTTAGTCCTACTATACACAACGCAGATGTATTTTCAATCATATCTGATGAGGAGTTTGGATATGTAAATTTTCTTAAGATTATTAATGGTGCTGTTGTGCAATCGCACACACTTGAGATGAAAAAGCAACTCGACGAACCCGATACTGAATTGCTTGAAATGGCTCTTGCAGAAATCAGAGTAAGGTTTGATGACTTTGCACCTGAGTCAATTATACCGTTTGAAGTTATTACCCGATTTCCTGACATTAAATATACGGTGCCTTCCAGAGGTGATAAGAAAAAAATATTGGAACTTTCCGAAAGAAATGCCAAATATTACAGAATGGAAAAAAACCGACAAAGGGAGTTGTTAGATCCAGATAAACATTATAAAAGAATATTGGAGAAAGTTCAAAAAGACCTTAATCTCAAAGAGCTTCCAAAGCATATTGAGTGTATTGACATTAGCAATACCCAAGGCACGTTATCAGTTGGGGCCATTGTTGTTTTTAAGAATGCCAAGCCCAGCAAAAAAGAATACAGGTCATTTAACATTAAAACTGTTGACCAACCAAATGATTACGCATCCATTGAAGAAGTTATTTTTAGAAGATATAAAAGAATAATTGAAAACAATGAAGCACTACCTCAACTTCTAATAATAGATGGCGGAAAGGGACAACTAAGCTCTGCTGTAAAGTCATTAAAAAAACTTGAAATTGTTGATAAACTTCCAACAATTGGGATTGCGAAACGACTTGAAGAAATATTTTTCCCAAATGATTCAATACCATTATACCTCGACAAAAGATCTGAAACCCTTAAACTAATTCAACAGCTTAGAGACGAAGCTCACCGTTTTAGCAATCTAAGTCATGGCAAAAGAAGAATACGTTCATCCCTAAAATCAGAACTTGAAGCAATAAAAGGTATTGGGCCAAAAAGTATTAAATCATTAATTGAAAAATTCAAGTCGGTTGAAGGTATTAAAAACGCAACCACTATAGAAATCTCCGAAATTGTTGGCAATTCTAAGGCCGCAATTATAAAAAGTCACTTCAAAATTGACAAAAACTTGCAATAATTTGCTTAATCCCATCAATTACCTTATTCATATAAATACTTTTACCATATGTTTACAATCACGTTTTTATTTATAGCTGAATTCAAGTCACAAATGCAACTTTTTGTTTAATCAAATTTAATGATAAAAATTCAATTGGTGATAAGAACCCCAATTTTTTTCTTGGTCTGTTATTTAACTTGTGTTGAACATATTGAATTTGTTGATTAGTAATATTTTCAAAAGAAGACCCTTTAGGAAAGTATTGCCTGATAAGCC
>Ga0208244_100565_pt1 | contig 33014 bp, 35 predicted proteins | sample SubbioCR12Aug_5A_FD_184828 | JGI IMG/M metagenome (GOLD analysis project Ga0208244, IMG submission 184828) | Serpentinite rock and fluid subsurface biosphere microbial communities from McLaughlin Reserve, California, USA - CR12Aug_5A (SPAdes) | ecosystem: Environmental > Terrestrial > Deep...
GCTTGGCCTTGTCTTGGGGTGTTCGCGATTAGAAGGGTATTGGCCTTCGGATGCCAGGACTTTTTGAAGGTGGAACGAAGATTTTTTGCTGGCGGCGCCAGAACCGCTTTGGGTGCGAAGATTTCCACCGTTGTGGGCTGTCAGGCCTGTATTTCCGTGCCTCAGAACGTAACAGCCGCTCCCGCCGTCAATTCTTCATCGCCGATAATCCAGCGCTTCCTTTGCTGTTGTTGGGATGAGGAGGTTTTCGGTCAGGCACTATTTATACTGGGATCGTTCGCCTTTGTTCAGCTTGCCATATCAACCCGATGATTCGTTGCCGCTTTCTGGTAAGGGTAAATTCATCCTGCGGGGCGAGGCAATGCGCCTTGCCCCGCGATGCGGGTGCGGATAGACTCCGCGGGTTGCTTTCGATCAGTCTGTTTCGTGAATTTCAATCCCCCTGCCCGCCATGCCGCGCCGACGTGAGCCCCGCCCCGCGCCCGCGCTGGAACTGAAAACCACGCGGATCGCCGGGATTCAGGTCATCCTCAACAGCGCCGAGCATGCCGCGCTGGACACCCACATCAGCACGCTGTTTGCCGCGACGCCGGACTTTTTCGGCGGCGAGGCGGCAGTGTTCGAGTGCGGGCGGCTGCCGGCCGACGCGGTTTCGCCCGACTGGGCCTGGCTGGCACAGGAACTGAAAAGCCGTGGACTGAATCCATTCGCGGTGCAGAACGCATCAAACGAACTGGCCGCAAGCGCCAGGCAGGCGGGACTGCTGGTGCTGAATGCCGCCGCGCCTGCGCCGGCTGCGGCCGAACTGGCGCCTGAACCCGAACCTGTCGCACCGGATGAAGCACCCGCAGCATCCGCCGCCGTCCCCACCCGCATCATCGACAAGCCGCTGCGCTCGGGCCAGCGGGTGTACGCGGCGGGCGGCGACATCGTGGTGCTGGCCGCGGTCAATCCCGGCGCCGAAGTGATCGCCGACGGCAGCATCCATGTGTATGCGCCGCTCAAGGGCCGGGCGCTCGCCGGCGCGCGCGGCGACGTCACGGCGCGAATTTTCACCACCCATCTCGAAGCCGAACTGGTCTCGATCGCGGGCGTGTATCGCACCTTCGACACGGCGCTGGATGCCGCCGTGGCGAAGAAGCCGGCGCAAATCCGCCTGGCCGACGCCAGCCAGATTGTCATCGAACCTCTCTAACTCCACGTAAAAGGAAGCTTTCGTGACCACCATCATCACCATCACCTCGGGCAAGGGCGGCGTCGGCAAAACCACCACCAGCGCCTCGATCGCCAGCGGCCTCGCCATGCGCGGCTTCAAGACCGCCGTCATCGACTTCGACGTCGGCCTGCGCAACCTCGACCTCATCATGGGCTGCGAGCGCCGCGTGGTATACGACTTCGTCAACGTCATCCAGGGCGACGCCAACCTGCACCAGGCGCTGATCAAGGACAAGCACGCCGACAACCTGTTCGTGCTGCCCGCCTCGCAGACGCGCGACAAGGACGCGCTCACCGAGGAAGGCGTGGAGAAGGTGCTGAAGGAACTGCAACACCAGGGCTTCGACTACATCGTCTGCGACTCGCCCGCTGGCATCGAGTACGGCGCCGTGATGGCGCTGACCTTCGCCGACGAGGCCATCGTCGTCACCAACCCGGAAGTCTCGTCGGTGCGCGACTCCGACCGCATCCTCGGCATCATCCAGTCGAAAAGCCGCCGCGCCATCGAAGGCCGCGAGCCGGTGAAGGAACACCTGCTGGTCACCCGCTATTCGCCGAAGCGCGCGCACGAAGGCGAAATGCTGACCTATACCGACATTCAGGAACTGCTGCGGATTCCGCTCTTGGGCGTCATCCCCGAATCCGAGGCCGTGCTGCACGCGTCCAACCAGGGCATCCCAGCGATCCACCAGAAAGACACGCCGGTGGCCGATGCCTACCTGGACGCGATCGGCCGCTTCCTCGGCGAAACGCACCCGCTGCGCTTCGTCGACCACGAAAAACCGGGCCTGCTAAAGCGCCTGTTCGGAGGCAAGTAATATGTCCTGGCTCTCCCTCATATTCGGCGAAAAGAAAGCCACCGCCTCGGTCGCCAAAGAGCGCCTGCAACTCATCATCGCGCGCGAGCGCGTGGGCCTGTCCGGCCCCGATTTCCTGCCCGATCTGCAAAAGGACCTGGTCGCGGTGATCTCGAAATACGTCAAGATCAACCCGGAAGACATCAAGGTCGGGCTGGAAAAGCAGGGGAATTTCGAGGTGATCGAGGTCAACATCGTGCTGCCCGAGATACGCTGATCTCGCACGCACCTGCAACTCTAGCGCGCGGCCTCAGCCGATGGGCTCAATGCGGCCATCAGCCGTCACTGGCGGGGCGAGGGAAATTCGTTATTGAGCGGCTGAGCAGGTCAGTAAGCGGTCGGCTGTGAAACCAGCGCGTATTTCTGCTGATCGGCATCTGGGTAAAAGCACTCCTGGGGCCTTAGCTCCGCACTTCATCCGCAAATTTTCTCAACGATGCAGCGCCACCCTCCAGGTCGTAAAAGGCGTAAGGGTTGAGGAACTAACGGCCCCAGAACAGATTGCGGTCCACTTCGGATAAATCCGCTTCGGCGCAGACCGAACGCCAGTGGGCAGCGATGATGCGAATTTGCGCTTCTATCATTTCAATCGCCTGCTTTTCAGAAAGCAGAAAATGATGGGCCGTTTTCAGACATGTGCTCAGGCGGCTCATTCTGTCATTGTCATGAATCAGCATGGCCTGGCTGGCTTCCTGCCCGGCGCGCCCCTGAGGGCAGATATCGTAAGCCGGGGTGAGCGTGAGCATGTCCCCATCCCAGAAGGCTGCGTGGTTGCGGGCATGGTCATCGATATTGCCGCACAGTATGTTGAAGATGATGCGGCCAAAGAGTTCACGCAGCGTGTCCTGCGCGTTGGTGAACCGCTGGCGGACGATCTCGGCCAGATCCTGATAACTGGCATAGCGCGCCATCATTTCATCAAGGGCAAGGATAGTCAGAGCCGAGACCATCGCCTTACGCTCCCAGCCGATTTTGGCCCGCTTCCTGTCAAACCGCTCGACGAGCAACACATCCTTACCTGATGCGCGGGCAAGGGAGACGGGGGCAACCTTCAGCCCCGCAAGCGCGGCGAGACGCATGGCGATGAACTCGGCCTTGACGACGCTGTAGAGGTCGTTCGAGGCGGAAAACTTGGCGACGTATTTTTTGCCGCCGTCCTCGATCAACGCCTTGGGACGTGCCCCGCCGATGGAGCTGCCATGGTGCAGGGCCTGATCCAACTCGGAGGTGAGCGGGATACCTTTTTCAACGCGCTCGACAGATTGCAGCAAGTCTTCAAGGCTGGCGGATTGCGCAGAGCGCGGAACATATTCTGTCGGCGAGGCCTGGAAATCCAGCGCGCCGATGCGGTCGGAACCAGACTCCAGCAGGAAGGCGAGTTCGGACTGATCCGCTCGGTCAAGCCCTGCGCCCTTCACCCCGAATTTGCTGTTGAGGATGACGCGCCGCCCCCAGGCATCGGGGGCAGCGTCGCGGATGCAGCCCGGCATGGACAGCCCGTCGAGCAGGGGCAATGCGCCTGATTTCAGCGGCAGTTCCGGCAGGTAAATGGAGATAGCGTCTTTGCGCCCCAGATAGGACTTGCCGTAGTGGAACGCCAGGTTTTCCGAGTTGCCTTCCGCATATAGGCGGCCAGCCACGACGGGCGCTGTTGCGCCAGGTAGCCATATCCAGACAAAGGCTTCGGCGTAGGCGTCAGAACTCATCTTTTACGCCCCCGGTCGCGCGTTTGTGGATCGCCTTGGGCATCAGGGCGAGTTTGTCGTCGGTGCGAGCGATCTTGTCGCTTAGCCGCCCGTTATCAGCGTCGAACAGATTGACCCCGACAAGGGTGGCGGCTTCGAACATGATGCCGATTTCGACCTTGGGATCGCCTTTCTCGATGCGCTGGAGTGTGCCGCGCGATATGCCGGTGCGTTCTGCCAGTTCCGCCGCGCTCAGCCCGCGTTCCTTGCGGGCAAGCCGGATAAGCTTGCCCAACAGCGTGACCGCGTCGCGTGTGTGCCGGGAATACGTTCTGTTTTCGATACGGGGCATTGGCTAAAATGAATCACCTATAAACCATACCACCATGGTATGGTCAATCTGTAGATCGTTATTCGGTTTTCTGGTTGAATGTCAAGAGGTGATCCATTTGTGGATCACCTTTATATGATGTGCGCTGTAGATAGACCGTGATTCAGCCTCATACACCCGAACAATCACCACGGTAACGACGAAATAGTCGAATATCAGCCAAACGACCGGTATGCCATCAGAAACCGATATTTTCGTCGAGGGAGCGGGAAGACTGCGAGGCCGAGAACCTGAGTTGAATAAACCGCTGACGCGGTGGTAGCCCTGGCTGCCACCGCGTTTCTCATTCTCATGCGATGCCATCCTCGTCCTGGGAATGTTCCCAGCCACGACGAGGAGAACGACATGCCTCAATTGCGCCAACGAATGGACGATGCGATGGTGTTGCGCGGGTTTGCTGTGCGCACGCGCGAAGCCTATCTGGCCTGCGTGACGGCCTTGGCCAAGAGTCAAAGGGGCCAGGCTCACATTAATTTGATCATGATGTTCACATGCCACGCCGCCCCCGCATTCACCTTGATGGCGTCCCCTTGCACATCGTGCAGCGGGGGCATAACCGCGAACCCTGCTTCTTTGGCGAGGAAGACTATCAATCCTGTCTTTACTGGCTGGGCGAGGCGCTTAAACATGACCCCAATTCCGCAATTCCGTGTGCGCGACCGCCCAGGCTTTGCGGTTTGGGTCGTACGGCGGTTTATTCAGAACCCGGTTCAGTCGCCGCGTTCGCCGAGCTTTTCCAGCCTGGCCAGCCACTTTTTTGCCGGCTCGGCTTCCAAGTTCGCAACCATGCCGATCAGGGTTTCGTGCACCGGCGCAATACCCACAAAGCCGAGGATATTGCGTTCGAGCGACTTGATGCTGTGCGCGCGAAAGTACCAGCGGTAGACCGTCGCCGGCATCCCCATGGTGACGACCACGCGCGCCGAGCGGCCGGCGAGGCCCTTTGCCGTCAGCGGATTCCTGGCCTCCCGCGAGAAAGCGAAACCGGGACGCGCCACCTGTTCGAGAAAGCCCCTGAGCAGCGCAGGCATGTCGCCCAGCCACAGCGGAAAGAAAAACACCAGGTGCTCAGCCCACTTGATAGCATCCTGCGCCGGCGCCAGATTCGGCGGCAACTCGCCCTGCTCCCATTCATGCTGGCTTCGCGGCAGTGGAAAATCAAGCGTCGCCACGTCGATGCGCCGGATCTCGTGGCCCGCCGCGCGTGCCCCCCCGGGCATACGCTTCCTCCAGCGCGTGGCACAAATGACGCTGGCCGGCATCCGGATGGCCCTGAATCAAGAGAATGTGTTTACCCACGAGGCACCTCAACGGGAATGGGTCTGTCGATCGGCCCTGGAATGTTCAACGTAGACCACCCTGATCGATCGATATTCAGGAAATGAGGCAAGGGGGTAAACCCTGCGTGTATTCGCACCACTACCCATTGGATGGGACGTTTTGGACCATCAGCCTTTCGAGCGCGCCCTGAATAACGGGAGGCCCAGGTCTTGAAAAATCAGCATGCGGGTCTAGCTTGAAGTGGGTAGCCGCTTAGCGGCTTAAATCCGTACCCAGAAACCTGTTCGATAGGAGAAAACCATGACCAACCTCACACGTCACGACCCTTCCAGCCTTGCCCGCTTCGACCCCTTCGGCGACATCGACGATCTGTTCAAGGGATTTTTCGTGCGGCCTGCGCTCCTGGAGGGCCAGCCGCAGATGCAGATCAAGATGGACCTGAAGGAGGACGACAAGGCCTATACCGTGCATGCCGACATCCCGGGCGTGAAGAAGGAAGACATCCAGGTCAGCATCGACGGCAACCGGGTTTCGATCAGCGCCGAATCCAAAATGGAGAAGGAAGAAAAAGAGGGCGAGAAGGTGCTGCGGTCCGAGCGTTACTGCGGCAAGGTGGCGCGCAGCTTCACCCTGCTGCACGACGTCGACGAGGCCCAGGCCCAGGCCAGGTACAGCGACGGGGTGCTGCAACTGACGCTGCCGAAAAAGGCGGGCACGGCGACCAGGAAGCTGGAAATCAAGTAATTTTTCGCAGCGCAGGCCAACCAGTGGGCGCCGCGATAGGCGCCGCTGCCGCCGCCCCGCCCCTTTGCCGATACAGCAGGCTACGCCGATTGAACCAGCCGATGGCGAAGCGGCGACGCGGACGACTTCGCTGCCGCTGCAGATGACTACCTCAGCGCGATCCAGTTCGTCCACGACAACGCGGTTCGTCAAGGAGCCTGCCGGGGGCCATGAAGACGAAGGCCCCGAGCACAGCCATTGAATCCGCCCACCACGTTACGGGGAAAGGGGCACACGAACCGTGTGCCCCTTTCTTTTTGTGGCCGCGGACTCATTCACCATTGAAACAAACTGCCACACCCTGAAACGGGCAGGACACGCTACAGACACCCCCCTTTTTTATGATGCTTCACATCAGCTGGCGCGAGCGCATCGATACGCAAACGCAGCATGCTGAATGACACGCGCCGACACCCCGCACGCCGATCTGGACTTCACCAGCATGGGGGCGTTAATCGAACAGGGGAAAACCGATCGGGAACGTATTCCCTGATCGCGTTCCCTGGAATGATCAAGGCCGGCCACCTGACGGGAATTCCGTTAAGTGGCCGGCCTTCGTTTGAGCCTCGTCTGCACTGCGGATTGGCTTATCCGCGATACACGCAGCCCGAGTCGTGCGTTTCCATCACCTTGATTTGAGACAGGCCCGGCAGCGCGGGCTTGAGCTGCTGCCACAGCCACAACGCCAGGTTCTCGCTGGTGGGGTTGTCCAGCCCGGCGATATCGTTCAGGTTGCGATGATCGAGCGCGCCATGGATCGGCCGCCAGGCCGCCTCGAGGTCGGCAAAGTCGAGCACCCAGCCGAGCGTGGGGTCGATGTCGCCGCTGACGGTGAGCTCGACCCGGAACGAATGGCCGTGCAGGCGCGAGCAGGGATGGGATGCGGGCAGCGCGGGCAGCCGGCGCGCGCATTGCAGGTGAAAGATGCGGAAGATGTCCATTGCGGCATTCTCGCGCAAGTCGGGGGCGCCGACCATGCAGGCACGCAACGGAATTGATTCGAAGCCGGGCCCCGGGCAAAACCCGACTCGCTTATTCAGCCACCGTGCCTGGCAGCACCTCCTGAAGGAAGGCCCCGACTGCATGCGAGTAGACCTCGCGGCTCAGCAGCAAGGCGTCGTTGTGCCCCCCGCGCAGCTCGACAAGCTGCTTCGGCTCGCGCGCAGCCGCGAGCAAGGCCTGGCCGTGGCTGAATGGAATGATCTCGTCTTCGGGGCTGTGCAGGATCAGCAGCGGACAGCGCACGCTGGCAAGCGCCGCCCGCGTGTCGTAGCGATAGCGCGCCAGCAACGACGCCGGGAAAATCGGATACAAGGCCTGCGCCAGTTCGGGGACGGACGTAAAGCTGGCGTAGAGAACCAGCCCTGCCGGCGTTTGGCGGGCGGCAAGCCAAGCGGCGATCGAGCCCCCCAGAGACTCGCCGAACAGGACGATCCGCTGCGGCAGGTGGCGTTTTTCCTGAATCAGGTAATCCCACGCCGCCAGCGCGTCCAGATAGGTTCCTTCCTCGCCCGGTTTGCCCGTGCTGGCGCCGTAACCGCGGTAGTCGATGATGAGAATGTTCAGCCCCAGCCGGTGGAACACCGCGATCGGATCGAGACGGTGCCCGATGTTGCCGCCGTTGCCGTTCAGATAGAGCAGCGTGCCGCGCGCGGCGGGCGCCGGGATGTACCAGCCCGCAAGCGTCTCGCCGTCCGCGGTGCCGAGCCTGACCGCTTCGAAGGCAAGGCCGATGTCGGCCGGCGTAGCCGTCACCTGCCGCGAGGGCAGGTCGGGGAAGTAGATGAAGCGCTCCTGGAACGCGTAGAGATAGAGTACCAGGCCCGCATACACGGCCACAGCCCAGCCTAGCATTGCAGCCATCCAGCGCATGGTTTCTCCCGTCTCGGCATTCCTTCATCATAGACAGCATCAGGTTCACATCGCGCGGTGACGGTCGCTTGAACCCAGAAACTGCAGTTGACCGCTCATTTCCCTCACAGGAACCGCATGAATACTGCTTTCCCGGTCAACATCCTGGTGCATGGCTGCAACGGGTCCACCGGGCGATTCCACGCGCTGGCCGAAGTGCTCGCCTTTCATGGCCAGCAAAGCGCCTGCCTCGCCTACAACGACCGCGACAGCCTGATGGTGAGTTCCGGTCAGCTCGCCCACGCGATCGACACGCTCGCGGCCGCCTCGGATTTCATCCAGAAGCCGGGCACGCTCGCCGCGCAGGTCAGCCGCCTCCTCAAGGTCGTCACCGACGAACGCGACTCCTGCCGCCGTCGCAGCGACACCGGCCGCTGCATCGAGAGCGACCACATTTTCAGCCTGAACGAGCAGCGGCACCCGCCGGTCACCCGCGCAGCCCGCACCACCGACGTCGAGGTCGTCGCCGGGCACGTCGAAATCGTCGGCTAATCCGGCGTCACGCCGCACAAGCTGATCGACGTGTTCCAGCGCGAAGGCATCGTGCGCGCCACCCCGCCGGAACGGCAGTCCGCGTTCCAGGCGCTGCTGGTTCAGTTGTATGGGCAATGAAGTGCGGGCGGCGGGGTAAAATCGAACTTTCGCCCGATTAAACAATCGCATGACCCGCTATCACTTTTGGAGCCTTCATGTTTGCGCAACGCCTGACCGTCGCGGCCGCCGCCGCTTTGATCCTGCTGTCGATCAGCGCCTGCTCCTCGGAAGCCGGGCCCACCCTGACCGCGCCTGAAGCCTTTGAAAAGGCCCAATCCGGCCAGCTGACGCTGATCGACATCAGGCGTCCCGATGAGTGGCGGCAGACCGGCGTCGCCCCGGACGCGCTGCGGATCAACATGGTCCATCCGCAGGGCGTGACCGGTTTCGTGGGCCAGGTGGCCGCCGAACTCGAAGGCCAGCGCGACACGCCGATCGGCATCATCTGCCGCACTGGCAACCGCACCACCCACATGCAGAAAGCGCTGCAGGAAGCCGGCTTCACCCAGGTCTACAACATCAAGGAAGGCATGGTCGGCAGCGGTGCCGGGCCGGGCTGGATTGCGCGCGGGCTGCCGGTGGAAGCCTGCAAGGCCTGCTAAGCGGCCCCGCCGCCACAGCAGCCGCCCGACCTGCCCGCCAACTGGATCGGCGGACACGGCACCGTGGCGTAGGAGCAGAACACGCAGCAGTCGCCCGGCTTGGGCTTCAGTACCGTATGACAGGCCTCGCATTCATAAAACCACTGACAGGCATCCGACGGCATGGTCTCGGTTTTGACATGCCCGCAGACAGGACAAGTCAGCGTGGATTCCAGCGCCACGTCCAACAGGGTCTGTTTGGTGTCCATCGGTCTTTCCTGATTGCCTCGATGGACGTACGATAAGCGCCGTACCCAAGTACGGAGTCAAGATGCAGACCTTCACCATTGCCAGGCTGGCGCAGGCGGCGGGCGTCAACGTCGAGACCATCCGCTTCTACCAGCGCCGCGGCCTCCTGGCCGAGCCCGCCAAGCCCCTGGGCGGCATCCGCCGTTACGGCGAGACCGAGGTGGCACGGGTGCTGTTCATCAAGGCGGCGCAGCGCATCGGCTTCACGCTGGACGAGATTGCGCTGCTGCTGCAGCTGGATGACGGTGCCCAGTGTTCAGAGGCCCGGGCAATCGCCGAGCACAAGCTCGCCGACGTGCGGAAGCGTTTGCAGGATCTTCAGCGCATTGAAGCGGCGCTGGCGCTGCTGGTGGATCGCTGCGCCAGCCGGCGCGGCACGGTGAGCTGCCCGCTGATCGAGGCGCTGCAGCCCACCTCCCCCGCGGTCTGAAAATCAGGCCGTGATTTCCTTCGCCAGCGCGTTGCGCCGCCCGGTCTCGCTGCCGGTGAGCGCGAAACCCTGCAGGCGGCCGGCTGCATCGGTGTGCAACGCGCAGATGCCGGTGTCGCTGCAATCGACCTTCCAGCCGCCGACCGCACCGATCTTCGGCGGCAGCACCGCAACCGGATGCGCCGGGGTTTTCACCATCACCGGCATCGCCGGATAGACCACCGGCGTCGGGGTGCCGGTGAGCGTGGCGGCGAGTGCGCGCGCCTGCACCATCAGCGGCTGCACGTACGGCAGATTAAGCCCCTCGACTTCGGCACAGTCGCCCATGGCATAGACGTTGACCGCGCCAGTTTCGAGCAGGCCATTAGTCTGAATGCCGCGCCCGACCGGGATGCCGGCCGCCTGCGCCAGCTGGGTGCGCGGGCGCAGGCCGATCGCCGACAGCACGGCGTCCGCTGTGATGGTACCGCCGTTGTCCAGCTCGATCCGATAGCCGTCAGCCGTCCGCTCGACACTTTTTCCGCTGCGCCCGAAATGCCACCTCGCCCCCAGCGCGGCGAGGCTGTCGGCCAGGCGCTGGCCGGCTTCCACCGGCAGCAGCCGCTCCAGCGGCCACGCGCCCAGATGCACCACGTCGACCGCGAAGCCGGCGTGCGCCAGGTCGTTGGCGAACTCGCAGCCGATGAGGCCGCCGCCGAGCACGACGATGCGCTTTTTGCCGTCGATGGCGCTGCGGAAAGCGGCGTAATCGGCCAGGTCGTTCACCGCCAGCACGCCGGCGGCGCCACTGCCGGACAGACCATGCGGAAACGGGTCGGCGCCGAGGGCGAGCACCAGCTTGCTGTATTCCAGCTCGCCGCTGTCGGTGCGAATGCGCCGGCCCTGCGTGTCGATCGCAGTGACGCGGGTGTGCGTCAACACCGTCGCATTCTGGTCGGCCGCCATCTTCTCGGCGCTGGCGCTGGCGAGCGCCGCGGCCGTCCTGCCGGTGGAGAGCGCATTCGACAGGTTGGGCTTGGAATAGAACGCGCCGTCGTCAGCGGTGACGAGCGTGACCGGCGTGACCGTGTCGCGCTTGCGGATTTCCTTCAGCAGGGTGTAGCCGGCGAGGCCGGAACCGACGATGACGATGGGGTGCATGACAAACTCCTGGATTCAAATTGCGGAAGACATTCAAAACGCCTCCCGTTGTGGTCGACGATCAGGCGGTGATTTCGGCCATCTCGAAATCGGCCTTGGATACGCCGCAGTCCGGACATTCCCAGCCTTCCGGCACGTCCTCCCAGCGGGTGCCGGGGGCGATGCCGTGCTCCGGGTCGCCTTTGGCTTCGTCGTAGATGTAACCGCAAACGATGCATTGCCAAGCTTTCATGATGTGTCCTTTCAAGTCGTAAAAATATTCAGTGATTCGCTCAGGCGGCAATCGCGTCTTTTTGCGCCTGGTAATGCTTCGCATGCTTTTCTTCGACCTTGGCCAGCGCGGCGAAGCGCTTGGCGGCCTTTTCCAGCACGCTTTTGAACATCTCGGCGTGTTCCTTCGACTCGGCGATCTGCTCGTCGATCTCGGCCACCGCGGCGTCATGGCCTTCCTGCATCGCTTCGTGGCGGAACTTCGGATACATCTCGGTGTATTCGTGGGTCTCGCCGTCGATTGCGTACTGCAGGCACTTGGCCGGGGTCATCGTCTCGTCGGCGAAGAGCAGCTCGGCGTGGCCGAAGGCGTGCTGCATCTCCTGCGCGGCGGTGTCCTCGAACACCTTGGCGGTGGCTTCGTCGCCGACCTTGCGACACTGGCGCGCGAACCACATGTATTTGATGTGGGCCATCGATTCGCCGGCGAAGGCGGCTTCGAGGTTCTGGATGGTCGGGGATTTCGTGTTCTGCATGGTGGGCTCCTGTGTGGTTGATTCATGTTGTCAATCAAGACAGGACGAATGTTATAGAATAGCTATCAATCGATCCAATGGATACTCTGGATAAGCACGATTGAAAACATCAATCACTGTATTCCGGGCAGGCGCTGTGCAACACTTTGTTTTTCTTCGCCACAGAGATCCACCATGCGCCCCCTGCTGACCGCCATCCTGCTTGCACCGACCGCCATGCCCGCTGCCGCCGCACCCCCCACCCTGCAGCCCGGCCTGTATGACATTTCCGTGCAGATCGTGATGAAAGGCATGCCGATGCAGATGCCGGCGATGACGTTCCGGCAATGCCTCACCGCCCAGGATGTCGCCGACGGCAAGGCCTATGCCGCCAACGAAAACAAGGACTGCACGATCGGCAAGCTCATTCAAAGCGGCAATCAGGTCGGCTACGACTTCAACTGCGCCATGGAAGGCGGTCAGCGCATGGTGGGGCGCGCCAGCGGCACCACCCATGCCAACGGCTACGACGTCCTGATGAGCGGGCGCTTCGTCCCGGCGATGGAAGGCATGGGCGAATTCAGCCAGAAGCTAAGTGCAAAACGGCTCGGCGCCTGTAAATAAACAGGTGTCCGGAATTTACATCGAACGAACGTTCAGCGGCTGGAATGCCGAAGCCGCGTTCCGTGTTGTCTCCGTGAACCTTGTCGGTTGATTCGATTGCCCGGATTATTCCTGGCGTAGCTCACGGCTATGCCAAACACGGGTAATCAGGGCATCGTCCGTTGGCAGGATGTGATAGCGAAGGATGTAGGCGCTGCGGCCAAACTGGGCAGGCCACTCCCTGAATTCGGCTCTTGGCGATCCGATGTGTGGATTGTCGGCAATCCTGTTCGCCGCCTCTTTGGATAACCGCGGCCGCACGTTGTGCGGCAAGCGGACTGACTGGCGCAAGAAAGTCATACAGCCGCGCGATATCGTCGATGGCATCGGGATGCCAGATCAACGCGGGCATTCGGTGCGATTTCCCGCCACCAGGTCGACCAGCCATGCTTGTGCTTTCTCGTTCGATACCGCTGGCGTGCCAGCCAGATAAGAATCCAGCCGGGCACGGTCGATTTCAAGCGACAGCGCATCGGTACACACAGCAGCCAGACAATCCTCAACCGTCATGCCTGCGCGATGCGCGGCTGCGATGACAGAGGCTTCGAGCGGGGCGGTCAGCGAGACGGTAAGCATGGGAAAACCTTGTCAAACAAGCTGATTTTATTTTAACCCAGGCAACGACAACAGGCAGTCCCGGCTTCGAATTGCGTCCGGTGAACTCGGGGCCTGGCTGAAAATCCATGCATACACGACGACACGACAACGCCATCAACCGCCTGAGACTTTTCACGGCGCCCGCTTTAATCCGGGCAGGCGCTGTGCAACACTTTGATTTCTTGCATTCCGGGAATTCGCCATGCGCTCCTTTCTGACCGCCGCCCTGCTCATCCTGACCGCCCTGCCCGCTGCCGCCGCACCCCCCACCCTGCAGCCTGGCCTGTATGACATTTCCGTGCAGATCGTGATGAAAGGCATGCCGATGCAGATGCCGGCGATGACGTTCCGGCAGTGCCTCACCGCCCAGGATGTCGCCGACGGCAAGGCCTATGCCGCCAACGAAAACAAGGACTGCACGATCGGCAAGCTCATTCAAAGCGGCAATCAGGTCGGCTACGACTTCAACTGCGCCATGGAAGGCAGCCAGCGCATGATGGGGCGCGCCAGCGGCACCACCCATGCCAACGGCTACGACGTCCTGATGAGCGGGCGTTTCGTCCCGGCGATGGAAGGCATGGGCGAATTCAGCCAGAAGCTGAGCGCGAAGCGGCTCGGCGCCTGCAAGTAAGTCGACCCCGATCACCTGATGGACTGGACGCTGTTCGGCTCGGCGCTGCTGTCGTCGACCCTGTTTCCCGGCGGCTCCGAAGCGCTGCTGCTATATCGCCTGCACCAGGGCGCCGATCCGCTTGCGAGCGTGCTGACGGCCACGGTTGGCAATGTGCTCGGCAGCCTGATCACCTATGGCATGGGACGGTTCGGCAGGCAGGCTGTGCGGCAACGCAGCGAAAAGGCCGAACTGCGGGCCGCGCGTGCCGAACGCTGGTTTGCCCGCTACGGCCGCCCCAGCCTGCTGCTGTCCTGGCTGCCGGTGGTCGGCGATCCGCTGTGTCTGGTGGCCGGGGTGCTGCGCGTCGGCGTCGGCAGTTTTCTGCTGCTGGTGACGCTGGGCAAGCTGGCGCGCTACGCCGCGCTGGCGTGGCTGATGTAAGCGGGCGAAACACGCCCTCAGAATCCATACCCCTCACCCATTCCAAACAGGATCGCCACGCCCAGGATCGCAAAAATCGCCGCGGCGATGGCATGCACCAGCCGCACCGGCATGCGGTGGGCAGCGCGCTCGCCCAGGTAAACCGCCGGCACGTTGGCGATCATCATGCCGAGCGTGGTGCCCGCCACCACCCAGAGAAATTCGCCGTACTGCGCCGCCAGGGCGATGGTGGCAATCTGGGTCTTGTCGCCCATTTCCGCGAGAAAGAATGCCACCAGCGTGGTGCCGAACACGCCGAACTGAACCAGCCTGGCGTCGGGCGCGTCCAGCTTGTCGGGAATCAGGATCCACACCGCCATGGCGAGGAACGACAGGCCCAGCAGCCAGCGCAGGATTTCGGGTGACAGCAAGGTCGTGATCCATGTCCCCAGCGCGCCGGCGAGACCATGATTCGCCAGCGTGGCGACGAGAATGCCGAGGATGATGGGAACGGGCTTGCGGAATTTTGCGGCAAGCAGGAAGGCGAGCAGCTGGGTCTTGTCGCCGACTTCGGCCAGCGCGACCACGCCTGTTGAGATGAGAAATGCGTCCAATTGAAGCTCCGGGCCGGTTCCACGCAATGACCCGACTGCCACGCCGGCCAACCGGGGCAATCAGGTCAAAGGTCTTGCCAGGCGTGGGGGCCGCGTGTGCCATGGCCGAACGGCCAAGTATGTTGACACACGCCCCGCTGAACCTGCCGCGGGCGACTACTCCCCAATGACGGCCGCCATCCTACTTGGATGCAGGCACCTCGTCCAGCTTGCCGGTCTTGCGCCGCAACCAGGCTTCCATCCGCGCCATGCTCACGTAGAAGGTGGGCGTGATGTAGAGCGTGAGGAACTGCGAAAACAGCAGGCCGCCGACCACCGCGATGCCGAGCGGCCGCCGCGCTTCGGCGCCGGCGCCGAAGCCGATGGCGATCGGCAGGGTGGCGACGATGGTCGACAGCGTGGTCATCAGGATCGGGCGCAGGCGCACCAGGCTGGCCTCGACGATGGCGTCCTCGGCGCTCATCCCCGCGCGCTGCCGGGTCAGGGCGAAGTCGATCATCATGATGCCGTTCTTCTTCACCAGCCCCACCAGCAGGATAAGGCCGACGAAGCTGAAGATGTTGAGCTCCACCTCCAGCAGCAGCAGCACCAGCAGCGCGCCGAAGCCCGCCAGCGGCAAGGCCGTCAGAATGGTGAGCGGATGGCCGAGGTGTTCGTACAGCACCGCCAGCACCATGTAGATGATCAGCACGGTGAACAGCAGCAACCAAGGCAGGGTGACGGTCGATTCCTGGAATTTCTGCGCCGCACCGGTAAGCTCGGCGGTGACGTCGGCCGGCAGCACCTCGTTGGCGGCGGCCAGCGCGGCGTCGAGCGCGGCGTCGAGCGACGCGCCCGGCGCCAGGTTGAACGACAGCGTGACCGCCGGCTGCTGGCCGTAGTGATGCACCGCAATCGGCCCCACGCCGGGCTCGACCCTCGCCACCGCGTCGATCCGGGTCAATTCGCCCGATGCGGTGCGCAAGGGCAACTGGCCGATGATGGCCGGATTGAGCTGCGCTTCGGGCAGGATTTGCAGGCTGACCGTGTACTGGTCGTTGGCGCCGTAGATCTCGCTGATGCGGCGTCCGCCGAGCGCGTCGTACAGGGTCTGCTGCACTTGCTGCGCGCTGATGCCGAGCCGCGCCGCCTGCACCGGGTCGAGCACCACGCGCAACTCGGGATTGCGCAGCTCGAGGTTGCTGTTGACGTCGACCAGCAGCGGCACCTCGTCGAGACGCTTTTCGACCGCAGCCGCAGCGGTTTTCAGCGCATCGAAATCGCTCGACTTCAGGGTCAACTGGTAGTCGCTGCTGGCAATCAGCGAGCCGACGTTGATCGACGCCGGGTTCTGCAGCGTGACGTTGACGCCGCCGACCTGGCGCGTCGCAACGCGCAATTCGTCGATCACGTCGTCGGCGCCGATGCGGGTATCGCGCGGCGCCAGCCGGATCACCAGGCGGCCGACGTTGCCCCCGGTGACGCCGCCGCCGGCCTGCCCGGCAGAGGACATCAGGCCTGCGACCGCAGGATGCTTCTGCACGATGTCGGCGATGCGCTGCTGGCGGATGGAAAGTTCCTCGAACGGAATGCCTTCCGGATACTGGATGCTGGCGAAGATCATCCCGGAATCGACGCGCGGGATGAAGCCCTGCTTCACCTGGCCGGCCAGCCAGACCATGCCGCCCAGCACTGCCGCCGACAGCAGCAGCATGGCGCCGCGATGGCGCATGCTGGCGCGCAGGGTATCGCCGTAAAAACCCTGGAAGCGCGTGAAGCCGGCCTCGAAGCCGCGCGACAGGGGGTTGTTGAGCGGCTCGTGCGACAGCCCGCGCGCGCACAGCATGGGCGTGAGGGTCAGCGCCACCACGCCGGACAGCAGCACGGCGACGGCGATGCTGATCGCGAACTCCTGGAACAGGCGCCCGATCATGCCGCCCATGAACAGGATGGGCAGGAACACCGCCGCCAGCGACACCGTCATCGACACCACGGTGAAGCCGATTTCCTGCGCACCGTCGAGCGCGGCCTGCATCCGCGTCTTGCCCATGTCGAGATGGCGCGCGATGTTCTCGATCACCACCACCGCGTCGTCGACCACGAAGCCGATCGCCAGGATGATCGCCATCAGGCTCAAATTGTTGAGGCTGTAACCCGCCAGGTGCATGAAAGCGAAGGTGCCCAGCAACGAGCTCGGCAGCACCAGCGCGGCGATCAGGGTGGCGCGCAGCTTGTGCAGAAAGGCAAAGATGACCAGGATCACCAGGATCATCGCCAGCACCAGGGTGAAGTTGACTTCGTGCAGCGTGTCCTTGACGAACAGCGAGCGGTCGAAATGCACCTGCAGGCTCACCCCGTCCGGGAGGTCGGCCTCGATCTGCGGCAGCATCGCGCGGATGCGCTCGGCCACCTCGACCGTATTGGCGCCAGGCTGGCGCTGTACCGCCAGCACGATGGCGCGGGTGCCGTTGTACCAGGTGCGCGTCTTGTCGTTTTCGACGCTGTCCTCGGCGCGCCCCAGGTCCTTCACCCTGAGCGCCACGCCGTCCTTGTAGGCGACGATGATGTTGCCGAAGTCTTCCGCGTTGGCGAGCGACACCGGCGACTTCACCGAATAGGCGCGGCTGGCGCCGTCGAGCGTGCCCGACGGCAGGTTGGCATTGGCCGACTGCACTGCCTGGATGACGTCGGGAAAACTCAGTCCGCGCTGCTGCAGCTTGGCCGGATCGAGATACAGCCGCAGCGCGTATTTCTGCGAACCGAACACCAGCACCTGCGCCACCCCGCTCATGCCCGACAGGCGCTGCGCCACCCGCGAGTCGGCAATCGCGTCGAGCTCGGTCAGCGGCAGGCGCTCGGCCGACAGCGCCCGATAGAGGATGGGCGAATCGGCCGGATTGATTTTTCTTAACTGCGGCGGGTCGATGCCGGCGGGCAGGTTGCGCGCCGCCTGCGCAATCGCGGTCTGCACGTCCTGCGCGGCGGCGTCGATGTCGCGCGCGAGCTCGAATTGCAGCGTGATGCGGGTCGAGCCCTGGCTCGACTGCGAACTCATCGACTCGATTCCCGGCACCGTCGACAGCTGGCGTTCCAGCGGCATCGCCACCGTGTTGGCCATGGTCTCGGGGTTGGCGCCCGGCAGGCTGGCGTCGATGCGCAGGGTCGGGAAATCGACCTGCGGCAGATCGTTCACCGGCAGCTGCTTGTAGGCCAGCGCGCCGAACAGCACCATCGCCAGCACCAGCATCAGCGTGGCGACCGGACGTTCGATGAAGATGCGCGAGAGATTCATGGGGAGAAAAAGAACGTATCCGCGAAGGACGCGAAGGGACGCGAAGAAGAAAACACCCACTCACCCAAACGCTTAAGGAAACGATCAATTCCGTCATCGCGAGGAGCGCAGCGACGCGGCGATCCAGAAGCCTTTGATTTATTCGGCTCCATCAAACACGGAACCACAGTGGGCGCAATCCCGTCGTTTCTGCTTCGCGCACCTTCGCGTCCTTCGCGGACAGGCTTTACCCGTTTCATGATTTTTCTTCGAGCGTGACCTTGCCGCCCGCCTTCAGGCGCTTGGGCACTTCGACCAGCACCGCCTCGCCCGCCTGCAGTTCGCCCTCGACCACCAGCTGGCCATCAAGGCTGTAGGTCGCGCGTACCGGCTGCACCACCGCGCGGCCGTCGCGCACCACATAGACATAGGCGCCGTCCTGCCCCTGCTGCAGCGCCGCCTCGGGCAGCACCTTGACGTTGGCGAGGCTGCCCAGCAACAAGCGCAGCCGCACGCCCTGCCCCGGCATCAACGCGCCCGGCGAGCCGGCAATGCGGACCTTCAGCGGCACCGCGCCGGTGGCGGGATCGAGCTGGGTGTCGACGAACACCAGTTCGCCCTGCACCGCGCTTGCCTGCTGCGCCGCGGCGCCGAGCGAATCCGGCCTCACCTCGGCCATCACCTTGCCGGCCGCGCGCGCTGCGATGACCTGCGGCCAGTCGGCCTCGGCCAGCCCGGCGCGCGCGTCGAGCGCGCCCGGTGCGACGATGGTGGTGAGCGGCTCGCCGCCGGCCTGCGCCAGGTTGCCCTGGCGGATCGCGATGCGTCCGACGCGGCCGGCGATCGGCGCGCGGACCTGTGCGTACTGGGCGTCGAGCCGCGCCGACTCCAGTTCGGCGCGCACGCTGCCGGCACGCGCGCGCGCGGTTTCCAGCGCCACCTGGGCGTCGTCGAATTCCTGCTGGCTGATGTAGCCCGGCGGCATCAGCGGCGCCAGACGCGCCAGCTTCTGTTCCGCATCGGCGGCTTCGGCGCGGGCGCCGGCCAGCGCCGCCTGGCTTTGTGCGATGCGCGCCTGCGCCGGCCGCGCGTCCAGCGTAAACAGCGTCTCGCCCGCCCGCACCTGGTCGCCTTCCTGCACATGTTGGCGCAGCACCGTGCCGCTGGCCTGGGCGACGATCGCCGCCTGCTGCGCCGCTTCCAGCGTGCCGGGCAGATCGATCACGCGCGGAAAGTCGCGCACCGCCACCGCCACGGCCTTCACCGCAAGCGCCCGCTCGCCGCCGTCTTTCTTGTCGTCGCCGGTTTCAACGAACTGGGTGCGAACCACCACGCCGGCGATCAGCGCCAGCACGATGACGGTGACGAGTATGCGAACTTTCATATTGGAAACCTCAGTTCATTCACCACGGAGGCACAGAGACACAGAGTTGAAAAGCAAAGAAACAGTCCTGAAAAGTCCCTGCAATGGATTGTTTTCTCCGTGTCTCTGTGCCTCTGTGGTGAACCGCATTTTCCAGGTTCATGGATTTCTTTCATATGCGAGGGAGGCGGCCCAGCGCATGGTTCAGACGGGAAAATGCCGCCAGCCAGTCGGAGTCGGCCTGCGCCTGCGCCTGCCGCGCGCGCGCTAGGTCGGCCTGCGCGGTCAGCCATTCCAGCAGGCTGCCGACGCCGGCGCGATAGCGCGCCTCGGCCGCCTGCGCCGATTCGCTGGCGCTGTCGAACTGCACCGCCACGCCCTCGCGCCGATCCTGCGCGTGGCGCACGTCGTGATAGGCCGCGGTCACCGCCAGCGCCACCTGGCTGCGCTGCGACTCGGCTTCGGCCTGCAGGCGCTCGGCATCGCGCTCGGCTGCGCGCGCCTGTGCCGCCAGCCTGCCGCCGTCGAACAGCGGCACCGACAGGTTCACCCCGGCGTTGTAAGTGGTCGACGGCGACCGCTCGTCTTCCAGAAAAAAGGTGCGCCCGCTGTTGGCGGCCAGCGACAGGCTCGGCCAGCGCGCCGCCCGCGCGCGTTCGGCCTCGGCCCGCGCGCTCGCAGCGGCCGCCTGCAGGGCGCGCAGATCGGGACGCTGCTGCCCGGCCTCGGCCAGCAGTTCGACCAGCAGGGTCGCGGCGTCCAGCGCGGGCGGCGGCGCGGTTTCCCAGTCGAGCAGCAGCCCACGCGTCTGTTCGATGCCCGCCGCCTGTTTCAACAGGGCCTCGGCCTTGGCGATATCCCGCTCCGCCAGCTGCCGCGCCAGCGTCGCTTCGCTCAGGGCGGCGCGCGCGCGCAATTGGTCGGCGCGCGCAGCCAGACCGCCGCGCAGGCGCATCTCGACCGCGTCGAAACTGGCCCGCAGCGCGGCTTCCTGCTCGGCCTGCGCCGCCCGCTGCGCGCGCGCGGCAAGCACCGCGAAATAAGCGGTCTCCACTTCGGCGACCGTGTCCTGCAAAACGCGGTTGCCGTTCAGCAGGGTGGCGATGAGTTGGTAGCGCTGGGCGTCGATGCTGGCTGCGCGCGCGCCGAAGTCGTAGAGCACGTAGGCGAGGCCGAGACTGGGGCCATAGCGGTGCAGGGTCGGTACCGGCGCACCTGAACTCGACAGCGCGCGGCTCTGGGTGAAATTGAATTGACCGCTGAGGGTGGGCCAGTTGGCGGCGCTGGCGGCATCCAGCCGGGCGGCCTCGGCCTGAATGCCGAGCCAGGCGACACGCGAATCGGGATGCTCGCGCAGCGCGTGTTCGGTGAGTGCGGCCAGGCTGGCAAAGCGAACGGCGTCGGTTTTCGCGGCCGGCGCCTGCGCTTGAACAGGCAGCGCATCGGGCCGTGACCAGAAGTCGCCGGGGCGCGGCGGCAGGTCAAGCGTAGCCGCGTGGCAGGAGACCGACCACGTGGCGAGCAGGAGGATGGGCAGGCGTGGCTTCAAGATGCCTGGATTCTAAACGACTCCCAAGCCGACCCCACGCCGGGCGCGCAAGTTCCGTCTGGCCCGGCCGTGCCGTCCTTCCTTCCCATCGACGGCGCGAGGCGACCTACTGCCGGCGCAAGGCCTGGGCGGCCGCCACCATGTTTTGCAGGGCCGCCTCGGTTTCCGGCCAGCCGCGCGTTTTCAGGCCACAGTCCGGATTGACCCAGAGATTGCGCGGCGGGATGACCTGCGCGGCCTTTTCCAGCAGCCGCGTCATGGCTTCCGTCGACGGCACCCGCGGGCTGTGGATGTCGTAGACGCCGGGGCCGATCTCGTTGGGATAGTGGAAATCGCCGAAGCCGCGCAGCAGTTCCATGTCCGAGCGGCTGGTCTCGATGGTGATGACGTCGGCGTCCATCGCCGCGATGGCGGGCAGGATGTCGTTGAATTCCGAATAGCACATGTGGGTGTGAATCTGCGTCGCGTCCGCCACCCCGGATGCGCTGATGCGGAAGGCGCGGCTCGCCCAGTCGAGATAGGCCGGCCAGTCCGCGCGCCGGAGCGGCAGGCCTTCGCGGTAGGCCGGCTCGTCGATCTGGATGATGCCGATGCCGGCGCGCTCGAGGTCGTCCACTTCGTCGCGGATCGCCAGCGCGATCTGCAGCGCGGTGGCGGCGCGCGGCTGGTCGTCGCGCACGAAGGACCATTGCAGGATCGTCACCGGGCCGGTGAGCATGCCCTTCATCGGCTTGTCGGTGAGCGACTGCGCGTAGGTCGTCCAGCCCACGGTCATCGGGCCGGGGCGCGACACGTCGCCATAAATGATCGGCGGCTTGACGCAGCGGCTGCCGTAGCTCTGCACCCAGCCGTTTTGCGAAAACGCAAAGCCGGCCAGCTGTTCGCCGAAGTATTCGACCATGTCGTTGCGCTCGGCTTCGCCATGCACCAGCACGTCGATTCCCAGGGTTTCCTGTTTTTTGACGGCGATGCCGATCTCGCGCCGCATCGCGGCGGTGTAGTCGGCCGCGCCGAGTTCGCCTTTCTTGAAGCGCGCGCGGGCGCTGCGGATTTCGGTTGTCTGCGGGAAGGAGCCGATGGTGGTGGTGGGAAACGCCGGCAGCTTGAAGCGCGCGCGCTGCGCGGTCTGGCGGATGTCGAAAGCGCTGCTGCGGCTGTCGTGGGTCGCCGTCAACGCGGCCAGCCGCACGGAGACGGCCGCATCGTGCACCCGCTTCGACGCGCGGCGCGCGGCCAGCGCGGCGGCATTGCCGGCCAGCTTTGCGGCGACTGCATGACGGCCGCCGTTGAATGCAGTCTTGAGCGTGGCCAGTTCGTCCAGCTTCTCGTCGGCGAACGCCAGCCAGCTGCGGATTTCGGGATCGAGCGCGGTCTCGGCGGCAAGGCTTGCCGGCACGTGCGAGAGCGAGCACGACGGCGCCAGCCAGAGGCGGTTGCCGAGGCGCTGATGCAGGCCGTCGAAACGCGCGAGCACGGCGGCCAGATCGGTCTTCCAGACGTTGCGGCCGTCGATCGCGCCCGCCGACAGGATTTTGGTGGCGGACAGCCAGTCGGCCACCTGCGCCAGTTCGTCGTCGCCGCGCACGCAGTCGACATGCACGCCGGCCACCGGCAGCTTCAGCGCCATCAGCAGGTTCTCGCGCAGCGGGCCGAAATAGCTGGCGAGCAGCAGCTTGACCCCGGCCGCGTTCAGATAATGGTAGGCGCGCTCGAACGCCGTCCGCCAGTCGGCCGGCAGATCGAGGGCGAGAACCGGCTCGTCGATCTGCACCCATTCCACCCCCTGCGCTTTCAGCCGCGCCAGAATCTTCGCGTAGACCGGCAACAATCGGTCCAGTAAATCCAGACGGTTGAAGCCGGCCGTCTTTTCCTTGGCCAGATGCAAAAACGTGAGCGGGCCGATCAGCACCGGCTTCGGATTGAACCCCGCGGTCTGTGCTTCGGCGACCTCGTCGAACAGCCATTCCGCGCCCAGCGAAAACGGCGTATCGGGTTTGAGTTCGGGGACGAGGTAGTGGTAGTTGGTGTCGAACCACTTGGTCATTTCCATCGCATGGCAGGCGTCATTGCCGCGCGCCAGCTGGAAATATTCCGGCAGGCTGATCTTCTCGCCGAAGCCGAAGCGCGCGGGCGCGCAACCCAGCAGCGCGACCTGGTTCAGCATCGGGTCGTAAAATGCGAAATCGCCCACGCTGACAAAATCCAGCCCGGCTTCGTGCTGACGCCGCCAGTTGGCCTGGCGGATGCCGCTTGCCACCGCCCGCAACGCCGCCTCGTCGATCTCGCCGCGCCAGAAGGCTTCCTGGGCGAATTTCAGTTCGCGGTTCGGGCCGATGCGCGGAACGCCCAGTACGTGTGTCAGTGCCATGTGTGGCTCCCATTGGATGAACGATGGACACCATGATGCCGACCCGCGTAACATGAAACAAACGAATAGTTTTCATCCATTACATGAACAATACTCATATCGAGCTGCGCCATCTGCGGCTGCTGCAGGCGGTGGCGGAAGCCGGCGGACTGACCGCCGCCGCCGAACGCCTGCACCTCACGCAGTCGGCGGTTTCGCATCAGTTGAAGGCGCTGGAAGCGGCGCTGGGGTTGCCGCTGGTCGAGCGCGCCGCGCGTCCGGCACAGCTCACCGCCGCCGGGCGCCGCCTGCTGGCGCTGGCGCACGCCGCGCTGCCGCAGGTGGATGCCGCGCTGCGCGACCTGTCCAAATTGCGCGACGGCGACGCCGGCGAACTGCGCATCGCGGTGGAATGCCACACCTGCTACGACTGGCTGATGCCGGCGATGGACAGCTACCGCGACGTCTGGCCGGCGGTAGAACTCGACCTGCTGGGCGGCTTCCAGGCCGACCCCATCGCCCTGTTGCTGGAGCAGCAGGCCGACCTGGTGGTGACCTCCGACCCCACGCCGCGCGCGGGGGTGGCGTATGCGCCGCTGTTCGGCTTCGAGATGCTGGCGCTGCTGCCGCCCGGCCATGCGCTCGCCGCAAAAAAATGGCTGCTGCCGCGCGACTTTGCCGCGCACACGCTCATCACCTATCCAGTGCCGGAAGACCGCCTCGACCTGGTGCGGCGCGTGCTCGCCCCCGCCGGGGTCCGTCCGCCGCGGCGCGAAGCGCAGTTGACGGTGGCGATCCTGCAACTCGTCGCCAGCCGTCGCGGCCTGGCCGCGCTGCCGGCGTGGGCGGTCGCGCCGTATCTGGAACGCGGCTACGTTATTGCGCGTCCGATCGGCAAGCACGGCCTGTGGGCGGAGTTGCATGTCGCGCTGCGCTCAGCCGACGCCGGCCGCGCCTACCTTGCCGATTTCGTCGACACCGTGCGGCGCGACAGCTTTGCCCGGCTGCCCGGCTTGCGCCCGGCTATCATTCAGCCATGAAACCCCACCTCAGCTTTCGCCTCATCCTCGGCGACGACATCGCGCTCGGCCCCGGCAAGGTGCAGTTGCTCGAAGCCATCCGCGACGCCGGCTCCATCGCCGCTGCCGGGCGTGAAATGGGCATGAGCTACAAGCGTGCCTGGCACCTGGTCGACACCATGAACCGCTGTTTCGCCAGCCCGCTGGTCGAAGCCAGCAAGGGCGGCGCCCACGGCGGCGGCGCGGCGCTGACCCCGCGAGCCCTGGAGGTCATTGCCCTGTATCGCCGCCTGGAAATCCGCGCGCGCAAGGCGACCATGGCCGAGATGGCCCAATTGAATCGGCACCTGGCGTCACATACCGATCCGTCCTGAGTTCCGCATCGTTCCATCGGCCAACCGGATGCTGCTCCAGGATTATCCGTCGCCTTAGATGGATGCCCTGCGCCTGATCGGCGGGGCGATTCTAAAGACAAAGACTTGCACTCTTTGCAATCGATATGACATCATGAATATAACGATATCCAGCGAGACACCACCATGATCCGCCTCCGCCCCTTTCTGTTTGCCGCGCTGATGCTGTTGAGCGGGCACGCCGCCGCCGAAAAATTCACCATCGCCGCCGCGGCCGACCTCAAGTTCGCGATGGATGAAATCATTGCCCACTACAGGCAGGACCACCCCGCCGACACGCCGCGGGTCATCTACGGTTCCTCGGGCAAGTTCCACACCCAGATCCAGCGGAACGCGCCCTACGACCTCTACTTCTCGGCCGACATCGCCTATCCGAGACTGCTGGAACAGGCCGGATTCGCCGCCGCGCCGGTCAGGCCCTATGCGCTCGGCCGCATCGTGCTGTGGAGCGCCACGATGGATGCCAGCAGGATGAGCCTGGCCAGCCTGGCCGACCCGGCGATCAGGCGGGTGGCGATCGCCAATCCACGCCATGCGCCCTACGGCAAGCGCGCCGAAGAGGCGCTGCGCGCGACGGGCCAGTGGGACAAGGTCGAGCCGAAGCTGGTATATGGCGAGAACATCGCGCACACCGCGCAGTTCGTGCAGACCGGCAACGCGCAGGTCGGCATCATCGCGCTGGCGCTGGCGCTGAATCCCGCGCTGTCCAGACAAGGCGGCTACTGGCTGATTCCAGACAGCCTGCACGAACCGCTCGAACAGGGCTTCATCGTCACCGCGCGTGCCCGCAACAACGCTGCCGCCCACCGCTTCGCCGACTACATGGACAGCGCCGCTGCGCGCGCGGTGATGGTGAAGTACGGCTTCGTCCTGCCGGGCGAGGCGGGCAAGTAAGGCCTGCCCCATGATGCTGTCTCCCGGCGACTGGCAGGCGCTCGTTCTCACCCTCCAACTGGCCGGCATCGTCACGCTGATCCTGTTCGTGCTGGGCACGCCGATCGCCTGGTGGCTGGCGCGCACGCAGTCGAAATGGAAGGCGCCGGTCGGCGCGGTGGCGGCCTTGCCGCTGGTGCTGCCGCCGTCGGTACTGGGCTTCTATCTGCTGCTGATGATGGGGCCGAACGGCTGGGTGGGCGCGCTGACCCAGTGGCTGGGCATCGGCCTGCTGCCGTTCACTTTCTGGGGGCTGGTGGTGGCGTCGGTGTTTTATTCGCTGCCCTTCATGGTGCAGCCCTTGCAAAGCGCGTTCGAGTCGCTCGGCGAGCGCACGCTGGAAGCGGCCGCCACGCTGCGCGCGTCGCCGCTGGACCGTTTTTACAGCGTGGCGGCGCCAATCGCCCTGCCCGGCTTCATAACTGCGGGCATCCTCACCTTCGCCCACACCGTGGGCGAGTTCGGCGTGGTATTGATGATCGGCGGCAACATTCCGGGCGAGACGCGGGTCGCCTCGGTGCAGATCTTCGACCATGTCGAGGCGCTGCAATACGGCGAGGCGCACAAGCTGTCGGCGGTGCTGCTGGTGTTTTCCTTCCTCGTGCTGCTGGCACTCTACATCTGGCGGCCGAAGGCGCTGCGCCTGTGAACGCGCCCAAGCCGAACCGGATCGAAGCGCGCTTTCGCGTCGTGCGCGAAAACTTCACGCTCGAGGTCGATCTGCAGTTGCCGGACCGCGGCATCACCGCGCTGTTCGGCCCCTCGGGCTGCGGCAAGACCACGCTGCTGCGCGCCATCGCCGGCCTCGATCGCGCCCCCGGCGGCCGCCTCGTCGTCTCCGGCGAGCCGTGGCAGGGCGCGGACATTTTCGTTCCCCCGCATCGCCGCGCGCTCGGCTATGTATTCCAGGAAACCAGCCTGTTTCCGCATCTGTCGGTGCGCCGCAATCTGGAATACGGCATGAAACGCGTGCCAGCCAGCGAGCGCACCCTGCACTGGGACGAGGTGGTCGACTGGCTCGGGCTGGCGCCGCTGATCCGGCAGCAGCCGCACCAGCTGTCGGGCGGCCAGCGCCAGCGCGTCGCCATCGGCCGCGCCCTGCTCTCCAGCCCGCGCCTGCTGCTGATGGACGAGCCGCTGGCCGCGCTCGACGCCAGCGCCCGCGCCGAAATCCTGCCGTATCTCGACCAACTGCATCAAAGGCTGGCGATCCCGGTGCTGTATGTCAGTCATTCAGTGGAAGAAGTCGCGCGACTGGCCGATCATCTGGTGTGCCTGGAAGCGGGACGCACGGCGTGGCAGGGCGCGGCAGCGGACGGGCTCGCGCGCCTGGGCGTGATGCCCGCCCACGCCGCGCGCGTGCTCGCGCATGAGGCTGGACAGACCGTTCTTGAAATCAACGGCCAGATCGTGCGCGTGGCAGGCCTGCTGGGCGCGCCGGGTGCGCCGGTGCGGCTGCGCATCGACCTCGGAACCTGACCCGGCCAAGCAGGATCAGGCCGGCGCCACGTCGGCGGGCAAGGTGGCCTTGAGCGTGGCGGCGAGGCGCTCGAAGGTCTCGGGAAACGGCGCGCGGCGGCGCCACACCAGACCGATGGTGCGGCCGGGCGGCGGCGATTTGAACGGGCGGATTTCAACGGCTTTCTTCGTTTGACGCGCGCCGGCATCGACCGCCAGCGCCGGCAGCAAGGTCAGCCCCAGCCCCATGCCCACCATCTGGCGCAGGGTTTCCAGGCTGGTGGCGCGCACCTCCTCGCGGCCGCGCGAGCCGGTGCCGCAGACATCGAGCGCCTGGTCGCGCAGGCAATGGCCCTCGTCGAGCAGCAGCAGCTTCTCGGCCATGATGTCGGACACCTTCAGCACCGCTTTTTTTGCGAGTGCATGTCCCGCGGGCAGCGCGGCGAAAAACGGTTCGTAGAACAGCGGTTCGACGCGCAGGCTGTCGTCGGCCACCGGCAGCGCCAGCAGGCCGGCATCGAGTTTGCCGTTGGCCAGGTGTTCGAGGATCTGCGGCGTCATTTCCTCACGCAGCAGTAGCCGCAAGTCGGGGTGCTTTTTGTGCACCAGGGTCAGCGCGTGCGGCAGGTAATACGGCCCCAGCGTGGGGATCACGCCGAGATGAATCGTGCGCGCCATCGGGTCCTGGGCGTGCTTCGCCAATTCACGAATGCGCTCGGATTCCTCGACGATGCTGCGCGCGGCCTGCAGGATTTCCTGGCCGATCGGCGTCGGGGCGATGCGCTTGAGGCTGCGGTCGAACAGCGTCACGCCGAGAAAATCCTCCAGCTTCTTGATCTGGGTGGACAGCGTCGACTGGGTAATGAAGCAGGCCTCGGCCGCGCGGCCGAAGTGGCCGTGGTCGGCGAGTGCCACCAGATACTTCAATTCTTGCAGGGTCATGACAGTTATTCTATTTTGTCAATGGATCAATTCTAGACTATTCATGAGACAAATCACGCCAGATGGTCTTTAATGAAGTCACTCCGCTGTGGAGCTGAATAGCAACAGGAGATAACCATGTCTGAAAGCAAATGCCCGTTTGTTCATAAAGTCGGGAGCTGTGCGTCGAACCGGGATTGGTGGCCGAACCAGCTGCCGCTGGAAATCCTGCACCAGCATACGCCGCAGGCCAGCCCGATGGGCGAAGGTTTCAATTACGCCGAAGAATTCAAGAAACTCGATCTGGCTGCGGTAAAAAAAGACCTCACTGCGCTGATGACCGACTCGCAGGACTGGTGGCCGGCGGACTACGGCCACTACGGGCCTTTCTTCATCCGCATGGCGTGGCACAGCGCCGGCACCTACCGCATCGGCGACGGCCGCGGCGGCGCGGGGCACGGCAACCAGCGTTTCGCCCCCCTCAACAGCTGGCCCGACAACGTCAACCTCGACAAGGCACGTCGGCTCTTGTGGCCGATCAAGCAGAAATACGGCCGAAAAATCTCCTGGGCCGACCTCCTCATCCTCGCCGGCAACGTCGCCCTGGAATCGATGGGCTTCAAGACCTTCGGCTTCGCCGGCGGGCGCGAGGACATCTGGGCGCCGGAAATCGACGTCTACTGGGGCAACGAGAAGAAATGGCTCGACGACAAGGCCCGCTATTCCGGCGAGCGCGAGCTTGAAAACCCGCTCGCCGCGGTGCAGATGGGCCTGATTTACGTCAACCCGGAAGGTCCCGGCGGCCAGCCCGATACGCTCGCCTCCGGCCGCGACGTGCGCGAGACCTTCGCGCGCATGGCGATGAACGATGAAGAGACGGCTGCGCTCACCTGCGGCGGGCACACCTTCGGCAAATGCCACGGCGCCGGCCCTGCCACGCACGTGGGCCCCGAGCCCGAAGCCGCCCCCATCGAACAACAGGGTCTGGGCTGGAAGAGCAGCTTTGGCACGGGCAAGGGCGCTGACACGATCAGTAGCGGGCTGGAAGGCTCGTGGACGCCGACGCCGATCAAGTGGGACATGAGCTATCTGGATGTGCTGTTCGGCAACGACTGGGTGAATTCCAAGAGCCCGGCGGGCGCCTGGCAGTGGACGCCGAAACAGGCGACCGACAGCAACACGGCCCCGGCCGCTCACGACGCCTCGAAAAAGGTGCCGATCATCATGACCGATGCAGACATGGCGATGCGCATGGATCCGATCTACGAGCCGATCGCACGGCGCTTCCACCAGAACCCGGAAGAATTTGCCAACGCCTTCGCCCGCGCCTGGTTCAAACTGACCCACCGCGACATGGGACCCCGCTCGCGCTATCTCGGTCCCGAAGTGCCTGCAGAAGAACTCCTCTGGCAAGACCCCGTCCCCGCCGTCGATCATGCCTTGATCGACGACCAGGACGCCGCTGCCCTCAAGGGCAAGATTCTGGCGTCCGGGCTGACGGTCCCGCAGCTGGTCTCGACCGCCTGGGCCTCGGCGTCGACGTTCCGCGGTTCCGACAAGCGCGGCGGTGCCAACGGCGCGCGCATCCGTCTCGCGCCGCAAAAGGACTGGGAAGCCAACCAGCCGGAACAGCTGGCAAACGTGCTAGGCACGCTCGAAGACATCCAGCGCGCGTTCAATGGCGCGCAATCCGGCGGCAAAAAGGTCTCGTTGGCCGACCTGATCGTGCTGGCGGGTTGCGCCGGCGTCGAACAGGCCGCCAGGAATGCCGGCCACACGGTGACGGTTCCCTTCGCGCCGGGCCGCACGGACGCCTCGCAGGAACAGACCGACGTCGAATCCTTCGCCGTGCTCGAACCGATCGCGGACGGCTTCCGTAACTTCCAGAAGAGCAAGTACTCGGTCTCGGCCGAGGAACTGCTGCTCGACCGCGCGCAGTTGCTGACGCTCTCCGCGCCCGAGATGACGGTGCTGGTGGGCGGCATGCGCGCGCTGAACGCCAACTTCGGACAGTCCCAGCAGGGTGTCTTCACCCAGCGGCCGGGGGCGCTCACCAACGACTTCTTCGTCAACCTGCTCGACATGGTTACGGAGTGGAAGCCGGTCTCGGACGCCGAGGACGCGTTCGAAGGGCGCGACCGCAAAACCGGCGAAGTCAGATGGACCGGCACCCGCGTCGATCTGGTCTTCGGTTCGAATTCCCAGCTGCGGGCTCTGGCTGAAGCCTATGCATGTTCGGACGCGCAGGAGAAGTTCGTCCATGACTTCGTGGCAGCCTGGAACAAGGTGATGAACCTCGATCGCTTCGACCTTGCGTGACCGCGGAGATAAACGTCGACGGCGTGGCCGCAGTGGACGATGGCGAGGCGCCGGGCATTGGCTAAAGTGAATCCATGAACACTGCCGCCCGTGCCCTGCAGGATTATTTTGCCGACCCGCGTCACGCCGCTACGCTCAAATTCGGCAGCGGCGGGCTGGCGCTCGCGCTGCTGGCGGCACTGCTGTGGGTGGCGTGGGCGCAGGGCGGCACCCGGCTCGACACGCCGATGGGGATGGCGCTGGCCGGTTCCGGCGTGGCGGCGCTGGCCACCGCGCTGGGCGCGCTGCCTGCGCTGTTCATCCGCAAGATTTCCACCCGCTGGGAAGATGTGATGCTGGGGTTCGGCGCCGGAGTGATGGCGGCCGCCGCATGTTTTTCGCTGATCCTGCCGGGCGTCGCTGCCGGCACCGACATTCTCGGCAGCAAACTGGCGGGCGCCGCCATTGTTGCCGTGGGGTTTGTGCTGGGCGCGCTGTTCCTGCTGCTGGCCGACAAGGCGCTGCCGCACGAGCATCCCGGCGCCGGCCGCCACGGCCCCGGCTGGATGCATCTGCGCCGCGTCTGGCTGATGGTGTTCGCCATCGCGCTGCACAACTTTCCCGAAGGCATGGCGATCGGCGTCGGCTTTTCCGACGGCGACACCTCGGTCGGCGTGCCGCTGGCCGCGGCGATCGCGCTCCAGGACATCCCGGAGGGCCTGGTGGTCGCCGTGGCGCTGCGCACCGTCGCCTATGCGCCGTGGCAGGCGGCCGCCATCGCCGCACTCACCGGACTGGCCGAGCCGTTCGGCGCCATCGTCGGCGTCGCGCTCACCTCGGGATTTGCGCCGCTCTACCCCGCCGGGCTGGGCTTTGCCGCGGGCGCGATGATCTGGGTGGTGTCGCACGAAATCATTCCGGAAACCCACCGCAAGGGCCACGAGCAGGCCGCCACGCTCGGCCTCATCGGCGGTTTTGTGGTGATGATGCTGCTGGACACTGCGCTGGGTTAGTCTCTCCGATTTACTTCAAGTCCGACTGGCCCCAGAGAATTCCCCCAAGCCGCGCCGGCGTGAAGCGCGGTTACGCCGTCAGCCCGTGCTCCAGGCGCGCGGGCGCCGCATGCCGGCGATCATGCATGCCTGCTTCACATAGCCGTAGGGGAACAGGTCAAACAGTTTTTTATGCGCTTCCTTCCCCATGCGTTCGGCCAGGTGCTTGATGACAAAACGGGCATCGGCGATGACCTGGTGTTCCTCGAAGTAGTCGCGCATAAAGCGAATGACGTCCCAGTGGTCGTCGTTGAGCTGGATATTCTCTTCCTTGGCCAAGGCCTGGGCCACGTCCTCGTTCCAGTCGGCGGGCTCGATCAGATAGCCTTCTCCGTCACGTTCCGGCATCAAGGCCGCGAGGTCGGATGTTTGATTCATGGCAGACTCCTTTTTGCTTTTGCAATGAGGATAGTTTAGAGACGTCTAATATACCTATCAAACGATTAATTTTGATGTCTAATATCGAGAAACCCGATAGATAACACATGGACACCGAACTCGCCCGCACTTTCCTGACGGTGGCAGCAACCGGCAATTTCGTCGCTGCCGCCAGCCGCCTGCACGTCACGCAATCGACCGTGAGCGCGCGCATCCGCACGCTGGAAACAGCGCTGGGCGCGCGCCTGTTCCAGCGCGGGCGCAATGGCGCGGAGCTGACGCCTGCAGGCAAGCGTTTTATGCGCCACGCCAAGCACCTGGTGCGCACGGTCGAGCAGGCGCGCCACGATGTCGGCCTGCCGCATGGCTTTCGCGACGTGCTGACGCTGTCGGGCCGCATCGCGCTGTGGGAAGGGTTTCTGCCGCGCTGGGTGGCGTGGATGCGCGAGGCCGCGCCGGACGTTTCGCTGCGCCTCGAAATCGGCTTCGAGGCCGACATCATGCAGAACCTGATCGAAGGCTCGGTGGACATCGGCGTGATGTACACGCCCACCTCGCGCCCCGGGCTGGTGGTGGAGCCGCTGTTCGATGAAACCCTGCTGCTGGTGACCAGCGATCTGGCGCGCGGCTGGCCGGACGAGGGCTACATCCACATCGACTGGGAGCCGGAATTCCATGTGCAGTTCAGCGAGAGCTTTCCCGACATGCCTCCGCCCACGCTGGTCGCCAACATCGGCTGGCTGGGCGTGCAGCAACTCTTGATTTACGGCGGCAGCGGCTATTTTCCGCAACGCCTGGTGCGGCGTCACCTCGAAGCCGGTCAGTTGTGGCGCGTGCCCGGCAGCCCGCAGTTCAGGCTGCCGGCGTGGATCGTGTTTCCGCGCGACAGCGACAGTCCCACGCTCAGAAACGCACTCGACGGCTTGCGTAGCCTGGCACGCGAGGAGCAGGCGCGTGAAGATTGATCAGGAGCGATTCACAACACGCCTCGCTGCTGCACTGCAATAGCAATTAGAGAAATTAAAGCATGAATAAAGGGTAGCGTCCCCTTTCTTTCTCCCCTTTCTTTCTCCCCTTTCTTTCTCCCCTTTCTTTCTCCCCTTTCTTTCTCCCCTTTCTTTCTCCCCTTTCTTTCTCCCCTTTCTTTCTCCCCTTTCGGCTCTTCCGGTAAATCCTACGGAAGAAATGGGATGACCGGCACCCCTGAAATGCTGTATCTACACGGTTTTCTAACGACGCGAGCAGGTACGGCATATGGGGGCGGTCATCCCGGCGAAGATTTTG
>Ga0208244_100566_pt1 | contig 32984 bp, 33 predicted proteins | sample SubbioCR12Aug_5A_FD_184828 | JGI IMG/M metagenome (GOLD analysis project Ga0208244, IMG submission 184828) | Serpentinite rock and fluid subsurface biosphere microbial communities from McLaughlin Reserve, California, USA - CR12Aug_5A (SPAdes) | ecosystem: Environmental > Terrestrial > Deep...
GCTCCGTCAACCAATACTGAAAGAGTCGAGATGGTGACCAACCACGATCATATGTGTGTGTTTCCTGTCTCAAAAAAGTTATCCCGATGAATATTTTTGCACAAATACCGGCTTTTTCAACAGCCTGTTAAGTCTGAAAAAAGAAAAACAGAGAGAAGCGAACCAAATATTTACAACATTCCGGGGGGAATATGCATGAGAATGATATCTCTGAGCAAGTCATCGGCTGTGCAATAAAAGTACACAAAAGCCTTGGGCCTGGACTTCTCGAAAGCGTATACGAGGAATGTCTTGCCGCCGAAATGAAAGCAAACGGGCTGCAATTTGAGCGGCAAAAGCCCGTTCCTGTCGTCTACCGTGACATCAAACTCGACTGTGGCTACAGAGTCGATTTCTTGGTTGGAGATAAGGTCGTTGTGGATTTGAAGGCAATCGAGGTTATTCCGCCGGTCATGTATGCTCAAGTATTGACCTACACCCGATTGCTCAACAAGAGATTGGGGTTGTTGATCAACTTTCACGTCGAACTGCTATCCAAGGGAGTTCGTCGTGTCGTCAACAATCTCGAGTAACTAAGGAGCGACGCGTTTCTTACCTCAGCATCAAAGTACTAAAAGCAAAACGCAAAGCCGCAGAGAGCGCGGAGATTCGCAGAGGGTGAGTTCAAAATCTATTCCTTCGCGTACCTCAGCGTCCTTTGCGCCTCTGCGATGAGTTTTTGATCTGAATAATTGAACCTCCTGGATCTTCGTATGAATATCAAACATCGATCAATTGTTCCATCAGTTCTTATGCTCCTTGTCATGTTGTCGACATACACGCAGGGGCAAATCTCAACCTTTCCTTACTCTGAATCGTTCGATGCGGTGACTGTTCCGGCTCTCCCGGCCGGCTGGTCAACCTCGATCAAACGTCTGGCATCGGGCGATTTCACTTCCACGACCTCATCACCGCGTTCGGCGCCAAACACCCTTATCTCGACAAATCCCACAATCACACAGTGGCTCGTCTCTCCCCGGATCGATTTCACCAACAGGGTTCCGGATCGTTTGCAATTCAACACGGCGAGATCAAGCACACATCTTGCAGGTCTCCTTGTGGAAGCTTCACTCGATGGTGGAACTACTTTTCCAATCGCATTGACCGACACCATCAGGAATCCGGGAGTGACAACATTTGTTCTCACCCCGCTGACTCTGCCACCGTCGCTCGTCAATCAACCGAACGTTCGATTTCGGTGGACACTCGTTGAAGGGGGTTCGCATACAGCCGGCGTATTTCGACTGGACGATGTCACGCTGACAATTCAGACACAGTATGATCTGGCCGTCACAAAATTGGTTGCACAACCAGCGTTTCCCACTTCCACCGAGTCTCTCACTCTACTGGCCAGCGTGAAGAATCTCAGTGCTCAGGCCGCCAGTGGGTATGCTGTAGAGTTCTACCGGGACATAAACGGCAACGGTGCCGGAGATCCAAACGAAAAATTCTCGACCGTCTCCGGCCCTCAACTCGCCCAGAATGATTCCATAACGCTCTCCGCGACACATCAGCCGCTCGGAAGCGGAGACCATCGGTTCATCGCGCGTCTCATGTTTGCTGTCGATGAAAACAGATCGAACGATTCTGCGACGGTCCTTGTCTCAGTCGGTGTGGCGAAGGGAGCAGTGGTCATCAACGAAATCATGTACGCTCCGACGGGGGATGAGCCCGAATGGGTAGAGCTGTTCAACACGACTCAGGAATCTCTGAATCTGAAGAACTGGCGGATATCGGATAATAATGTCGGAACGAAAACAGTGATCTCTGCCGGGGATTTCATCATTGCACCGGGTGGATTCGCCGTAGTGGCGAAGGATGCAATTTTCTCAACAATTCATCCGGGTGTAAATGTCCCGATCGTGGTCGCGAATTTCTCAGCCCTGAACAACACGACACCCGATGCAGTCGTCATTTATGATCATCGGCTGGCGACAATAGATAGTCTCACCTATGACCCCAAATGGGGAGGTTCCGGTGGAAAATCGTTGGAAAGAATCGATTACATGGCGCCGTCGACGCTCTCCAGCAACTGGGTGACATCGGAGGATTCTCTCGGTCGGACTCCCGGAAAAGTGAACAGTCGCGCACGGTTGAATGACGATCTGACGATACGGAGGGTGGCGCAATCGCGTGTGCAATCCGGGTCGATAACCGTTCCGCGAATTACGGTCGTGGTTGCCAACGAGGGTCGGTTGCCGGCTCAGGGATATACGGTGCGATTCTTCGCCGACAAAAACGGAAATGCGCTCGGAGAGCCGGACGAGCTTCTGCAATCGATCGCACCCACGGGCTCACTCGCTCCGCTCGATTCCCTTTCTCTTCAGTACGACTATCAAACTGCCCCGGCCGGGGAGACGACGATTCTCCTCGTTCTCGACTATTCACGCGATGAGCGGGTGCGAAACAATACGGCTCAACTCAAGGTGCAGAGCCGCTACGAAGATCAGGTCCTTGTCATCAATGAAATCATGTATGATCCGTTGAAGGATGAAAACGAATGGATTGAATTCTATCATCGCGGCTCATCGCCCGTTGATCTTGCCCGCTGGAAGTTCTCGGATCGCCCGACAGCCTCCGGAAGTGTCAACACGTTCACGATTACGACTCAATCGAGGATTATCCGACCCGGTGAATTTGTCGTTGTGGCGGCTGAATCGACCATAGTCTCGCGGTTTCCCCAGCTGACTTCTCCACTACAGGGCATGTATCTCTTCATTCTCAACAGAACGGGGGGATTGAGTCTGGGCAATGACGGCGACGACATTATTTTGCGTGATATCACCGACAGCGTCATTGACAGTGTACGCTACTCTCCCAAGTGGCACCATCCCGATCTTTCCGATACAAAGGGGAGGTCGCTCGAGCGAATCAATCCCAACATCTCGAGCAATGATTCGAGGAATTGGAGCAGCGCGGCAACAAAAGCGGGAGGCACGCCGGGACTTACGAACAGCATTTTCGCGATCACCCTTCCCTCGACCGCCTCATTGAAGGCCCAGCCAAATCCATTCTCCCCTGACGGAGACGGATTCGAGGATTTCTGTCTTCTTCGGTACAATCTTCCGATGACGACTTCTCTGATACGAATCAAGGTTTTTGATACGAGGGGCCGACTCATCAGGACACTCGCAAACTCCGAGCCGGGGGGATCGGGAGGTGAGATCGTATGGGACGGGATGGATGATTCCCGTCAGAGAGTTCGCGTCGGTCCGTATGTTGCGTTCATCGAAGCGATCGACAATCAGGGGGGGATCGTCGCATCTGCCAAAGCTGTTGTCGTCGTCGCGACGAAGTTGTAGGAGAGAGTTTTGATCCTTGCCTGTCGTTTGGCTATATTGGCTCAAGCGAGTTCCTGCAACTGAGTACGGTCAACTTCTGGTGCATTCATCTAACATCCTCAAAAAGAGACAGTACACTTCCCACCAACGAGTTCTGAATCTCCATCGATCCGGTACACGGGGAATACCGGTAGGACTGGCACTCACGCGCCACATCGATACTCTGGTTCAACGAATCTATGAAGACCTGTCAGGCTCTGAGAAACGACAGGTTTGCGTCGTCGCCCTCGGCGGTTACGGTCGGCGTGAGCTGAGCTTTTATTCTGACATCGACATCATGTTTCTCGTCCATGATGACACCGCTTCGAGTCTGGAACATACAATTGTCAAGCGATTTCTGCATCGGCTCATCGATCTCAACCTCGATATTGGTCACTCGGTCCGAACCATCGAACACTGCCTTGAGCTCAAAGAGACGGACTTTGAATCGTGGGTTTCATTGCTCGACAGCCGCTTCGTCGTCGGGAAACGCACATTGTTCAACTCGTTTCAACGGGCATTTCGAGATCAGATTCGTTCGGAAGACGCCTCCGCGGTGATCGCGCCTCTTCAAGAATGGTTTCGCCATCGGCATACGAAGTACGGCAACTCGACGAAACTTCTCGAGCCGAACATCAAAAAGAGCGCGGGAGGGTTGCGCGATCTTCACATGGCGCTCTGGATCATGCTTGGCACCGGCCAGCTCGCATTGCCGCGCGTGTTCCGGAGGTCGACGACGGGAATTATCCGACTCTTTGAACTCACATGGTTTCAGAAGAAATTCGGACGACGGGAACTTAGCGATGTCAAGCGTGCATTCGATTTTCTTCTCCGCACACGACACGAGATGCACGTGCAGAGCAAATCGTTGCATGATATTCTCGGATTTTCCCTTCAGCCCCTTGTCGCATCAGCGCTCGGTTATCGTTCATCCGGGAAGCGCTCCAAAGTGGAGCGGTTCATGCAGGACTACTACGTTGCTGTGAGAAGTGTCGACCGGTTCTGTGCAAGGCTCATAGGAATGGTCGAGGGGAAATACCGCATTCCGTTGTTGCTTGAGGAGCAGCACGATCTTGACAACGTCTTCACGCTCAGAATGGGAGAGGTTGAGTTGCGGGTGCCCGTACGGGCGCTTTCAAATGAGAGCATTCTCCACGCGGCTATTCATGCCGTGATGCGATCGGCGCGGTTTTCGGATCGACTTGAAGATGCGATAGCGGGCACACTACCGACTCTGCGTCCTCTGCGGACAACCAGAGAAACTGATTTGTTCCGCGCGCTGTTAACGACTGTGGGAAACGTTAGTCTCGTACTGCATCGCTTGAACGAGCTGGGAGTCATTGCGCAGTGGATTCCCGAGTGGAGACCGATGGTTGCATTCTTCCAGCATAATGTCTATCACTATTACACGGCAGATGAGCATACGTTTCAGGTGCTCCGGGAAATCGAATCCCTCGGAACACAGAAAGGTGCATTTGCCGATCTCTTCGCTTCGGTCCGCCGAAAGGACATTCTCTACCTCGCGTGCCTGCTCCATGACATTGCGAAGCCGCATCACATCGGTGACCACGAGGTCGTCGGTGCGCGGATGTCCCGGCTGATTTTGGAACGGTTGAAATATGAAGACGCGATCGAAGATGTTCAGTTTCTTATTCGCAATCATCTCATGATGGAACAAGTGGCCTTTCGTCGTGATCTGAGCGATCCGCAGACCATCATCGATTTTGCATCGATGTTCGTCCGGCTGGAACAACTCGATTATCTCTACCTCCTGACTTGCGGCGATCTCAAGTCGGTCAATACCAACGTCTGGACCGACTGGAAGGGAATGCTCCTGCATGAGTTATACTCAAAGGCGCGTAAAGCCATCATGTATCAGATGAGCAAAGAGGAATATCAGGAAGAGGATCGTGCCACACAACAACGGGCCATCAATAAGATGCTCAAAGAACTCTCCGTCGTTCTTCCCGAAGAGGCGTCGCGAAGCCACCTTGAAGCTCTTGACAGTCCGAGATACATTGAAACGTTTGATGCCGCCGAAATTGCCGAGCATATCCGCAGAATTGAAAGCAGCGAGTCGGTCTCCGCGATATTTCGCCATCAGGGGGGAGTGAGCGAAGTAACGATCATCGCCCGGGATCAGCCATATGCCCTCTCCCGATTTTGCGGAGTGCTTTCCGCCAATGACATCAATATCCTGGGCGCTCAGATATTCACCAGGAACGACGGAATCATCATCGACAAGTTCAAGGTTGTCGATATGATCGGGAAATCTTCGCTTCGCGATGATCAATGCGAGCGGCTCCATGCAGAATTGAACGATGTCTTTGAAGACCGCGCGACGATTGCTCACCTGATGGATCGTCATCGCATGAAATGGAAACGGCGTTCACGACCCCTCAATCCAAATGTCCGTATTGGTGTTGAGTTTGAGGACCATCAGACATACACTATTATTGATGTGTACGCTGCCGACATGCTTGGATTTCTCTATAAGATCACAGAAACGCTTTCGCGGTTGGGCCTGAATATTTATTTTGCGAAGATCGCAACACGCGTCGATGGCATCGTCGATACGTTCTATGTGCTCGACAGAGATGGGAAGAGAATCACCAACCCGATGAAACGTGAACTCATCGAGGCCGAACTTCTCAGAACAATCAACCAGCTGCTGCAAACAGAACTTGTCCTTACATGAGGGGTGATCACAGATGAGCGATGTTCGTCCGGTCGGAGTATTTGATTCCGGAATTGGCGGACTCACCGTTGTCCGCGCATTGACGGCAAAACTGCCCAATGAGAACATTGTGTATTTCGGAGACACTGCACGCGTACCGTACGGTCCGAAATCTCCGCAGGTTGTGCGCGAATACGCTCTGGAGGACACAGATATCCTGCTCAGGCACGACGTGAAGCTGATTGTTGTCGCGTGTAATACAGTCTCGGCTGTCGCCCTCGACGTTGTTCAGAAACGCGCTCGTATTCCGGTCGTCGGCGTGATCGAACCCGGTGCGCAGGCGGCGATTGGCGCATCCAAAACAAAACGGGTGGGCATCATCGGTACGGTCGGAACTATCAGAAGCAACGCCTACGAGACGGCCCTGGAGCGTCTCGATGGGAATGTGGAGTCCTTCAGTCAACCCTGTCCGCTCTTTGTGCCGCTCGCAGAGGAGGGATGGACGGATCATCGCGCAACCGAGTTGATTGCCCGAGAGTACCTTTTTCCGCTGACGCAGCAGAAGATCGATACTCTCATTCTCGGATGCACACACTATCCGATCCTGAAGATGGTCATATCGCAAGTTACCAATCATGCGTTTCACTTGATTGATTCGGGGGAAGCCACGGCAGACGTTGTGGCAGAATTGCTGGAGACGCAAGGTTTGCGTAATTTGAGCACGATGAAACCCCATCTGCAGTTTTTTGTGAGCGACGTTCCGCACAAGTTCGCGGAGATCGGGGAACGATTCCTGGGCCGGACGCTGGGACGGGTGGAACGTGTCGCTCTCTCGGCGCCGCAGTAGGCGCCTTTTTTTGAGAAAGAAAAAGAATAATGGCAGATCGCGATATCTTCCTCCTCGGTAATCCGATGCTGCGCGAGCGATGCAAGCCGGTCAAAAACATCGCGTCAACGGATGTTCAGACACTCATAAGTGACCTGAGGGATACGTTGTTCGAGTTTCGGAGAATACACAGTTTTGGGAGAGGGATCGCGGCGCCTCAAATTGGTCATGCGCTTCGGGTCATCTACATCGATTCTGAGTATACAGGTGCGTTGATCAATCCCAAAATCACAAGTAAAAGCAAAAAGAAATTCATGATGTGGGATGATTGCTTCTCCTTCCCGGATATTCTGGTGAAGCTGGAGCGACACCATTCGATTGAAGTGAAGTTCGTGGACGAACAGGGCAGGCGCCGAACACTCAAGGCAGCCGCGGCGCTCTCCGAGTTGCTCCAGCACGAAATCGATCATCTCGACGGTATTCTGGCTATTGACCGGGCGATCGATTCGAAGCACATTGTCGTTCGTAGCGAATATGAAAAGATAGCGCGTCAGCCGGGCCTTGTTCTGTGATGTATTGGGTGGATGATTTTCTGGCAAGGATGGGAGGAATGATGGGAAGAAAACTCTTGTCGGACGAACAAGTCAAGTCCCGACTCGGTGAAGTGAAGGGATGGATGCTGGAAGGAAAGGAAATCAGAAAGAGTGTGAAGCATTCGGATTTTGTTCATGCAATGGGATTCGTGAATTCTGTCGCACTGCTGGCGGAGAAAATGAATCACCACCCCGATATCGATATCCGGTGGAACACGGTGAACCTGGCGCTGTCCACCCACAGTGAAGGGGGATTAACCGATCTCGATTTTGAACTTGCCCAAGCGATCGATGCCTTATGAGGGAAGAACGCATTCAGGAATTGAGGGAATTCGTTAAGCGGGATCCGAACGATTCGTTCGCGCGTTACGCGCTTGCGCTTGAATATGCCGCCTCCGGCGAAGTCGAGCTTGCGGTGGCGATGTTGCTCGATCTTCTGACACGCGACCCCTCCTATGTTCCAGCGTACCAGCAATTGGGTTACAATTATCAAAAGCTTGACAAATCGGCTGAAGCAATTGAGATGTTCCAGAAGGGAATCGCGTGTGCAAAGAGCCAGAACGATAACCACGCGGCCAGCGAAATGCAGGATGCACTGGACCAAATGAGTGCCAGGTGATCAGATCGGAAGAGATCTAAGATTATTAACAGAATGTTGAAAAACCATTTTTCATGGTAGGTCAGACCTGCCTGACGGTCAGGCAGGCATTTGGCGAAGCCATCACTTCGTGACTTGTCTGACCTTTTTGAATCATTTTGGACAGGCAGGAATGCCTGTCCCACCAATTGAAAGACATTTTCAACAGCCTGCTAAGATTATCTAAAAGATGAATGAAGGCTGATGCTCGAAAATCTCCTTGATCCCGTAATACTCTTCTTCGCAATGGGTCTCCTCGCGGGGTTGCTTAAGTCGGACCTGCGATTGCCCGAGGCGATCTATGAAGTGATCAGTATCTTTCTGCTGATGGCGATAGGCCTCAAAGGGGGTGTGCAGCTGTCGAAGACGAGTCTCTCGGAGGTTCTCATTCCGGCGGGAGTGACCGTTCTCATTGGTTTGTCCATTCCGCTGATCGCATATCCTGTTCTGAGAAGAATTGGGAAATTTAGCGAGGCTGATTCGGCGGCAATAGCGGCGCACTACGGATCAGTCAGCGCAGTGACCTTTGCTGTCGTGCAAACGTATCTTGATCGGTTAGCGATCGCTTACGAAGAATACGTGACCGTTCTTCTTGTGGTGCTTGAGATTCCGGCTATTGCGATGGGGATACTCATCGCCAGGATGAAAACGCGAAAGCACAAAATTGACTACGGGCTATTGTTTCATGAGGTGTTCTTGGGGAAGAGCATCTACCTTCTGATCGCGGGACTGCTCATTGGCTGGGTAGCCGGACCTGAGCGCATTCAACCTGTCTCTCCCCTCTTTTTTGATCTCTTCAAGGCAGCGCTTGCGTTCTTCTTGCTTGAGATGGGGCTCGTTGCGGCACGAAGAATTTCCGACCTCAAGCGTGTAGGATTATTTCTCTTCGGTTTTGGCATTCTGATGCCGATTGCCTCAGCGCTGCTCGGAATGGGCCTTGGATATCTAGCCGGTCTTTCGCTCGGCGGTTCCGTGGTACTTGCCACATTGGCCGGAAGCGCCTCCTACATCGCGGCGCCGGCAGCGATGCGCATTGCGGTTCCTCAGGCGAACCCCACGCTCTATCTTACCGCGTCGCTCGGCATCACATTCCCCTTCAACCTGCTTTTTGGAATTCCACTCTACCATTGGATGGGGACGATACTCTATTCGATTGGAGGATAGGACAACCGCGTATGGAAAAGAAAAAACTCGTCACAATTGTCACGGAATCCATTCTTGAAAAGAAGATTGCGAAAGATATTCTTCGCATTGGCGCGCGTGGGTATACGATTACCGAAGCGAGCGGACAGGGAGAGAGGGGAATGCGCAGTTCGGATTGGGAGCAAAGTCGGAACATTCGGTTGGAGGTAATTTGCGACAGCGCTGTGGCAACGAGGATTGTGGAGCATATGTCAAAAACGTATTACGATGATTACGCGATGATCGTCTTCGTGCACGACGTTGAGGTTGTCCGCCCGGAAAAATTCTAGCCTGCCCCCACTCATCGCTTCATCAGCATCTCAGACCGTCCGGTTGTGCGATTGCAGATGGCGCGACTTCTTGGTATTTTAATTTTTGAGCCATGAAGACATCAAAAACACAATTCCTTGAGATTTTCCGATCAACCAATGCCCTGCTGGAAGGGCATTTCCGGTTGACCTCTGGTCTCCACAGCCCGCACTATTTTCAATGCGCGAAAGTGCTTCAACATCCATCACATCTTACACTGATGGCCGGGATGATCGCAAAACACTTTGCCGATCAGGCAATCGATGTGATTGTTTCGCCGGCACTGGGAGGGATTGTCGTTGGAACGGAAGTGGGGCGGCAGATGGGGGTGCGGACAATTTTCGGAGAGCGAGCGGAAGGGGTGATGTCGATCCGCCGTGGGTTTGAGATCCAGAAAAACGAACGGGCGCTGATTGTGGAAGATGTCGTAACCACGGGCGGTTCCGTGTTCGAAGTGATTGAACTCGTAAGGAAGGCAGGAGCCGTTCCCGCGGGGGTCGGATTCATTGTCGACCGGAGCAACGGAAAAGTGAAGTTTGAGACGAACCAGTTTGCTGTTCTGGAAATGGATGTCGTGACCTACGCGCCGGAAACATGCCCCCTCTGTCAGGCAAACACACCGATCACGAAACCGGGGAGCAGAGGAAATTTCTAAAAAGGGATTCTGAATGAACTTCGAAAAACTTCAAACCTATATCGGTGATGAATTGTTCTACCACGTCGTTGTGGCAGGAATATTGGTTTTTGTAATCATGACACTGGGATGGCTCTTTAAGCGTTTCCTCAATACGGTAGGCCGAAGACTCATCGCCAAGACGGAGAGCGAGTTAGACGATGTCATCGTTGACATCCTCGTGCAGAATGTGAAGTGGTTTGCCTTGGTTCTCGCCTTCTATCTCGCTGCAGAGGAAATTACCAAAGCCGTCCCTCCGGACAACGTCACGGCGCTGCAGTTCCTCGGCTATTTCAATGGAATTCTCTTTGTGCTGTTCGTTATTGTCGTCACCGGAATCGTGATCCGGATTGTTGACACGTCGGTGAAATATGCCATTGAAAATCACGCGAAGCGCATCAATGCGAAGCTCAATGAGGCCCTCCTTCCGCTCATCAACCGCGCCGTGAACATCATCATCTTTCTGATCGCAGTGATCATCGTCCTCAATCACTTCGGTCAGGACGTCAGCAGTCTCGTTGTATCCCTGGGAGTCGGTTCACTTGCAATTGCGCTTGCCGCGCAGGAGACTCTGGCAAACATGATTGCCGGTTTCGTGATCATGATGGACCGACCCTTTCGGGTGGGGGATCGCATTAAATTGCCGTCCGGGGAGATCGGTGACGTGTCGGAAATCGGGATCCGGAGCACAAAGATTCTTGATTTCGACAATAATCTCATCGTTCATCCGAACGCCGAACTGATCAAGAGCAAGATCATTAACTACTCATACCCGGAAGAAATCATCCGTGTCGTGGTAGAAGTCGGTGTGGCGTATGGGACAGAAGTCGACAAAGTCCGGTACATCATGCTGGACCTGGCGAGGAATCATCCCAACATCCTGAAAGATCCGATCCCCGAGGTCTTTGTGATGGATCTGGCAGATTCTTCCGTGAACCTGCGGCTCATCGCCCATACGGACGATTTCCGCAAGAAGTTTATTACGGAAACGTCAATCCGCGAACAGATATACAATGCGTTCTCTTCGGAGAACGTGGAAATCCCGTTCCCGCGGCGAGTGATCTATGTGCAGGAACAACGCAATGGAACCACTAAAGCTCCTAAAAAGCGAAAGGCTGTACGAAGGTAAGGTCTTCAATCTGATCGTCGATGAGATTGAGTACCCCTCAGGGAAACGGGCGATTCGTGAAGTGGCGGAACATCCCGGAGGTGCGGTCGTGCTCGCGATGAATCAAAACCGTGAAGTCCTCCTCGTTCGTCAATTCCGATACCCGATGAGGCAGTTTCTCTATGAGCTGCCTGCAGGAAAACTCTCGCCGGGAGAAGATCCAAAGGATTGTGCCGCGCGGGAACTCGAGGAGGAGACCGGCTACCGGGCTCTCTCCCTTCAACATCTTATCTCAATTTACACATCTCCAGGTTTTTGCAGCGAACGCCTTCACATCTTTCTTGCCGATAGTATTGAGAGCACGGGAAAGGGGCAGCAACTTGAGGAAGGGGAGCTACATCTGACATTCACATGGGTTCCTCTTGAGGGGGCAATCGGAATGATCGAGAGCGGAGAAATCGTCGATGGCAAGACAATCTGCGGTATCATGAAGCTGAAACTCCAACTGGATTCGTCCTCGGCAGCGATGGGGAAGGTGTAGTCCTCTATTGTCAATCCAATCGTACACATCCATAGCTCATGATATTCAACGTGCAATCATGAGTGTTTGCCGAAACTCTCATTCCTCAAAGGCACTGAGCCCGCAATGAAGATTAAAACAATTCTCTTTGGGGCGACTGGCATGGTTGGAGAAGGAGTTCTCCATGTGTGCCTCAATCATCCCGACGTGGAATCCGTATTGGTCATCGGGCGAAAGTCTTGTGCGGTCACCCATGGCAAGCTCAGAGAAATCATCCACGATGATTTCTTTGACTACTCTTCCCTCACAGAAGAGTTGAAAAATTACAATGCCTGCTTTTTTTGCCTAGGAATTTCTGCGGTGGGAAAAACCGAGGTGGTATATCGGCGAATTACATACGACATGACGATGCAGGTGGCTCGCACATTGTCGGGCTTGAACCCCGAAATGACCTTCTGCTATGTCTCAGGAATCGGTACGGACAGCACGGAGAAGGGGAGACTCATGTGGGCGCGAGTCAAGGGGAAAACGGAGAATCATCTGATGAAGCTACCGTTCAAAGCGGCCTATATGTTCAGGCCGGGATATATCCAGCCAAAGGGCTTGAAGAACGCGTACACAATCTACAAACTGCTTGGACCATTGTATCCCCTCTGGAAAATTCTCATACCGAGGTATGTGTGCAAACTTGAAGAACTCGGACTTGCCATGATCCGGGCGGCCAGTATGGGCTATCCGACACAAATTCTCGAGAGCAAGGATATTGCTAAACTGGCACGTGCTCCGGTAGATATTTGAGCACAATTGCCGATAAGTCGTTACACATTCAACGATAACCAATTCAGCAACCGAATGTTATGAATGCAGCCGAACTCATACGAAAAAAGAGGGACGGAAACGCGCTTGATGCAGTCGAGCTGGAATTTCTGATCAGATCCTATGTTGACGGGAGTTTGCCCGATTATCAAATGTCGGCGTTTCTTATGGCATGTTATTTTCGCGGGATGACTCCGCAGGAAACAATGACCTTTACGCGGTTGATCCTTCATTCGGGACGGACGATAGATCTTTCAGAGATACCCGGATTGAAAGTTGATAAGCATTCAACGGGGGGAGTCGGAGACAAGGTTTCGTTGATCCTCGCGCCGATCGTTGCAGCGTGCGGCGTTCCTGTGCCAATGATCTCAGGGCGGGGGCTCGGGCACACCGGCGGAACGCTGGACAAACTGGATTCGATCCCGGGTTTTCGCACGGACTTGTCTATTGATGAATATCACAAGGTCATCAAGGAAGCCGGAGTCGTGATGGTCGGCCAGACGAATGAGATTGTGCCGGCCGATAAGAAGATGTATGCGCTGCGTGATGTCACCGGCACGGTTGAATGCATTCCGCTTATCGCCGGCAGTATCATGAGCAAGAAACTCGCGGAAGGGATCGATGCGCTTGTTCTCGACATCAAAACCGGACGCGGGGCCTTCATGCAGGAACATGAACGAGCACGTGAGTTGGGGAAAACCCTTGTCGCAATCGGAAATGATTTTGGGAAAGAGACGATCGGATTTATTACGGACATGAATCAACCTCTTGGCATCGCCATTGGAAACTGGCTGGAAGTTGTTGAATCGGTGGAATGTCTCGCCGGCAAGAGGGGAGAAGACGACGGATCAGCAGATCTGATGGAAGTGACGCACGTCCTTTCGGGCGCGATGATTATGCTTGGGAAAAAGGCCAAGTCGCTCGAAGAGGGGATCGCCAGAAGCAAGGAGATGATTACCTCAGGACGGGCTCTGGAGAAATTCAAACAAATAGTGGCAATTCAGGGGGGCGATCGTAGCGCAATTGAAGACCTCGAAGCTTATCCCCGTGGCAACCATGTCTTTGAGGTGAAGGCATCCTCCAGCGGGTATGTTGCGGCGATAGATTCGCTTGAGCTCGGCATGACGGGTATTGCCCTCGGTGCGGGACGCCAGCGCGTTGATGAACAGATTGATCCAAAAGCCGGCATGATTTTGAAAAAGAAAATCGGTGATTCAGTCAAGAGTGGGGAGGTGATCGTACAGGGCGTGACGGACAGGGAAGACGCGGTTACAAACGCCCAGAAACGTATAGAGAAGGCGTTCACGATCGGCGAGCATCGCGTTCAGAAGCCGAAGCTGATTCACGAAATGATAACTCGTGACGGTGTGAAGCCGTGGAAGTAGGGGTAGAAACCGGGCCGGGCTAGATTCGTTTCCACTCGATCTTGTCTCCCACACGAATGCCGTGCTGATCCGTGAATCCGGCATTGACTTCAATCACATATTTCCCCGGTTCAGTTGACTCGTTTCCATGCTCTGAGCCGGGGATCGTGTTTTTGTGGATCGTCACAATCTGATGGCCCGAGTTTACGAAGATCATATCAAGAGAAATCTTTGTGTTCTTCATCCAAAAGGAAAGCATTTCGTCAGACCGAAAAATGAAGAGCATCCCCTCATTGCGTCCAAGGCGTTCGCGATACATGAGTCCGAGCGTCCGTCGATCAACATTGTCCGCGATCTCGACATCAATCTTCGTGATAAACGTATTATTCGCAGAGATGAAAGTCACTTCTCCCTCTTTCTTGAACTCGAACTCAGATCTCATGGGATTCTGGGCGGAGTTCTGCTGAACCGGTCGTTGTGAGGAGGGTATCACAAAAACTGCAATGATGATCACTGCAAGGATAATCACGGCAACTCCCATCCATGAAGAGGTTTTCTTGCGTTTGGCTTGTCGGGACGATTCTGATTGTCGGTGTTTCATTTGTTTCATGGCTGTTTCGCTGAATGTTTGCATCGGAAGATATGAATTCTTGGGAAGATATTCACGCGTTTCGTGTTCGTGAGGATCAACCGACGTGTCAACGTATGATGTAATTATCATCGGAGCCGGAGCAGCAGGCCTCATGTGTGCCATCGAGGCGGGAAAACGCGGGCGGTCGGTGCTCCTGATTGAGGGGAACGATGCGGTGGGCGCAAAGATCCGGATCTCCGGTGGAGGTCGGTGCAACTTCACAAACCGAATCGTTGGCGCTGAGCATTTCACTTCGGCGAATCCTCACTTTGCCAAATCGGCTCTCTCCCGTTTTACCCCCGGAGACATGATCGAACTCATCGGTAAACACCGTATTCCCTATCACGAAAAGAAACTCGGTCAGTTGTTCTGCGATGGACGCGCCACCGCTGTGATTGACATGCTGTTACACGAGTGTCGCTCCGCAAATGTCCACATCATGCTGAAGACACATGTGACGGAGATTCTCCCCGGTCAGCCGTTCACAGTCCGGAGGAGGCGGGAAGCATACGAGTCTTCGGCGGTTGTTATTGCCACCGGAGGATTGTCTGTTTCGAAGCTTGGTGCCACAGACTTCGGATATCGCGTTGCGCGACAGGTTGGTCTCAATATTGTAACGACACGACCGGGACTGGTTCCACTGACATTCCGGGGACCGATCTTGAAACTCTGTCAACAGCTCTCGGGCGTTTCTCTCGAGGCATGCGTCAGCACAGGAGACGTTGAGTTTCACGAGAATATCCTTTTTACTCATCGCGGCATGAGTGGGCCGTCAATTCTCCAGATATCATCGTACTGGGAGCCAGGAAAGGCAATCCGGATTAATCTGCTTCCTGGCATAAATGTCCTTCCGTTGCTGCTGAATGAGCGTTCACGCCGTGTGGAGATGCAAACCATTTTGAGTCAGTACTTACCGGAGCGTTTCGTAAAGGCGTGGCTTGACCTTTACGGTGGCTCGAAACCGATGAATCAATGGAGTCTGGAAGCGATTCAGAAAGTGGCCAGGACCGCACATGATTGGGAACTCATTCCCTCGGGGACTGAGGGATATGAAAAAGCAGAAGTAACGGCTGGTGGAGTGGATACACGTGAACTTTCCTCCAGGACTATGGAAACAAAGCAAGTGAAGGGATTGTACTTTGTCGGGGAAGTTGTCGATGTAACAGGTTGGTTAGGAGGATTCAATTTCCAATGGGCCTGGGCCTCGGGATTTGCGGCAGGGCAAGCTATCTAGACAATCAAGAGCGGAACGTTTGGAGAGAGAGCTCTCACTCCTTGGAGAATTCTGTCGCTTCCTTCGGTTCTTCAAGAACTCGGATCACGTTTGAATGATTTCTCTCCGTGGCAAGTTCCAGCGGGGTCTTGCCATCCGTGGACCTGAGATGCACTTCCGCGCCGAATTCGATGAGCTTACGGGCTGCTGCGTCGAGACCGTTCGCCGCGGCGTAATGGAGCGGCGTATAGCCGAGTGTTGTTTGGCGCGCGTTAGTGTCGATACCCTGCTCCAGAAGAAACTGCGCCACCTCCAATTTGCGACCGGCGATGGCAGAGTGGATCGGCATCACCCCCAGACCATTCTTCGATACCGCGTGCAAGTCGGCTCCAATCTTCGTAAGGTATTCCACGACTTCCTTCCGACCGAGAAAGGAAGAAAGATGGAGAGCTGTCCATCCGTCATGAGAAACGGAATTGAGGAGCCGGGGATCCGCGGAGAGATGTTCTTTCACCCGATCAAGATTTCCGACCGCCGCGGCCTCAAATATGGAAAGGCTGGCTCCTCTGACGAGCAGCAACGCTGTAATTGCATCGGATCCGGCATGCAGCGACAATAGGATGGCCGAATCCCCCGAGTCACTTCGGGCATTAGCGAGCGAGGGATCTGCATCGAGCATCTCTTTTACCTTGTCGATTTCATTCATCCGCACGGCTTCAATAAAGATATCGACGGTGTCGGTTGAATCAACATCTTGAGGGGCAGTAATTGCATTCATTGTGGTTGCAACGTCCAGTGAGTATCGATGATGTGTTTAGGATCAGTCTTTGTGATCAGCGGGACTGAGCTTTTCCGCGCCGGGGAGTTTTCCGACAAGTTGATGAGGATCGTGAATCAGGATGGGGAGATGCTGGGGACAGATATTAAATGATCCGTCCTGATAGCTGAGAGAGAGAAGAGGCGTCTCCTGTGATGTCCGTTTGCATATCAGGCATTCTGTTTTCTTGTTATCACTGCTCATCCAACAATCTCCTTATCGATATTACTATCACTATGAAACGAACGAACCTCAACGAATGGAAGACCCCTCAATCGGTTGTCGGGTTCGACCGACCCTAATGTGCGATAACTTTTTGAAATCTCCAAGCGAATCGGCCTACCGCTTTCGACGACATGACCGTATTCGTCAAAAAAGCACGAAACAGTCTGTCGCATCGAACAGATCGTTCCACGCTTCTCCCGTCCCTCCAAATCAGGTTGTTCCAACGAAATTGAATCCAATGGGTAATTCTGGGGGATGGTGCCGTGTGCAGTGCATTCACATGGAAAGAAATTGCTGTGCCAACCCGTGTGATTCAGGAACTTGTCGCGACTGGTTTTTTTTTATCTTGTAGCGACCGATTGAGGCGAGGGATTCCACATCATCCAGCTGATCTTTGTCAATGACCCGACCTTCCCTTCGTACACAGGTTATCATCACTGTCGCGATTCTCGCCCTGGGCGTCATCAGCGCCGTTGTGTATATTACCTCGGCCGTCGATGTGGCGCGGGAGAGCATTGTCCGGTTGAACAGAGATCGTTTGGCCACGCTCACCGAAAATCTCGCCCGTCGGTACGGATCGGTACTAACCTTCGTAGCTCCGTCTCAGTTCGAAGATACCACACTTGCTGACCGGGGGGAAATGCAGTCCCTCCTTCTGACGATCACCCGGGAGGAACTCGCAAATGCCACGGATGTACAGGCAGGTTTTTACCATACGATCTGGAATCGGGAAGTTGCATCTGGTCCTTCTTCGGGCTCAACGCGCACCCGTGAACTCTACGACCGATATCTCCCGGTTCTCGTGCGGGCAACGGTCGAGGAACAGCGCGAACAGTGGAGTCAGCACGAATCGGGTGAACTTCATGTAGTGATTGTCACTAAACCGGTGTATACGCGCGGGCGCCTGGTTGGCGTGGCATGGGCATTTGATAGTCTGGAAAACGAGCTGTCCCGGGCAACTCCGTTCAATGTTATTCCCTTTCTTCAGATCATGGTGGTTATCGGGATTCTCCTCGCAGCCTATTTTGTGATTAATCTCCGGAATGAGATCGATTCCATCAGGAAGGGTCTGGAGATGATGAAACTGGACCTGACCCGGAAGCCGCAACCGGCTTGGGGCGAGTTGCGAGATATCACTGATTCCATCAGTGAACTGGCGGAGACGATTCTCACGCAACAGAAAGAGCGAGAGGCGCTTCAGAGAACCATTCAACAGAAAGATAAATTGGCATCATTAGGACAACTAATCGCGGGCGTAGCCCACGAAATTCGTACTCCTCTCTCGGCGATCAAGACACGTGTTCAGCTGTGGCAACGATCGAAAAACCGGAAACAGGTTCTCACCCAGGAATCAATGGAGCTCGTTGTGGGAGAACTTGACCGGATGGAGAAAAGCGTGCAGAAGCTTCTCTACTTTTCGAAGCAGAGGAAACTGAAATTTCAGCGGACGGATTTGCATCACTTGATCGAATCATCGCTCCTGACTCTGCAAGAGCGAATGCAGAAGTATCGCATACGCATCACACGACGCTTTGAATCCGGGACGTTGTTAGCCTGCGTCGATCGAACGGAAGTAAGGGAGGTCATCATCAATCTCCTGACAAATGCCATCGAGGCCATGCCCCGTGGAGGAAAGGTTGAAATTGAGACCTCGCGAAGCGAAGATCATCAAGCAGTTGTGTTCAGTGTCAAAAATTCTGGCAAGGGAATAGTCCCCGATGTCGCAGAGCGGATGTTCGACCCCTTCTACACCACGAAGGAGACGGGAACAGGTCTGGGTCTCTCAATAGCCTATGAGATCGTCCGCGCGCACAATGGAACGATTGAATATTCGACAGGGCAGAAGAGTGGCGCTCGATTTGTCGTCGTTCTGCCTCAAAATGCACAAACCGCCATAGGAAAAGAATGAGAAAGCGAACACAACCGGAGCCGTTCAATGCCTTAGTGGTTGACGATGAACGAGCGACCCGAGTGAATATTCGGGATCTTCTCAAAGCGGAGGCATTCGCTGTCGAAGAAGCGGGGGATGGCGCTACCGCCCTTGAGAAAGTCGGGAAAGGTAACTTCGATATCGTACTCCTTGATATCCGGATGCCGAAGATGGATGGGTTGACGGTCCTGCGGCATATCAAGAAACACCATCCCCATCTCCCCGTCATCATGTTTACCGCGTTTGGAACGAGTGACCGGGCCATTGAAGCGATGAAGATCGGTGCGTTCGATTACGTCACGAAGCCATTTGATATTGACGAACTCGTGGCGATCATCCATCGTGCCCTTGAACACCGGAAACTCTCTGCGGAAGTGCGGGTGCTGCGAAAACGACTTGCCGAGGTAGAAGCGGGTGATTTCCAGCCGGACCAGTTCGTGAGTCATGCTCCGTCCATGCAGAAGATCTTCAAGATGATCGGAAAGGTGGCACCCTCAAAAGCAACAGTGCTTATTGAGGGAGAGACGGGAACGGGAAAAGAACTTGTCGCCAACGCGCTCTGGTATCATTCCACACGCCGGGAGGCACCATATGTAAAGGTTAATTGTGCAGCTATTCCTGAGGGATTGCTGGAAAGCGAGCTCTTCGGCCACGAGAAGGGGGCGTTTACTGATGCGCACGCGCAGCGCAAAGGGCACTTTGAGATAGCCAACGGGGGTACCCTCCTCCTTGATGAAATCGCCGAAATGAGTCCCAAACTGCAGTCTAAGCTACTCAGAGTCCTTGAGCAGAATGAGTTCCAGCGAGTCGGTGGCAAAGAGCCGCTGAAAGTCGATGTCCGAATAATTGCCGCCACGAATCGTAATCTGAGGGACGAGATCAAACTTGGGCGGTTTCGTAAAGATCTCTACTACCGGCTTCAGGTCGTGCACCTTGTTTTGCCTCCTCTCCGAGATCGGCTCGGAGATATTCCCGCACTCGTGAGTCATTTCCTCAAGAAATTCGGCCGAAAACGAGACCTTACTCCAACAACAGACGCCATGGAAATGCTTCGTAAATATGAGTGGCCGGGAAATGTGCGGGAGTTGGAAAATGTGATCGAGCGGGCAGTCGTCCTTGCGGCGGACAAATTCATCTCTGCAGATCACCTCTCGCTGCAAGTTGTTCATTCAAGCGAATCGCGACGAGTGAGGCCTGATCTCAACGCTGGATCAACCCTCTCGTTGCGAACGATTCTGGCGAATGTGGAGCAAAATACGATCCTGCAAGCATTGACCCGGACACGATGGAACAAAACGAAGGCAGCAAAATTGCTCCAAATTGATCGGCGGGTTTTGTTTGACAAGATTAAACTGTATGGGCTTCACTCGGAGAGTCAGGAAACAGATTTATGAATGGGAGGATCCCTCTCAGTGGGATTTTTCCTCTCGCTCGTTTCTATCCACCATGTTGGGATTTCGGCCTGAATTCGCGCTTCTGATGTAGTGGTACGGTTATTGAGCAACTCGACGCAAGCACTCAAAGATTACAATGAATACAGGACAAACCTTACTGACCATCGGCGCCCTGCTCCTTCTGGGGACCACGGTTATCGCCGTTAATCGGAGTTATAACCAGCACGGAATGATTCTACGCCAGTCCGAGATCGGTCTCTATGCCGTATCCCTGGCAACTTCCATCATCGAAGAGGCCTCCGGCAATCACTTCGACGAAGCCACCATTACCGATAATCTTGTCACAACCGCGCAGCTCTCCAACCCAATGTCACTGGGCCCGGAAACCGGAGAATCAACCTCTCCCGTTTCAACCTCTCTGTTTGATGATTTTGATGATTATCATAATCTGGTCATGAAAACTCAGGTTGCCGGCGTGGATGAGTTCACCCTTCGGGCGAAGGTGTTTTATGTCAATCCTGCGGCCCCGGATGTTCCAGTGACAAATCGGACATTTCACAAGCAGATCAAGATCTCAGTGTCGAGCAGTGCGATGGCCGACACTGTGAATATGACGTACATTTTCAGCTACTTCAATTTCAGGTGAACCATGGGATCGAGTACACTATTCGATATCTTGGGATCCATGATCGTCGGAGGAATGCTGTTGCTCATGGGGCTTCGGCTGAATGCGAGCGCGAATGAGACCACAGCTATCTACCACGGAAGCTATATCCTTCAAGAGAATATGACCGCCCTGGTTCAGATTTTGGAGACGGACTTCCGAAGGATTGGATACTGCAGTGACTGGAAGAAGACGGCCGATCCAACACGCTCGATCCGACTGGCTGACTCAACAAGCATCCGTTTCTACACCGATCTTGATCACAACGGCGAACTCGACAGCGTGACGTACTATGCGGGTCCTGTCACTGAGCTTCTCGAGACCGTCAATCCGCGGGATCGGTTCATCTACAGGCAAGTAAATAACGACTCTCCGCTCAAGATGAATCTTGGCGTCACGCAGATGTCTTTCCGATATTTCGATGCCCTCAATGTCGAGCTCCCGACCCCGGTGGCCGACCCGAGGAGAGTGTACTATCTGCACATTTCAATTGCAGTGGAGAGTTCGGAGCCATACGAACAGCAGTACTCAAACGATCCGTCGCAATACGAAGTCTATTGGAAACAGATCAGACTGGCGACAAAAAATTTGCGAAACCGCTAGTACGAGGTAAACGATGGGACGCATGTCAATCCTCATGGTGATCGGATTCAACATCCTGTTTGCGGTCATGGGATTTAATCTCTCGAAGGTAGCTGTCCAATCCTATGAAAATTATACATCGTACTACAACAGGAGCATGGCGCGTCATATCGCCTCGAGCGCGGCCAATATGGCGGCGAGCGAGATCACATTCAATCCTGAATGGCGCACCGGCTTCAGTAACGTCAAATTCAGTGGTGGGGTATATAACGCGTCGATCACCGCGCCTTCACTTGGTATGCTTCGGGTTTTCGTGACCTCGACATATGGTAACGTGAAGGACACATCAATTCTCCTCCTGGGACTGACAAAATTTTCCAAGTTTGCCTACTACAGTGACATCGAAGGAAATATCTGGTGGATCACGGGCGATACGGTGTGGGGGCCATTCCACACACAGCAGAAGATCAATGCGTCAGGGAATCCGGTGTTCGTTGGTAAGGCATCATCGAAGAACGGTATTCACCTTGGGACGAAGGATTCAAACCCCATTTTTGTCGGAGGATATCAGAGCGGCGTAAATCTAGATCTGCCGCGCAATTTCGATGCGCTGAAAGAGCTGGCCCGAACGGGCGGACGTCACTTCGACAAACAGGATATTTGTCTGCAATTGAATGCGGACGGCACGGCGACATATCGCTTTGGCTCATGGACCGCCGTGCCCGCATATACGTATCCGATGGCCACCCTTGCACCGAATGGCGTGTTCATGGCCGAAAACGCCAATATTAGGCTGAAGGGAAAATTGAATGGTAGATTGACGATCGTTGCAACGGGCAGCTCGGGTGCCGCGAAAGGAAATGTGTGGATTGATTCCAGTGTGACCTACAACCGAAATCCGATGACCGATCCAGGATCACAGGACATGTTGGGCATTGTCTGTGACAATGATGTCATCATCACCGACAATACAAACAACAACAATCCGGCTCACGGAGTCACGGTCCATGCTTCGATGCTCATGCGATCGGGGGGCTTCAAGGCTGATGGATACAACAGTCGTCCGGTTGCAGGGACGCTGACTGTCCTTGGAGGAATCCAGCAATACCAGCGCGGGCCTGTCGGGACATTCAGTGGTGGAAAAATCGTTTCAGGCTTTCAGAAAAATTACCGGTACGACGAACGGATGCTGTACTCCTCACCCCCGCTTTATCCGGCGACGGGCACTTACGAAGTTTTGTCCTGGTACGAATAACAATTGATCAGGGTGATTCACATGAACTATTTTCCTCCCCATCACAAGACCAAGCGTAGCCGATGGGCGCGTCGGCTCTTTTTCGCGGGGCTCCTCCTGGCCTCAACGAACCTGAGCGGAATTCTCCAAGCCGGCGATACGCCAATGCGTACGGTCGAAGAATTCAAACGCCTCATTGATCGCAGCGATCTTGTTGGACTCTGTCGCCTCATGGCTGAAGCAGACGGTTCCGGACCTCTAAAGACATCCAACTATGAGCAGACTCAGCTTTCCTTCGAGAACCTGGGACGCATGTGGAGCGGACACTCGTTTTCGTATGTGAGCGAACGCTACAGTTCCACAGCAGCTACACAACGGGCGACCATTGTGGTGCGAATTGCCCGACACGATCAGGAAGTCAGGTTCACGCTTTTGAAATTCGAAACGGGATGGTATATATCCGACATCGAAATCTTCTTCAGATAGTCTCCTGGCCGCGATAGAGTCGAAATGAGGATTCCTATGGTTTGACACCCTCGCATACTTACACGCTGTTTACTCCTCCCACGCCCGCATGTATCTCCCTCACCCTTCCTCTGCGGGCGTGTTCTTTTTCTTCCCTCTCTTTCACGATTGAATTACATCGGGGTATGAGTCTTCCTGGGACCGTTATTTCTTGAAACGGCGGTGCCGTCCAATACGGTGTCTCTCGGGAAGCAATCTTCGATGTCCTTGTGTGAAATCACGACGGCTGGTGATTTTGGAAAGCTGGTCGGATGCGCAGGACGAATACTAATCGATTTTACAAAGAAGGAGGGGGGTGGTAAGCTCCCTGAATGAAAATTCTCCGACGAGACGCGATCTGCCGCGACAACTCATTAACAATGCTGCATGCGAGGTATCACCAAAACCATTTCCATACTAGGCGGCGCCAATACCGACTTGCCGGTATCTTCTGGAGCCATTGTCGTGTGTCCGGATGACGAACACCTGTATCCCAAAGCTATACGCCTATCACAGTCACGGCACGTTCGTATTCATCCGGCTTGATGTACAAAATGTACCCGAATCCGCCTCTCCCGTCAGCTACGCCGCTGGAAGCAAACGCGTTCACCTTTGCCTCGTAGAGCTTTTCATGAATGACGGCAAGGGCGCCCAATTCATCATCCCCCTGAACGAGGATAGCCGGATGCGGACCGATGATATCGATGCCGGCTTTTTTGGCGCCATCATTCAACTTGTGAGTGTCTTCAGGAAAGATTGTGAGCTGCGTGTGGGCAGGACCCATCGGAACCGCCGTAAAGGCGAGCAGATTCACACCGAGATCGGCCATGCGAGAGAGAAATTTGTAGGCTTCTCCCGGTTCGTGTTTAACGGTTACGTAAAAGTAGTCCGCACGACGGATGCTGAATGCCATGAGATATGCCCTCCCTGTGATGATTGGGATTACTGCATCGACCGGCAACCAAACGGCTGCGGGACAGAGATCTACCGTGAATGATGATTGATCTGATTGGTACTCATTCGCACGCGCTGAAAAAGGTAGATCGTCGTCACGCACCCTTGCGCAATGACGATCATAATGACGATGACAAGCCACGTTTCGAAATCGCCCGAGACGAGCGCGATGTGTAGGGTCCAGGCGAGCCCCGCCCCCCCGACGACCATCAACGTCATCACGGCAAAGAGGAGTACTGTCTCGGTGAAATAATCTGACTCCTCTGTGCGACTGAATTTCCACGTAAAAACGCCAACGCAGACCACGAAGATCGATGCTACGGCTTTCGAAAGATTCCAAATCCAGGGGCCATCATCAAGAACGAGGGAATGAAAGGCTATGAGGATGCCCATGAAGCTGGTAAATGTCGAGATGAATAAGACAAGATTTCGAACCATGGCGCCCTCCGAATTTGAGCGCAGGTGATAGAGATGCGGCCGAAAACCCACCCTAGTAACCCAATGTCATTCCGGATTAGATCCGCCTGCCTGCTCCGAAGGAGTCCTTCGGACCGGTCAGGCTGGCCTGCCCGCCATGGAGAATCAATTGAGGCAGGCGGGGATTCTGCTCCAATGAAGGAAGTCCGCCAGCGCGGACGGGTCCACGTGTTACAACATCACGGGGCAAGCGGTGCCCGCAATGACTGAAGCGTGGGCATGGAAGGTTTCGCATGAAGATTGTCTGAGACAACTGCTCACTTGAGGTTTTCGGCCAGACCTCTAGGTTTTGTTCTGAAAACGTTGCTCTAATTGAATACGCCCCACGCTTCAGGAACCTCAACCATGCTTCTAAGGTCTCAACTTCAGGGTTTAGATGCAAGTTAGACAGGAGTCTCTCTTATATATAGGGAACACCGATCCTTGTACAGCAAGGCAAAATCCGGCGCTGGTTACGATCTTCTGTGCGTGACCTGCCGGGTCGAGAACTGGATGTGAGAAGGATCCCTGTGAGTCCGATGTGTTTTGCCAGTGTGGCGGAAACGGGGAGGGGACTGTGCTCAATCGGATGAATGGTATCCAGAAGGCGAAGCTGGTCGGCGAAGTCAGGGGTTGCATCGATCAACCATCGTTCGTTGGTGAGAGAGGAAACCATGACGCGCTCGCCCGGTTTTGTGGATGCATGAACGCAACAGGGCTTCTTGCATGCAGTATATTGGAAAAATGTGCCTAACGGGGAGTACAATTGCAAGGGATAGGCCTGGAAGAGAGGAGAACCTATTCGTACCGGAGCGATTCCACCGGGTCGACGCTCGCAGCCTTCCTCGCAGGGAACAGTCCCGCTAGTAGGCCGATGAGGGTAAGGATCATTGTTGTGATCAGCATTGTGGTGGTGGAGAGAACGGGACGCCCGAGGAACTGCATCGCGCCCTCTTCGGAAGGAATCATGCGAACAAGAGATATCACGCCATAAGAGAAGAGAAGTCCAATGGTTCCTCCGATGAACGCAATGAGCAGAGCTTCGACGATGAACTGCAGAAGGATGTACGACCGTCGCGCCCCGACGGCCAGCTTGATGCCGATTTCCCTCGTCCGTTCCTTTACAACGACGTACATCACGTTGGCAACACCGATCCCCGCGATGAGCAGAGTCAGAAATCCGACGCCGAAGAGAAATATCTCGACACCGAGTTCGATTTTGCGACTGATCTTTTCGGCCTCGATGAAATCCCGGATTTGGAGCGCTCGCTCATCGGCAGGATCAAAATGATATCTACGACCGATAACGCGATAGAGTTCCGATTTTACACGCTCCTGCTGACTGGGATCCCTGGGACGCACCACGATGCTGTTGACATATTGATTCCCATAGGTTGTCCGAAATGTGGTGTACGGAACAATTGCCCGTCGTGAATCGGGACCGTTGTTCATCGATGTCTGGATCTTCTTCTGCATCGTGCCGATCAGGGTATAAGGAATTCCGTCGACGAGGATGATCCTGCCGATAGGGTCTTCCTGTTTGAAAATTTCTTTCGCGATTTCCACACCCAGAAACAACACACGACGCTGCAGCGCCACATCAACCTCATTGAGGAAGCGTCCTCCCCCCGCGGGGTACATACGACGCATCTCCTCGAATTCCGCATTCACCCCCTCGCACTCCGTCGTGATGGAGAAGCTTCCGTATGTCAGAGTTACATTCTTTCGGTACTGAGGGCTGATCATATCGATGGATGGGATCACGCGGATGAGGATGTCGACATCTTCCTCTACCAAGCTGATGCGCCGCCCTTTCGGCAATCCCTCGTAAATCAGACCCGTTTCCCCGCCATAAATCACCATGATGCGATTGCCAGCGTTCAGCAGTCCGTTCATCATCTGCCGGCCGAGCCCCTCGCCGAAGGAGAGAAGGAGCACAACTGCGACGGTTCCCCAGGTGATCGCGATAAGAGTCAGCAACGCACGGGTGCGATGTGCTTTCAGATCGTGAACAAAATCTCGGAGGAGTTCAAGCAACATGTGTCGATGAATAATGAAAAGTGAAAAATTTAAAAATGTGCGATGACAATTCTATTGGTATCAATAGCGCAGGCAATCTACCACATTCAGATTCGCCGCCTTTCGGGCGGGCATGAAGCCGGCCGCCAGGCCAATGATGCCCAGAACGAAAACCGTTGCGATCACCACTTCAATGGAAATAACCGGTGACCCGACAAATTCCTTGATCGGCACGTACTGCAGCGCTTCGATGATCCCGTAGGCAATGAGAAATCCGATTCCGGAACCAATCCCGATGATAAGAACGGTCTCCATGAAAAATTGCATCAGGATATTCGATCTTTTCGCACCGACGGCGCGCTTGATGCCGATTTCGCGGGTTCGTTCCTGTACCACGATGTACATGATGTTTGCCACTCCAATACCTGCGACTCCAAGCGTGAAGCTTCCGATCAACCCCATGAAAATATTGAAGCCAAGGAAAAAATAGAATATGAACTTGTCGAACGTCGCAGTATCCCAAATCCAGACCGCATCTTTGTCCGTGGGATCGAACTTGTAGCGTTTTGCGAGAACGCCGCGCACCTGCTCGCCCACCTCTTCCGATTGCCGCGGATCACCCACCTGGTAAATGATGTTTGTCAAACGAATCACGCTATAGAGGGATGAGAACGTTGATGAGGGGATGAAGATACGATCCTGATCGCGCGAGTTGTAGGAGGAGTTCTGCGTTTTCTTCTGCATGACGCCAATGACTGTAAATGGGACCTCCCCGATGTAAATGATCTCCCCCACAGCATTCTGTTCCCCAAACAACAGTCCCTTGACTTTGTCACCAATGAAGGCCACGCGCCGTCGTTGTCCAATATCCAGGGAATTGATGAAGCGTCCGCCTGCATCGGGGATGATGTTGCGCATGTCGCCGTAGATCGGCAGGATTCCGGTGATCAGCGAGGTAAGAATGTTCTCGCCTCGCCGAACCGCTTGCCGATTGGAGTACTCCGGACTAATTGCAGAAATCCCGGGAATCTGGCTCGCCAGCAGGCGAGTATCGTCTTCAATGAAGCTGATGGGTCGGCCTGTGCCGAAACCCTCAAACGGCTTTGTCGTTCTTCCCGGAAACATGATCGCAATGCTCTCCCCGATACCGTGCATGTTGATCGACATCTGTCTCTTGAACCCGACGCCGAAGGCAATGAGCACGATGATCGCCACCGTTCCCCAGACGATCCCGAACATCGTCAGGAACGCGCGGAGCTTCTGTGCCTTCAGATCAAGGAAAAACTCAGAGAGATTTGTTCGAAATTGGTCCATAGAAGAAAAAGATGGTTACGGCGGATCACACCGAAAAGAACGGATTTACACGGATTGCATTCCGCGTTCATCCGCGTGAAACATCCAACTTACACACTCTACTCGATTTTCTTCACCGGCTTTTCCAATACAACATCTCCCTCGTTCAATCCTGAAACCACTTCAACATTTATCGCATTACTCAATCCCGTCTTGATATATCGTTCCTCCTCGCGATCGGGAGGGATAGGGAATTTTACGAAGGCGGAATCGTTCCGGAATGTGATCACCCGTTCCGGGACCATCAGCACATCCGTTTTCTTCTGGATGATGATATTCGCGTTGGCAGAGTACCCGGCGCGCAGGACAGCGTTCTTGGTCGAGGGGATGGTGATTTCTATGGGGAACACCGTAGCATTCTCCTTCTTCTGTGCTTTCAACCAGATTTTTCGCAGAACACCCCGAATGGTATCCTGGGGAAGAGCGCCAACCTTGATCTCGGTTTCCAATCCTTCGCGGAGTCGCCCCACATCAATCTCATCAACCGTCCCCTTGAAGAGGAGTCGCTCCATGTTTGCCATTCGCATCAACACCGTACCCTCCTGAAAAGAAGTCAGCGGTGTTACCGGATCCCCGACCTCTACGCTTCGGCTCAGAACAAATCCATCGATTGGGGCCTTGATGATCGACTCAATCTGTGTGTCACCGATGGTGACCCTTCCGCTTTCGATGAGAGCGAGCCTCTCCCGCGCAATCTTCAGCTGAAGTTCAGTCTCAGCATGTTTGCGGGAAAACTCTTCGTACTCCTTGGGTGAAATAAGGTTGCTCTTGAATAGAGATTCCTGTCGGGTTTTTTCTTTCGCGACGTTGTCGTAGTCAACCTGTCGCAGCTCGACCTGGCGCTTGGCCTCTGCCAGTTCAAGGGGAGTCGGATCGGGCCGCACCTCAAGGAGGGGCTGGCCGGCCCGAATGAATGTGCCCACGTCGGTATAGATGCGGCTGACCACTCCGGAGATCTTGGATTTCACCGATATTTCGTTTTCCGGTTCGATTGTTCCAACCGCGAGCGCCTTGTCGACAATCGTCCCTCGCTCAATTCGCACCTTCTGGAGGGGGCCGCTTGTGCCGTCGTTTCTCCCGACGAGAAAATAGACTGCTGCGAGCACCACGGCGACAGCAACGACGGAGATGATGATGATCCTCGTCTTCATAGCATTTCCTTCAAGATGAGTTCGAACGTGCAGTCGAGGGAATTTTCAGTAACATCCCCCCTTACGTCAGGGGAATCGAAAGGTTGCGGGGGGATATGGCGAAGGTCCATGCTCCATTAGACTTCAAAGTGCAGGGAATTGTTGTGTGGACCTGACGCTACGGCTGGGAGTTTTTCAGTAAACGGCGAGCGAAACCGGAAATTTTGTTGAAATATTCCGCGCGCCCGACCATGTACGTATCGTTGTGATCGGCGCCGGCAATCTCATAGAATTCCTTTGGCTCATTTGCAGCATCGAAGAGACGGCGGGCCAACTTGAGGGGAACAATGGAATCGTCGCTTCCGTGAATGACAAGAATTGGAACCGTGATAGATCGAATCTTCTCGACGGAATTGAATTCTGACTTCATAAAAAGTTTGATTGGGAGAAAGGGATAGAGTTCCTGGCCAAGTTCCTTCCCGGATGAAAAGGTGGCTTCGAGAATCAGGCCCCCGGGAGAGCGATCCGTGGCGACATCGACAGAAACTGCTCCCCCAAGACTCGTCCCAAAGAGAATGATCCGTAAGGAATCTACGCCGGGAAGAGTTGCGGCATAATCGTATGCGGCGCGACCATCCAGGTAGATTCCCTCCTCAGTGGGAAAGCCTTCGCTTCTGCCATAGCCCCGATAGTCGTACATGAATACGTTGAACCCTGATCGATGAAGCTGGCGCATGAGATCGAGACGGTGAGAAATGTTTCCGGCGTTTCCATGAGAAAGGAGAAGTGTGCCGATGGGATCCGGCGCTCGCACATACCATCCGTGTAACTTCACGCTATCTGCAGTTGTGAACCAGCAATCAATGACCCCGACCGAAGGATCGAGGGCGTTGTAGAGCCCTTCCGGGTAGACCGAGGGGAAGTAGATGAATTGTTCTTCAAAGGCCATAAGCGCGAGGGTCCAAACAGCAATCGCAACAAAGGCTGCGATAACGAGTGACCGGATGAATTTCAGGATGCGTCTGATCATCGAAAATGGTGAATTGAACATACTGAAATTGGACGGCAATCTCAAGAAACGAATCGTTGGCGAAAATCACAGTGTAAGAAGTTGTTTTTGGACAGCCTCGCATCTATATTCGTACAGCGCAATGTTCCCAATGTTCAGAACAACGGCAAATATTCTTATGGCCATCATCTCCGTCACTCCGCTTGCTCACGCCCAAAGCTACTACAACCTCCGGGACGCATTCCTCGCCCGCAAGGGAACAATTCAATCTATGACGCTTTTGCCGGTGGAAGAGAGCGCGAAGACAAGAGTATTCGATTTTCAGCTAAAGACGTCGACCGACTCGATGACCGGCAGGATCCGGATGCCGAAAGGAAGGGGACCGCATCGCACCGGACTTCTCGCCGTGGGAATCGAGACGGGGAAGGATGTCGTTGCCATGATCGAAGGGCACGACGATGTGATGCTGATGGCGGTGGATTATCCTTTCGAGGGGGAATGGGAATTCCGTGGATGGAAGGGATTGAGTACCACCGTGAGCCTACGCGCGATGGGATTTCGAACGGTGCCGCTTCTTCTAAACTGCCTCGATTGGCTCTTTCAGCAAAAGGAAGTCGATCGAAATGAAGTCATCATGGTGGCGGTGAGCTTCGGTTCGTTCACGGGAATCCCGGCAGCGGTCATCGACGCTCGGGTGAAACAGCTCGTCGTCGTGCAGGGGGGAGGAAACCTCTCCACAGTGATTGCCCAGAACGCAAAGCGATGGGGGACATCTCTTCCCGGATGGCTCGCGGGGTGGATCGGAAACGCGATCCTCAGCCCCTTTGAGCCGACGCGGTACGCTCCTCACCTTTCCCCACGTCCGCTTCTCATGGTGAGCGGAAAGGGGGACACGTTTTTTCCTCCCCGATCCACGCACGACCTGTTTGACAGTGCCCGCGAGCCGAAGGAATTAGTCTGGCACACCACCGAGCATATCATGCCGGGAGAGAAGGAACTGATCAAAGAGCTGACGAATGTGGTGGTGAGAAAACTTTATGGGGATGAGTGAGGATGGGTATGCATGGGGTAGATATAACTCATACGGATAATCCCGTTCATGATGTGGTTCCGACAGACACGCGATAGATTTTGATAGTGTAGCGGCAAGGTCGTATATTTGGAAGCAATCGCACAAAGGAAACGATAGCAATCGAATTCGTCTCCGCGGGGATTCAATTCCAGAAGCTGTCAGTATCTAATCGGGGGAGCAAAGAGTCAGGGTGGAAACTACTGCGACGCCGAAACCCTGTTCGATGAGTTAGTCGCTCCAGGCGACAAGAAGAACCGCGCCCTCCATCAGTCCGAGAAACCAGAGATCCCGAATGAGAATGTACATGCACGTTCCCCGAAACAAATGGTGATTGTGGCTTCACCCTATGATTGAAACGGAGTTTGCTATGGAACAGATCGAAGGAACATCTCTCGACGTTGTACGTTCCCAGCTCGAGAAATTGAAAGAAATATTCCCCGAAGTTTTGAGTGAAGGGAAGATCGACTGGGAAAGACTGCGACTCACGCTTGGTGAAGAGCTCGTGATTGCCAACGAGCGGTATGTGCTCAACTGGGCCGGAAAATCGGAAGCCTTCAAAGCAATTCAAATGCCCACAACGGCGACGCTGAAACCACAGTCTGAACCGCAGATGAAGAATGATGACACTGATGTTTTTGATAAAGAAAAGGATCAGCGGAATCATCTAATCAGCGAGATCAGCGGTTCAGACAACATTTTCATTGAAGGGGAGAATCTTGAAGTGCTCAAGGTATTGCAGAAGTCGTACTACGGCAAGGTGAAGATGATCTACATCGATCCGCCGTACAATACCGGCAACGACAGCTTCATTTATCCCGACAAGTTTTCGGAGAGCAAGGAAAAATACCTGAAGCGGATCGGGGACAAGGATGAGGCAGGATATTTGACCAAAGAGGGATTCTTTAGAAAAAACAGCAAAGAGAACGGACAGTTTCACTCCAACTGGCTCTCGATGATGTATCCCCGTCTGTTCCTGGCCCGCAACCTGCTAAGAGATGACGGCGTGATCTTCGTTTCGATTGATGACAACGAGGTGCATAATCTACGACTGATGATGAATGAGATTTTTGGGGAAGAGAATATTATTGCGGAATTTGTTTGGAAGAGCCGGCAGAACAAAGATAATCGGAACGTAACTGGTGCATCTATAGATCATGAATACGTTCTGTGTTATGGTAGAAGAATTCGTGGTGACGAACGCAAGATTCATCAATATTCAAATCCAGATTACGATCCGCGAGGGCCGTGGGTTAGCGGAAATATGGTCGGCCTTCTTCCAGAAGAACTCAGACCTAATTGCCACTATGATCTGGTGAATCCTGAGACACGGATCAATTTTGGAAGACCGAGGTTAGGCTGGAGATACGATGAGGAAACGATGTCTCGCTTGATAGTCGAGAATAGAATCATATGGCCAGATTCTCCGACGGGAAGACCTAGGCGAAAAGTATTTCTCGCTGAACTAAAAGAAGAGTTTACAGGTTTCTCATCTCTAATCGGTGAGAACATCTATACTCGAACAGGAACTGCAGAATTGGAGAAGTTATTTGGTGTTCGTGTGATGGATTTTCCAAAACCCTCTATATTGATTCAGGAGTTGATTGAGGAGTTATATTCGAAAGCTGTGTGAACTGGAACCCTGGATGAAAGGGTAGAAAACAAAGCGGCGCATCCGTATCTTGGGGTGCATTTTCAACCAAACAAAAACCCAAGGAGGATACGCCAATGGCAAA
>Ga0208244_100567_pt1 | contig 32906 bp, 22 predicted proteins | sample SubbioCR12Aug_5A_FD_184828 | JGI IMG/M metagenome (GOLD analysis project Ga0208244, IMG submission 184828) | Serpentinite rock and fluid subsurface biosphere microbial communities from McLaughlin Reserve, California, USA - CR12Aug_5A (SPAdes) | ecosystem: Environmental > Terrestrial > Deep...
CCGGGCCAGACCCGCGACCAATATTATAAGGCGAAGCCGACGGAGTGGGCCCTCTATCTCCAGGACAAAATGGAATTCGAGGGGATGATTGCCAATGTGGGGCTCAGGTACGACGTCTACAATCCGAACGTCGAGTACTTCACGAATGTTTTCCAGCCAATGGAGGGATCGGAGAAAGCAAAGACCCCGCTGGTGTCGCGCCTGCAACCTCGCATCGGCATCTCATTCCCCGTTTCGGTCTCGACGGTGTTTCACATGAACTATGGTTCATTCCTGCAGCGCCCGCCGTTTCAGTACATCACCGGCAAAGAGGTGAGTTACATCACCCGCGCCCCGATCCTCGTGGGTAATCCGCTGTTGAAGCCGCAAGACACCAAAAGCTATGACGTGGGGGTAACCCAGGGACTTGGAGAGGGCTTCACGGTGGATCTCAGCGGCTACTACAAGGATGTCAGCAATCTGATCGAACGCGCGTTCTATTTTCCTGCCAAAGGCGCGATCGAATTCTATGAGACGTATATCAACCGGGATTATGCGGACATCCGGGGGTTCCGTGTCTCCTTCAACAAGCGAAGGGGAATCATCACCGGTGCGCTGAATTACAACTTCCAGGTTGCCACAGGAAAGAGCAGTACTCCCTTTGATGCTTCACCGATCATTCGGGAAAATCCCACCGCAGCCCGGGCAGAAGACACCCCCAATGCTGAGGATATCCTGCTGGATTTCGATCGTACGCATAACCTCGTCGCCACGGTCAGTGTTGAAACGCCGGAACAATATGGCTTCCGGGCATTCGGGGGATATCCTCTCGAGCGGATTTCCATGGGAGTGAAGTCGTTTCTGCGAAGCGGCCGACCGTATACGTCAGACCTTGATCTCGGTGAACGGTTCAAGAGACGTACGCCGATGGAGAGTAATACGGATCTGAAGATCTCCAAGAGTGTGGGGAATTTCCTCGGACGATCCGCAACATTCTACATTGAAATCCTGAATGTTCTCAACGAGAAACGATACGCGTACAACCCGGTGTTCCGCAACACGGTAAACCGCAACAAGTTCGAATCGGACAAGAGCCAGCTTCCGATATGGAAGGACGCGGAAGATCTCTCAGGTCTTCTGATGTGGGATATTTCATACCTCATCTACGACAATAGTCCGCGTTCAATTACCCTGGGATTTGTCGTCAACTTCTAACTGTCATGGATAACGCTATGAAATTGAGCATGAGACTTTTGATTTCGATGGTGTGTGCCACATCATTGGTGCTTGCCCAGGAACGCACATTCGAAATTCACAGCCGCGGAATGCTGCATCAGACTGTGTTCAACACGGGTGAGATCAGCCGCAGCTACACGCAGGGGAATGCGGGAAACTCAACTTCGGTCCCGCTCTTCGAATGGCCGGCATACTCCAGGGCGATTATCGATCAAAAGGAATATGATGGTCAGCACAACACGCTGGGTGGAGGTGTGTGGATCGGCGTGAGCCCAGCCGATACCAGTGCCCGGTTGGTGGCGTTTTGTGGCGGTGTCGGAGCGGGTACGGCTGAAGTCACGACAGGGATTTATACGTTTCCGATCAGTATCACCCGGACCGAAAACTTCCCCTTGTTGCCGTCGGGCAATCTGAACCCCGCGTACAATCCGTTCGAAGCCGAGGAAATTATTGTTGCCAAATGGGCCACCTCCGTCGGCATCACGGTGACCCGAACAAGTCGCGCATGGAGTGCCCCCGACTATGACGACTTCATCATTTATGAATACGAATTCGAAAACACCGGAAATCGGGACGGCAATCCTGCCACAATCGAATCGAATGCAACACTGCGTGACGTGCTTATTGCCTTCGTGCACGGCTTGCCCCCCTCCATGTTCGGGTACTTCCGGACCACCAACAGATGGTACTATCTTGACATGGAAGCGAATACGCGGGCACGGTTCGATCAGAAGAGGTGGCTCCTATACAACACGAGTGCAATCGGGATGCCTGAACCGAACGCGAGTTACTTCAGTCAATGGAGTTCCTCGAAGCGATACGGAGGCGGACTGCTCTCGCCTCAGGCCGTTGGTTTTTCCCTCCTTCACTATGATACCGCATCGCTCACCCACCGCAATGTCAGCAACGTCGTTCTCCCCACAGCAGACCTGCCGCTGGTGTGGGATCAGGTCACTGGCAAACTCCGTCAGCCCTGGGGAGTCTGGACCGAAACATCGAACACGCGGTCTTCGAAGGTTCAGCCGTATCTGGACATCGATCGACGCGTCACCTCAGCCACGGGCATTTACAACGCCGCAAACTTGAACAAGTACGATGGTGGAGAATACTGGACCGGTAGGGCCCGAGGATACCGCCGAACCGCCGGAGTCGGGAGGGTTCTCTTTCTCGGACCGTACCATATGCCGAAAGGGCAGAAGGTCAAAATTGCTCTCGCCGAGGTGGCAGGATATGGAGCGGCAAGATTGGAAGAAACTCGCGGTGGTGTTCGGGATCATGATCTTTTCATCGATCGGTATGTAGCCCCTCCAAACTGGTCTATCGACACGACGCTTGTTGGCAACGGCTCACATACCGTGGGAAGCAAGTATCTGAGTACGAACCCACTTCCCGACTACGTGAATTCCAATGTTGTGACGGTGCGTGATGTGACCGATCGCGCGATTCGCGCATACTCGGGATACGCTATTGCCGACTATGATACGTTGCAGTATAAACCGGAGGAAGCACCCTCCCGCGGTGTCTACCGGTTTGAACCAAACTATCCGGCGCCGGTCGTGAAGTTCGCGAATACCCCTCTCGCAGAAAATGTGCTCAGCTGGGGAACGCAGGTCGAGGCATTCAACCATCCGCTCATTTCGGCAACATTCAGCCACTACGAAGTCCTGAAAGCGAACCATCCGCTGGGACCATGGACGGTCATCGCGACCATCCCCAAGGGAGACTCGCGGTTCATGGAAGATGGTCAGTATGAGCTGAAGGACGCGAACACGGCGGTCGGGCAGGTCTTCTATTATTCTGTGGTCTCCGTCGATAGCAAGGGGAACAAGAGCGGCAAAACGAATATGCGATTTTTTCAAACACAAATTGGTGGGACCGATGTGCTCGAAAAAGTCTACGTCGTTCCCAATCCCTTTATCGGGCAATCCGGATTTTCGGGTACCACCGCGGGGGGGGTAGGAGAAGCACGGTTGAAGATCGGATTCTACAATCTTCCAAAAATCTGCACAATTCGAATTTACTCGTACTCGGGTCAGTTGGTTCACACGATCGAGCACCAGAGTGAAACGTATTCAGTCGAATACCTCCAGGTGACCCGCAACAATCAGATGATGGCCTCTGGTGTATATTTCTTCGTCGTCGAAGCACCTGATGGAAAGAAGACCAACGGTAAATTTGTCGTCATTCACTAACAGTGCTTGGAACAAGAACAATGAAACGAATAGTGTTATATCTGCTCGCCGCATTTCTCGTCAACGGAGGGATGGCTCAGATTTTGGCTCAGAAGGTGGCAACGAGTTCGTTCCAGTTTCTGAAAGTGATGCCGACGTCGCGCTCCGCTGGGATGGGAGAAGCGTACAGCACTCAAGCCACTGGCGCTGACGCAGTCTTCTGGAATCCGGCGGGCATCGCTCTCGCAGAACAACATGAAATCGCCTCCACCCTCACGCTCTGGCTGTTTGATACGAAACAGGGAGCACTCGCCTACGCACTCCCGCTGGGTGACTGGGGTGCTCTGGGATTTCAGCTCCAGTATGTGGACTACGGCGACATGGTGGAAACGACAGTGGAGGAGTTGAGATTCGTGGGAAGCGGTGCCGATCGACGCTACAATCCCGGAATCACGGGTCGGACCTTCCGGCCTTCCGCGTACGTTGCCGGGATTACCTATGCGCGATCACTCACAGATCGATTCTCCACAGGAGTGACGGTGAAATTTGTGAATGAATCGCTCTACGGAAATCGGAGCGTCACGGTCACGACGCCGGAGGGAGAGAAGATCGAATACAGGACATATGCACGCGTCCTCCTCTTTGACTACGGTCTTCGCTACGACACGGGATTCCGCTCAATTCAAATTGCGGTGGCCGTCCAGAATCTCGGTCCCAGCGTCAAATACGGGGTCGATGCCTATCCCGCCCCGATGATCTTCCGGCTTGGGACTTCGGCGGATCTTGTTGGGCGGAACGCGTTGCTGATGACGAACGACGATAACAGGTTCACCGTCGCGTATGATATGGTTCAGCCAAACGACTATGCGCAACAGATGCACGTTGGCGCAGAATACGGCTTGTCCGAGAGCATCTTTCTTCGGGCAGGTTACAAGTGGAATTATGACAACGACGGACTGACATTTGGCGGTGGTTTGCGAACAACGCTTTCGGGCTTCAACGTTGGGTTGGACTACAGCTACGGGGCGATGGGAGAGTATCTCGGCCAGGTCCACCGCATATCTATGGGAGTGAAATTCAAATGAACATGCGCTCATATCGTCTACTCGCTATTTTTCTGGTGATGTTCACCTCCTTTGAGGTAAACCTGAACGCCCAGGGAGTGGCACCACCATTGAAGTTGCAAGGATTGGATGTGGTGATGACGCAAAGTACCCGTACCCGCGCAATGGGGGGTGCACTTTTCGGGACAACCCGCAGCTCCCAGGATCTCTATGGGAACCCGGCCGGGCTGACCGGCATAACGGCGATGGAGGTTCGGGTCGGCGGCAGACTCGGAATCCGTGACAACAGCATGGAGCAGCGATGGTACGTGAACGATCATGTCGATATGTTCTCGATGATTGTTGAGAACAAGCCGGAATTTGGACCCATCTTCGATTCGCTGAATGAAAAGTTTAGGAACGACCCGGCCCAGGCATATCGATATGGACGATTGTTCAACGTGAAACCGTTCGACAATATCCGGACCGATTGGGAAAAACAACAAACCCGGTTTGCGCCGTCGATGGCTTCCGTCGCGATGCCGTTTACGATCGGCTCGATTCAGGCGGCTGCAGGGATCGGCTATGCCGAGATGATGAACCTCGACTACTTTTTCCAGAACAACACCGGATTGGATCCAAATATCGGGAGCTTCCGTCCGGCTCCGATTCCGATCTTCAAGAAGACCGGAGACACACTTGCCATACGCGTCTTTCAATATCTCACGGAGCGAACGGGTTCAATCTATGGGATCACTCCGGGCTTCGCTGTTCAGCTTCTTGAGGGGTTGAGTGCGGGGGTGTCGATGACGATGTTCAACGGTTCAACGGACGACCGGGTCGAGCGTCATGACCGCTCGGAAATCGTGTTGCGAACATTGACGACGTCCATTGCCGTCAATCCGATGCCGCAGGTCGATTCGGTTGTGTATCATAACATGAATTCCGGAACGTCTGAGTTCAACGGGACGATGGTCAAAGTTGGCGCAGCGTACGCGAAGAAGTTCTTTTCACTTGGGGTTGCGGTCACCCCCTCGTATACCATCACACGTGACTGGGCGATGACCTCTTCGGTCGAGCGACTCAATGCGCAGAGGTCTCTCGTACGGGAAACCAATAAAACAACAGGGAAGGATGAAATCAAGTTTCCGTTCAGTTTCGGAATCGGGTTGGTTATCTATCCGAATAAGAATGTTACGCTTGCTGTTGACTATGACGACCGGTCGTGGGGAGAGGTTGGATACATGCAGCCGAACACCGGGGAGACCAAACCCTGGCTCGAAACGAAACGGTTTCGTATCGGTGTGGAGTACATGGCTACAGACTGGATCGCTCTACGAGCAGGGTACCGGGAAGATCCGCAGGTATTTGCTGGCGATGGTGCTGCCCAGCCGTCGATAGCCGAACGTGCGCAGGTGTATACTGGCGGCGTTGGCATTTCACTCGGCATCATAACGGTCGACCTGTCGTATGAACTGAATCGGCTGAAGTACTCTGACACATGGCTCTCAAACACGAACTTCACCACCCGACATGCCCACACCATCGGGGTTGAAGCAACATATCGATTCTAAGATCGCATTACTACCACCATTAACATCTGGATATCTATGAAAAATGAACTGAAGGAAAAGGTGGCCCTCGTAACTGGAGGAGCGCGCGATATTGGCAGAGCAGTAAGCATAAAAATGGCGCAAGAAGGTGCGGCAGTAGCTCTAAATTATTTTGATAATCCGGAAGATGCCGAAGCAACGGTTAAAATAATCAAAGAGGCCGGCGGAAAAGCGATAGCAGTACAAGGCGATATGACCAAATTTGCAGATGTTGAAAAGTTTGTATCCGAAGCGCGTAAAGCGTTCGGAGACAGTATAGATATTTTAGTAAATGTTGCAGGCGGTCTCGTGGGAAGAAAAACCATTCCCGAAATGGACGAAACATTTTGGGATTTTGTAATTACGCTAAATTTGAAATCGGTCTTTTTAGTTACAAAAGCAGCGCTGCCGTATATGGCGGAAGGCGGCGCAATCGTGAATTTCGCATCACAAGCGGCTCGAGACGGCGGCGGTATGGGCGCTATTGCATATTCCGCCGCAAAAGGCGGCGTGCTTACAATGACCCGCGGTCTAGCGAAAGAATTGGGTTCGCGAAAAATAAGGGTCAATTGCGTTTCGCCGGGAATGATCAATACAACATTTCATAATGCATTTACAAAACCGGAAGTGCGGCAGCGTGTTGCCGCAATGACGCCTCTCGGTCGGGAAGGCGAGGCGCACGAAGTCGCGGACCTTGTCCTTTTTCTTGCATCACCTCGATCTTCCTTCATCAACGGAGAATCGATCGAGATCAACGGCGGAACATACTTCGTTTAAGCAAACCCAATCCATTCGAAAACTGTTATCGGCTTTCTGAACTCCGATATGGTACGAATCTCGATCCTTATCAGTGTGCTTGTACTCGGTTTCTCGTTGAGCGCCGGGGCGGAGACGCCGCCACGTCCCCGAATTCTGGTCTCTGCGTTAGAAGTCGGGGAGATGAGGAGTGAGTGGAATTCGTATCCGCTCTTCAGGACTGAATTCGACGAAACAAAGAACACGATCGACGGAGCTTTATTGAAGCCGATCGACGTGCCGATTCCCATCGATGCCGGCGGATATACGCATGAACGGCACAAGCAGAATTACCGGGAAATGCAGGCGGCTGGACTTCTGTACCAAATCACCCGTGACGAACGGTACGCGCAATTTGTGCGAGACATGCTTCTGAAGTATGCGAAGCTCTATCCGTCGCTAAAGCCTCATCCGAAAGCTCTCAATTCCAAAGGAGGCCGGCTGTTCTGGCAGACTTTGAATGAGACCGTCTGGTTGGTCCATGCATCCCAGGCGTATGATTGCATATATGACTGGCTGAAGCCGTCGGAACGGAAGACGATTGAAGAGAAGGTGTTTCGCCCGATGGTGCGGTTCTTTCTCACGGAACAGAAGGCCGCGGTTGACCGCGTACACAATCATGGAACATGGATGTCGGCCGCTCTGGGGATGATCGGCTATGCGATGAACGATCGTGATCTTGTTGATGTCGCGCTCTATGGGACGAAAAGGGATGGTTCGGCTGGATTCCTGAAGCAGCTTGATCAGCTGTTTTCGCCGGATGGATACTACGCGGAGGGACCGTACTATGCACGATACGCCATCATGCCCTTCTTTTTCTTCGCACAGGCCATCGAATACAATCAACCGGAGCTTCGGATCTTCGAGCATCGCAATCAGATCCTTCGGAAGGCGGTATGGGCGACACTTCAACTCACAAATCCGGATGGGACATTCCTCCCGATCAACGACGCGCTCAAGGAGATGAGTCTGCATGCGAAAGAGTTGATTCTCGCCGTCGATATCTGCCTTGCCCGCTATCCGGGAGATGACGGTCTTCTCTGGTTTGCAAAGCGACAGAATAGCGTGACGTTCGACGGGGCGGGACTGAAAGCCGCGAAGATCCTGGCGCACACGAGAGGTCAGATTCCAAATGCGTACCGGAGTCTTGAGTTTCGTGATGGATCCTCCGGGAATGAGGGGGGTGTGGGTGTGTTGCGATCGATCGGCGAACATGGACACACCCTGCTCGCCATGAAGTATACTGCGCAGGGGGACGGACATGGTCACTACGACAAGTTATCCTTCATCTACGGCAATCAGGATCGTGAGATCGTCCAGGATTATGGGGCTGTCCGATTCGTCAACGTTGAGCCGAAATTTGGCGGCCGGTATCTGCCGGAGACAGACACGTGGGCAAAGCAGACCATTGCCCACAACACGATTGTCGTCGATGGGCGGTCGCACTACGACGGTATGTTCGAGGTAGCCTCGGAGAAACATGCCGATCGGCATTTTTTTTCCGCAAGTGACCCATCTCTCCAGGTGATGAGCGCGAAGGCGGAATGGTTGTATGATGGTGTCTCGATGCAGAGGACGATGGCTCTCGTCCAAGACGATCGCTTGGCGCAGCCCCTCGTGCTCGATCTCTTCAAAATCGAATCGAAGGACCGGCATCAATACGATCTTCCTTTCTACTATCTGGGACATTTGATGCACACCAATGTGAATTACCGATCGTTCGATACGCTCCAAACACGGTTCGGCTCTTCGCATGGATATCAGCACCTGTGGAAAGAGGCCGAGGGGGTGGCAGGCAACACACTTACGTTCACATGGCTGAATGGTCATCGCTACTACTCAATCGTGAGTGCGGCCGGTTCTCCGACGAGCGCGTATCTTGTACGAATCGGGGCAGGGGATCTGCAGTTCAACCTCCGAAACGAACCTGCTCTTATTCTCCGGCGCAAGACGTCTTCAACGCTCTTTGCATCTGCAATCGAAGCGCATGGATACTTTGAAGGGGTGAATGAGATCTCGTATGGGACTCAGAGTACGATTCAGGAGGTGAATGTCCTCGCGTCCAACAGCGACGTGTCGCTCGTTGAGTATAAAGGGAAGGACTCACTTCGTTGGGTCTTCGCGGTGACTCATCGGGCCGCCTCCGATACGCAGGAACACTCCATCACGGTTGGAACGACGACCTATGCGTGGAGAGGAAACTTCAGGTTGTGGAGAGAATAGATGTTCACGACATCGTACGCGAAAACATTGTTGAGACATTGTCAGAGAAGAAGGAGTAAGAAGAACGTATGAATACATTTGACCTCACTGGAAAGGTAGCAATTGTCACTGGTGCCAGCACGGGGCTCGGACAGGGAATGTCCATCGGACTCGCAAAGGCCGGCTGCGATGTGGTGCACGTCGATTATGTGGACTCTTCAGAGACCGCGAAGGAACTGACCGCACTCGGACGCAAATCTCTGGTCATTCAGGCGAATCTGATGTCCATCCAACCAATTGCCGGAATAGTCAAGAAAACGCTAGAGACATTCGGACGTGTAGACATTCTCGTGAACAACGCCGGTATCATTCGAAGAACGCCTGCCATCGATTTTTCAGAGAAGGACTGGGATGAGGTGATGGCGATCAATTCGAAGACGGTCTTCTTCTTCAGCCAGGCGGTTGCTCGTGAGATGATAAAACAGAAGAAAGGAAAGATCATCAACATTGCGTCCCTGCTGAGCTTTCAGGGAGGAATATTCGTTCCCTCCTATGCTGCCAGCAAAGGAGCGGTTGCACAAATTACGAAAGCTCTCGCGAACGAGTGGGCACAACACGGCATCAACATCAACGCCATCGCTCCGGGCTATATGGCGACGAACAATACGGAGGCGCTCCGTGCGGATCCGGTCCGATCAAAATCGATTCTTGACCGCATCCCCGCCCAACGGTGGGGCTTGCCTGAGGATGTCGCCGGGGCGGCAGTCTTTCTTGCATCGCCGGCATCTGACTATGTCAACGGTCACGTGCTTGTTGTGGATGGAGGGTGGATGGCCCGGTGATCCCGGCTAATTCCGATAGCTTGACAACAGTCAATTTCTAGTTCACATCATCCAACAACACCAATGAAAGGAGTTAATCCATGAAGCGAACGACATACAGCTTCATATTTGTACTCGTCGGCGCATTGATTGTGATGGGTTCTGTGGTTTCCGCCCAAACGATCAAGTCGGCCGGAGTGAATGGCATGTGGGGCGATCCAACGACATGGCTCGGTGGTGTCGTGCCATCGGCAAACAGTGACGTAGTGATTGCCAACGGCGATACGGTCACGATCAACGTGAATGTGACGGTCAAAAGCCTTACGGTGGGAGAAGGAACATCTGGTATCCTGAATTTTCCCAAGGAAGCTGAATTCACAGTGACCGTTAACGGCGACGTGTGGGTGAAATCGGGCGCCAGCTTCAAGGTGCAGACGCATGCCGCGCGACGCGAAGCATTCAGCAAGTTGAGAATCTCCGGTAATCTCCGAAATGACGGCTCTGGATTCGACATGCGCGTCGGTAGCGCCGGTTCCACGCTTGGGGCGTGCGAAGTTGAATTCTTCGGTTCCACTAACAGCACCGTCACTATGGGACCGTACAGCTCATCGAACAATGAGTTCAATGCAATCACGATCAATAAGTCGGGTTCCGGGAAGGTAATTCTGGGGAGCGATATTTTCAGCGCAGGCGGCTCCACCGGAAATCCCGGCAATCCTCATTGGTATTTCACGCGTGGGCTTGTGCAAACCGGCGCCTTCGCGATGGTTCACAACTGGGGAAACTCCGGTGCGATCGCGACGTGGTCCGATTCGAGCTATGTCCTGGGCGGAATGGGGCACGGCATGAGCAACAGCGGCGGAACCTCACGCACGTTCCATGTGGGTGACGCGTTCGGGTATCGACCGATCAATGTGCGAAGCACAACCGGGGGCAGCGCGACAGGTCACTACGTGAAAGTCCAGCCCGTATCGGGCAATGCCGCGACAGGTACGAGCACTTACGACAATGAAATCGACAAGGTCTCAGAGGTACGGTATTATCGCGTGAGCTATCATCAAGGGACGACGAGCACTACGCAGATGACGTTTGATCGCTTCACTGCCTCGTACGGTCTCGATGACGGAGTGGCAGCAGGCAACGAAAATCTTCGTGTAGGCCTGAGCGACAGCACGAGGACTGCGTGGATGAATATTGGTCCAAACACAACGCTTCACACAACTAGGCTGGATAAAGACTCCATTCCCCGCCTTATTCAATCTGATGTGACGTTTGCCCGAACGTTGAGTACGAATCAGTATTTGTTCTTCGCCCTCGCACGCGTCAAAGGAACGACCGAGAATAGTCTCAAGAAACCGGCGACCTTTGTCGAACAGCTATCGAATGTGCCGGCGACATTCGCTCTCGATCAAAATTATCCCAATCCGTTTAACCCGACGACGAATATCACCTTCAGCATTCCTGCCTCTGGAAAGATTTCACTGAAGGTCTTCGATCTTCTCGGTAAAGAGGTCGCGACGCTCGTCGACAGGAATCTCGAATCCGGTGCATACTCGGTGAGCTGGAACGCCGCCGGATATCCGAGCGGAATGTACCTCTACCGGTTAACGACGGACAATTCAGCTCAAACACGGAAGATGGTTTTCGCAAAATAGATGCATAAATATCCCGGGATCTTCTGCATAAGGAGATCCCGGTAATGTTCTGAGAGGTGAATCCAGACTGCGAATTCCCTTCCTGTCACTCACTCCTCAGCCAATTCCGGATTTTCCGAAAGGTTGTATCATCCGATATGCGATCTTCACACCATAAATGCACACGGAGAGATTCCGTGGCTCACATCCGTATTGCTCTGATCATCATCCTGAGCATGCTGTCCTTCTCCATGTACTCCCAGGTGTCGAACTGGCAGTCGAGCAGAGTGTACTACGGCAGCGACGGGAAGCTCGTTTATGTCTCTGATGCTGAGGGAAATCGCATTCCCGACTTCAGCTATGCCGGCTACAAGAACGGCAACGTTCCGATTCCTGATGTTCCGGTGATCAAAACGATAAGCCCGTCGCCGGGCGATAATACAGACTCAATCAGAGCTGCTATCATTGAACTCTCAGACAATACTAAGTACCCCGTCAACGCTCAGGGAATCAAGGGAGCACTCTTGCTCAGTGCTGGCGTGTACCGTGTCTCGGGGACCATAGAGGTCAACGTGAGTGGTCTCGTGCTTCGCGGGGTGGGAGATGGAGAAGACTCGACGAAGAATACGATCATCTATGCGACGGGTAATACGCCTCACCAGCGAACGGTTCTGATTGCAGGTGGAGCTTCGGAAACGAAGTGGTCAGGTGTATTTGCCGGTACACAATCAACGGATATCGTCTCGGACACAATCTATGTTGGGGGACGCACCTTCACTGTGGCAAATGCAGCGAACTTGAATGTCGGAAATAACATTATCATTTATCATCCTGTGACACAGGCATGGTTGAACGCCATCAACGGGGGCGGAACGGCAGACGATCCACCCTGGACGACAGGCACTGCTGTTCCTATTGTCTATAATCGATATATCGTTGCGATAAGCGGAAATACGATCACAATCGACGCTCCGGTTTTCAACACACTCGTGCGGAGTCTGTCACAATCGTACGTCTACAGATATGCTCGGACAAATCTGAGAACGAACATTGGAATTGAACGGCTGCGTATATTGATCGAAGCGAATGGATCTACGACAGATGCGAACGGCGACGAAAATCACGCATGGGATGCAATCCTCTTTAGAATGGTTGAAGACGCATGGGCCAAGAAAGTGACCACGATGCATTTCGGTCAATCGGGATTCAAGACAGCCACTGCATCGAGGGTGACAATTGATTCATGTTCTGCGCTGCGGCCTATCAGCATTATCGACGGTGAACGGCGCTATAATTTCAATACGTACACAGCTTCGAACTTGATACTGTTCAAAAATTGCTTTGCGAATTACGGACGACATGACTATGTGTCGAATGGCACAAGTCTCGTTTCAGGTATTGTCTTCTACAACTGCGTCAGCGACTCAACGTACAATCCAAGTGAGGGACATCGGTGGTGGAGTCAGGGACTTCTCTATGACAATCTGATCATCCGAAACCCCATTACGACAGGCATGGTACTTGGACTGTATAATCGTGGCGAGTATGGAACCAGCCATGGTTGGGCGGCGGTCCATTCGGTCGCATGGAACGTGAACGCAGGAACTCGAAGAATCATCATCCAGAAACCACCGACAGCACAGAACTATGCGATCGGCTGTGTGGGCAATGTGACCGGTCTTTACCCTGCCGCGCCCTTCAACCAGCCCGAAGGTTTCATCGAAGAGACAGGACGACCCGGCCTCTATCCAAAATCCCTCTATCTTGCACAACTAAATGAGCGGCTCGGCATACCGACCCAAGTCTCTGACCAAGACGCCATCGCAACGATTCCAACTTCATTCAAAGTGTACCCAAATTATCCAAATCCATTCAATCCATCGACAACAATCGCATTTGATCTGCCGGTCCGCGATCATGTCGTCGTAAGGATTTATGATCTGATTGGCCGCGAAGTTGATGTGCTTCTCAACGAGACGATGCACTCAGGTCATCACACTGTCCAATGGAATGCAGCCAATCGCCCGAGCGGCGTCTATTTCTTCCGTGTGCAGTCGGAATCGTACGTGGAATCCGGAAAAATCGTACTGAGTAGATAGCAGCCATGATCTCCCATTAACTCCGATGATCACCATGAAAATAACAACACTACTCCTTACTCCGCTCTGTGTCCTTGTTCTCCTCATCCCGGTGCGAGAACTCGTTGGTCAGAGTACGATTCCTCGGGTCTTTCTTATTGACGGTGCCGCACTGGTCCAAGCGAAGCAATCGTATCGAGCGGGAAAATCAGAGTATCTTGATGCAGTCAAGTCGACCGTGAAAGAAGCAGACAAAGCTCTGAAGGAAAGTCCGGTTTCTGTCACCCAGAAGAAGCAGCTTCCCCCAAGCGGCGATAGACACGACTATATGAGTGTTGCACCATACTGGTGGCCCGATCCGTCGAAACCCGACGGACTGCCCTACATCCGGAAGGATGGCGAAGTAAATCCCGAACGCGGCACAATCGGTGATCGTATCCGGATCGGCACGCTGACGGCCAACGTTTTTTCTCTCGGCCTCGCGTATTATTTCACTGAGGATGAAAAATATGCCACTCATGCGGCCAGATTCCTTGGGACATGGTTTCTGGACAAGGAAACCCGGATGAATCCCAATCTCGAGTTCGCGCAGGCGGTGCCGGGGAGAAATGCCGGGCGTGGCGCGGGGATCATCGATGGTCACGGATTCCGCGAGCTGATCGACGGTGTCGGATTGCTCGATGGTTCGAAATCGTGGACGAAGTCAGATCAGCAAGAACTCGTGAGCTGGTTCACGCGATACCTCGACTGGCTATTGACAAGCAAAAACGGCAAAGAGGAAGCAGTCGCCAAGAATAATCATGGAACAACGTATGCGGTTCAGGTTTCTTGCATCGCGCTCTTTGTCGGGAAGGAGGAGATCGCCCGAAGTTTCGTCGAGTCGATGAAAGAACGAATCGTCAATCAGGTTGAGCCGGATGGATCACAGCCGCATGAGCTGGTTCGCACAAAATCGTGGAACTATTCCATGCTGAACCTCGAATCCCTCATGCGGATGGCGTGGATCGGCGAGCGATTCGGCATCGATCTCTGGTCATTCCGATCAACAGATGGCCGAGGCATCCAGGCTGCCCTCGAATATCTTATTCCTTCCGGGGTTGACGGAAAGAAATGGAACTATCCTCAAATCGCCAGAATGGAGACAGAACGCCTCTTTCCGGTTCTCCGGATTGCCGCCCGGAAGTGCAATGACCAGCGTTATGCCCGTTTGAGTAAACAACTGGACTCGAAGAACCCGGTCGTGATGGTTTCGAAGTTGCTCTATTCTGAACCGTAATTCTCCGAAAAGGATTTACCGCGGATGACGCGCCTGCCTGCCGCAGGCAAGGAAAAATCGGATTAGCGCGGATTACGGGTCACGACGTTGTCAATATGAAAGCGAAGCATGGCATGAAATGGATGGCGTTGTTGCTCCTCGCATGGGTGGGTCTCAGCGAGGCACAGCTCTCCAGACTCTCGGAATGGAACAAGAGTCTGAAAAACAAATATGATGTCACGTACAACATCGGCTACGGGACAGCGCACGAAGAAAGCAATCGGCTTGATTTGTACGTTCCCCGTGATGCGACGAATCCCGTTCCTGTACTGATCTGGATTCACGGAGGCGGGTGGAACAGATTGAGCAAAGATTCGATCACCTCTCAACTCGTCCCGTATTTGCGCATGGGATGGGTGGTCGTAAACGTAGACTATCGGCTCACGCCGGTCGCGATCGCCCCCGCCGCTGTGGAGGACTGCCGGTGCGTCCTGGCATGGATAGCGAAGAATGCAGGAAACATCAAAGCAGACCTGACCCGCATCGTGGTGAGTGGGACGTCATCCGGAGGACATCTTGCGCTCATGACCGGAATGCTCCCGAACGGGACCCAACTTGATCGGCTCTGCCCGATCAATCCGGCGGTCAGCGTCGCAGCGATCGTGAATTTCTATGGTATTACAGACGTCACTGACCTCCTCAAAGGACCGAACAGGAGAGGGTACGCGTCTTCATGGCTCGGCGACGGGCCGAATCGAGCTGAACTCGCAAAACAGGTTTCGCCGCTGAGCTACATCCGGAAGGATCTTCCACCGATTCTCACCATTCACGGCGATGCCGATCCGACAGTCCCTTACAACCACGCCGTTATGCTCCATAAGAAGCTTGATGAGTTCAAGGTTCCGAACTACCTCATGACGATTCCAGACGGACAGCATGGCCGCTTCAGCCGGGAACAGAATGAGTCTATCCTGGCGAAGATTCATGAATTCTTGAAGGCACAGAATATCATTCGATAGATGAACCAAACCCGGACGAGACCGAGAAACGAAATCGCATGAAAACGAAAAAATCATTCCTGATCCTGATGATCCTGATGGTCATGATGGCCACGATCAGCGATCCACTCAAAGCCGGCGACAAGAAGAAAGACCTGGATGCACTCGTGAAGGCATCCTTAGAGCACTCGCGTGTGCAACTCCTGAAATCGGTCGCTCAATTGGGAGACAGCGTGATCTATCCCAGAAGCACGAATCCGGATGGGTCGTGGAGAAATGTCGTTCCGGAGGATTGGACAAGCGGATTCTTTCCGGGGTTGCTCTGGTATATGTACGAATACACAAAAGACGAACAGTTTCGAACAGCGGCGGAACGGTTTACGGAAGGGCTGGAACGCCTTCAGTTCTATCCTCGGACTCATGATCTGGGATTCATGGTATTCAACAGTTATGGTCACGGATACCGATTGCATCCAAACGACAAATACAAACAGATCATTCTTCAGACGGCACAAACCCTTACCTCGCGTTATAATCCGGTCGTTGGATGTATCAAATCATGGGACAATCGGAGATGGGAATATCCCGTCATTGTCGATAATATGATGAATCTCGAGCTTCTCTTCTGGGCTTCGAAAAACGGGGGAACGAAAGAATGCTATGATATTGCCGTGTCGCACGCGAACAAGACGATTCAAAATCATTTTCGTGAGGATTGGGGAACATTTCATGTCGTGAGTTATGATACCACAAACGGAAATGTCCGTGTGAAGAACACGCATCAGGGATACGCCGATCACACGACATGGGCGCGGGGACAAGCGTGGGCAGTGTACGGTTATACGATGACGTATCGGTTCACAAAAGACAAACGATACCTCGAGGTCGCGCGCAAAGCGGCTGATTATTTTCTCAAGCACCTCTCGTGCGATCATGTCCCGTATTGGGACTTCCAGGCTCCGGGTATACCGGTCGAACCAAGGGATGCATCAGCTTCAGCCATTGTTGCCTCTGCACTGTTCGAATTGTCGGGGTATGTTGAGAAGAATCAGCGCGATCACTACCTGCGATTAGCGAAAGATATCCTGAAGGCACTCTGCGAGAAGCCTTACATCTCCACTGCAACGAACTCGAGCGGAATCCTGAATCACGCCACCGGGAGCAAACCGGGGGGAACGGAAATTGACGTTTCGCTGATCTACGGCGATTACTACTTCGTGGAGGCACTGCTGAGGTACGAACAACAGAGAAACAAGAAATAGGGGATGGCTTCTGTTAACCTCCCGATCAGCCAGTTAAGCATTCACATCACATGACAAAGCGATGAAAAGAACTATTGTGATCGCCATGATGAGCGTTGCTCCGCTCATCCTTGTGTTGTCGCAACAACACTCTGCGTCAATCCGGGTGAGGAATCCACTTCGGGTCGATCGCCCTGATGAAATCGTCTCAGTTGAATGGAAGACGATTCGGAAGATATTGCCTGATCTTTCAGCCGAACGTGTCAGGATCACAGCAGACGGTATGTCCGACCCGTTGGTCAGTCAGGTCATCGATCTCGATCAGGATGGCACGCCCGATGAAGCAGTCTTCCAGTACAGTTTCGGGCCGAGAGAAACAAAATCATTTGTCTTAACCTCGGGTGAACCTGTTGCATCACAATCACTTACAGACGCCCGATTCGTTCTCCCGAGGGAAGATCTCGCCTGGGAGAACGATCGTATTGCCTTCCGGATGTACGGTCCGGCTATGGCCAAAGATGTCAACAACGGGATTGATGTTTGGACCAAGCGAGTCCGATACCTCATCGTGGAAAAGTGGTACAAGGCGAGTGAAGGAAGTGCCCCGGGACGCGATTCGTACCACGAAGATCATGGCGAGGGAGCAGATTTCTTTTCTGTCGGTCGGACACTCGGCTGTGGTTCATCCGCGCTGCGGAAAAACGATTCCCTCTATCAACCGGGAGTATTTGCTTCCCACAAGATTCTTGCAACGGGCCCGCTTCGAGCGATCTTCGAATTGTCGTACAACACCGTCTCGTATGATGGCGTCTCTACCACTGAAGTCAAGCGGATCAGCCTCGATGCCGGCTCGAATCTGAACAGAATCGAGATGACCTTTACGGGTCCCAAGATGGGATCGAGTGTAGAAATCGCCGCGGGTCTGGTGAAGAGAAAGGGGACAGAGAGTTTTGTCGATTCGAAAGCAGGTTGGATCAGTTTGTGGGGGATGACGACGGAAAAGGATGTCGATGAATTCCTTGGACTCGGCGTCATCGTTCCGAGAAAGACGGTATCTGCGGTAAAAGAGGACAAAACACATCTCCTGATCATCGGAGAGACAAAGATCGGCACACTGTTTACCTACTACTCCGGAGCGGGATGGACTCGCAGCGGGGATTATGATCGAGTGAGTGACTGGAACGCGTATCTCGCCCGTTTTGTCGATCGAATCAACCATCCCCTCATCATCGAAGTGCGCAAAGAGAAATGAACCATAGAGATCGATTCGCACGGTTGTTCCATGTGATGCCTCGCCGGTCTACGCCATCGTTGTATCTCGTGGTTCTCTTCATGGTGCTTGTCGGGACCAATGCATCGTCACAACCCATCCTCGATGGCGAGCAACGGCAGCGGCTTCTGTTCAACGATCGGTGGGAGTACCTCGAAGCCGATCTCCCGACACTTCAAGAGCTCGCGACAAGCACGAGATTATGGGAGCCGGTGTCGCTTCCGCATACCTGGAACGCATTCGATGTCGTCGATCAGATTCCGGGGTATCGGCGTGCCGGGAGCTGGTACCGGCGTGAAGTCTTCATCCCACAATCTCAAACGGATCTCCGATATATTCTCTCGTTTGAGGGAGTCAACATCAAGTGTGAGATATATGTCAATGGCACAAGAGCAGGGGGGCATGTTGGAGGATACATCGGATTCGACGTGGATATCACACCGTTCATCCGAAAGGGGGAAAGGAATACGATCCACGTTCGTGCCGATAACTCCATCGATCGGAATGTCATCCCCTCCCACAAATCCGACTTTCATATATACGGCGGAATCACGCGTGACGTCTGGCTGGTTGTGGTTCCGTCCCGGCACATCGAGCTGACCAAGATCTCAACGCCAGGTGTGACGAAGCAACGAGCGTCGGCAGTTGCGGAAGTGCGGCTGAAGAATCATCGATCCAACGATCGAACAATCGAAGTCGTCGCGACATTGAAAGACCGGAGAGGCAAGAATGTTCAAAGCAAAAGCGAGCGGGTTCAACTGAAGCCCGGTCAGTCAACGTTGTTGCTGCGATTGCCGGAAGTGAAAAACCCGGAGTTATGGTCGACAGAGAATCCGTATCTCTACACGATGACCATCGCCGTGAAGGATCAAAACCGGACAATCGACGAAGTTGTTCAAGCGGTCGGATTCCGCTGGTTTGAATTCAAACCTCATGGACCCTTCTTTCTGAATGGTCAACGTCTGCTGCTTCGGGGGACGCATCGGCACGAAGATTACGCTGGCCTGGGAAATGCCCTATCCGATACTCTACACCGCAATGACATGCGCATGATCAAGGAGATGGGGGCCAATTTTGTGCGACTCGGCCACTATCCACAGGATCCCGAAATATACCGGGCGTGCGACGAGCTGGGACTGCTCGTGTGGGATGAACTCCCCTGGTGTCGCGGCGGCCTCGGTGGCGATGAGTGGAAGACAAACACCGAGCGACTTCTCCGGGAGCAGATCGACCGGATTTATAATCATCCATCCGTCATCATCCGGTCACTCGGGAACGAATTCTTCTGGCTCCCCGACTTTCCGGGGGGCGATCACACCGATTCGCTTCGCACAATGCTCAAACGCCTCAACGATATTGCGCATGAGCTTGATCCGTACCGACTCACTACGGCGCGCAAATTCGACGTAGGCTCTGATCTGGTTGACATTTTCTCTCCATCAATGTGGCCCGGGTGGTATAGCGGAGTCTATCACGATTTTGAAAAGATCACGAAGGCAAATCAGGGAAGATTTCCCCGATTCTTCCATCCGGAGTACGGCGGTGATAGCCATGTCGGTCGGCATGCGGAGAATCCGGTCACTGGTGACGGTGTGTTGATCCCGGACGTGTGGGAAAAAGAAACTCAACCGGTCAAGCTGGAAAACGTCTCAGAATCGAGCGACTGGGGAGAGAGTTACATCGTCGATCTCTTCGACTGGTATCTCCATGTCTCCGAGCAAGCCGAATGGTTGACGGGAAATGCGCAGTGGGCGTTCAAGGATTTTCCGACGCCACTCCGACCGGAGAACCCGATTCCCTATGTCAACCAGAAAGGTCTGGTGGACAGGGCCGGGAATCCGAAGGATGCGTACTTCGTGTTCAGAAGTTATTGGACGACGTCACCGAAATTCTGCTATATCGAGTCGCCCACCTGGACGGAGCGGAGCAGTCCGAAAAATGTCAAGCGGTCGATCAACGTGTTCAGCAACTGCGATCTGGTGGAACTCTTCCTCAATGACGTGAGTCGGGGGGTGAAGGTTCGTGACATCAGGAACTTCCCGTCGGCCGGACTCCACTGGGAAGTGAATTTCCTTGAAGGCAAAAATCAGATTGTCGCCCACGGGATGTCGGGGAAGAAAAAGGTGACCGCCGATTCTCTCACCGTATTGTATTCGTTCAAAAGAAACCAGAAAGCCGATGATATTCATCTGACATACGAGTATCTTCCGAACGGCAATATTCTGATCATTGCGGTTGCCAGGGACAAGGACGAGCGGCGCGTACTCGATTACAACAAGCGGATCTACTTCACGGCCGAAGGAGAAGGACGGCTCGTGGAGAATATGGGGACACCGCGGGGAAGCTCGGTCATTGAAATGGCCTCCGGGAAGGCAATGATTGAATTCATTCCCCCGAAGCAGGGCAAAACAATCATTGAGGCGCGCAATCAGGATTTCAAAGGAACCTATTTGGTTTTTTCCGGATCGGCAATCAGCACACGATAATGAAGGAGTGAACGATGGAAGTCAGATATTCACCAGATCAACAGAGCTATCAGACGATGGACACAGCACAGTTGCGAAAGGCATTTCTCGTCGAAGATCTGTTTCAACCCGATACGGTCGCAATGCTGTATTCCGACGCAGATCGTGCGATTATCGGTTCGGCCGTTCCGGCGCAGAAGTCGCTGAAACTGGAAAGCTCGAAAAAGGAAATGGCTGCGGAATACTTCGCCGAACGACGAGAGATCGGAGTCTTCAACATCGGTAGTGCGGGAAGCATCCGCGTGGACGGTAAAGAGTATCCAATGCAATACAAGGACGCGTTGTACATCGGAAGAGGATCGAAGGAAATCCTCTTCACGAGTGCTGATGCGAAAGCGCCGGCGGCATTCTATTTCGTTAGCTATCCGGCACACCGGGAATATCCCGCGACGCACATGACCATTGCCCAAGCAACGGCGGTGCAACTCGGATCCGACAAGGACGCAAACAAACGTTCTCTCCATAAGTATGTGTTCACCGAGGGGATCAAGAGCTGTCAACTCGTGATGGGGCTGACCGAGCTTGCGGAGGGGAGCGTCTGGAATACGATGCCGTCCCACACGCATATCCGGCGTTCTGAGGTGTATATGTATTTCAATCTTGATCCGGATTCGTTCGTTGTCCACTTGATGGGAAAGCCCGCAGAGACTCGGAATCTCATCATCAGGAACCGGCAGGCCACCATTTCTCCGAGCTGGTCAATCCATGCCGGTGCGGGTACGAAAAGCTACAGCTTTGTCTGGGCAATGGGGGGGGAAAACCAGGATTTTGACGACATGGACAAAGTCCCCATGCGCGATCTTACCTAGCTTGATGAAAGACGATTCTTATGAACGAGTTCATTCATGGAAACTTCCTGCTGCAGAATCCGACCGCGGTGGAATTGTACCATACGTACGCCAAGAAGTGGCCGATTATCGATTACCACTGCCATCTTCTTCCAAGAGAGATCGCCGAGAATCGAACATATGAAAACATGACTCAGATCTGGCTGGAGGGAGATCACTACAAGTGGCGAGCGATGCGAACCAATGGTGTCGCAGAACGATATTGCACAGGCGACGCCTCCGATTGGGAAAAATTTCTTGCGTGGGCGGAGACCGTGCCGGCGACGCTCAGGAATCCGCTCTATCTTTGGTCCCACATGGAGTTGAAGAATCCCTTTGGCATCAGGAACATTCTCCTGAACAAAGTAACTGCAAAACGAGTGTGGGACGAATGCAACGAGAAACTGGCCACACCCGAGTTTTCTGCTCAGGGTATTATCAGGCAAATGAACGTGGAAATGATTGGTACGACTGATGATCCGGTAGACAGTCTGGAATACCATACGGCGATCCGTATGAATACGTCATTCAAAACAAAGGTGGTTCCGACGTTTAGGCCGGACAGGGCAATTCATCTCGAGAACGTGGTCGGATTCAACGAATGGCTGAAAAAGCTGGAATCGACATCGAGCGTTACGGTGAAGACATTTGACGACTTCATGAACGCTCTCCAGAAGCGTCACGATTTCTTTCACAGCCAGGGATGTCGGCTCTCCGATATCAGCGGCGAGAGCTACTATGCGGAAGAGTATACGCTCACCGAGATCAAAAACATATTCAATAAAGCGCGGTCCGGCAAGAATCTCACGCCTGAGGAGTTGGCAAAGTTTCGATCGGTGATGTTCTATGAGATGAGCGTCATGAACCACGCGAGGGGATGGGTTCAACAATTCCATGTTGGGGCTTTGCGCGACGTGAGCCGCCGGATGTATCCATTGCTTGGCCCCAATTCAGGATACGATGTCGTTGGAGATGGCGCGGTCGCCAGGCCGCTTGCCCGTCTCCTCGATCGACTTGACTCTGAAAACAAACTGGCGAAAACGATACTCTATAATCTGAATTCCTGCGTGAACGATGTACATGCGGCAATGATCGGGACTTTTCAGGATGGATCGGTGCCGGGGAAAATCCAGTTCGGAAGTGCATGGTGGTTCCTCGATCAGAAGCATGGAATGGAAGCGCAGATGAATTCTCTTTCGAATAGCGGACTTCTCAGCAGATTTGTTGGAATGCTTACCGATTCGAGAAGTGTTCTGTCGTATCCGCGCCACGAATACTTCCGGCGGATTCTCTGCAACATGCTCGGTGAAGAAATGGAAAGCGGATTGATTCCAAACGACCTGCAGCTTGTTGGCTCGGTGGTGGAAGATATCAGCTACCGCAATGCACGTAACTATTTTGATTATGGACAACACTAACTGAAGGAAAGGACAGAACATGAAAGCTGATATTGGACTCGTCGGGTTGGCGGTGATGGGAGAAAATCTCGTTCTCAACATGGAGAGCAAGGGATTCACGGTGTCCGTCTACAACCGCACCGTCGAAAAAGTTGACAAATTCGTAGAGGGCCGCGCAAAGGGAAAGATGATTGTCGGCACTCGCTCCATTGAAGACTTCGTGAAGTCGCTGAAGTCCCCCCGCAAAGTCATGCTGATGGTCAAGGCGGGAAAGCCGGTGGACGAGTTCATTGACCTCATCGCTCCCGAACTCGATAAGGGCGACATTATTATCGATGGCGGGAATTCCTATTTCGTCGATACGATCCGGCGGACGAAGAAGCTCGAGGGGATGAGGCTGTTGTACATCGGAACCGGAGTCTCGGGCGGTGAGGAGGGAGCGTTGCTCGGTCCTTCAATCATGCCGGGGGGATCGTCCGCTGCATGGCCCCATGTGAAGCCGATTTTTCAATCTATCGCGGCGAAAGTTTCAGGAGGCGTGGCGTGTTGTGAATGGGTCGGCAACGATGGAGCCGGACATTTCGTGAAAATGGCCCACAATGGCATCGAATATGGCGACATGCAGCTCATTTGCGAATCGTATCAGATCATGCGTGATCTGCTCGGAATGAATGCAGATGAAATGCATGATGTCTTCAAGGAATGGAACGCCGGCGAACTCGACAGCTACCTGATAGAAATCACACGCGATATCCTCGCCTACAAGGACAAGGATGGCTCACCGCTCGTGGACAAGATCCTCGACACGGCCGGGCAGAAAGGAACCGGAAAGTGGACGAGCGTGACGTCTCTGGACGTCGGCGTGCCCCTGACACTTATCAGCGAAGCGGTATTCGCTCGCTGTCTCTCCGCCATGAAAGATGAACGGGTTGCGGCATCAACGGTCCTGAAGGGTCCCAATCCATCGTTCGACGGGGACAAGAAGGCGTTCCTGGCTGATCTCCAGAAAGCCCTCTACGCGTCGAAGATCGTCTCCTACGCGCAGGGATTTGTGCTGATGAAGTATGCGGCGGAGGAATTCAAATGGAATCTGAATTACGGATCGATTGCACTGATGTGGCGAGGCGGTTGCATCATCCGGTCTGTGTTCCTCGGCAAGATCAAGGAGGCCTTCGATAACAACCCGGATCTTCCGAACCTCCTGCTTGACCCCTTTTTCAAAGAAAAAATCGAATCTTCTCAGCAATCGTGGCGGAAAGTGCTTTCGACGGCAATCGAAAACGGTATCTGGGTCCCTGCATTTGCAACAGCCCTGAACTACTTCGATGGATATCGAACTGCCCGACTGCCTGCGAACTTGCTCCAGGCGCAACGGGACTATTTTGGCGCTCACCTGTACGAGCGGGTTGATTCACCCCGAGGAGAATTCTTCCACACGAACTGGACCGGCCGGGGTGGAGACACAGTCTCGACGGCATATGTTGTCTAGGTGGCGAGCGGGGAGCATCAGGATTCGCGAATCCCCCCAGGGCAGAATGCTCATGATCGTGGATCACGAGTTTTCACTCACTTCAGGTATGATAGGATAGGCATGATGGCTGAATTTGGAACGAGGATCATCGCAGACGGAACTAAGAGCCATGTTGTGGATCTGGGCAATGGGATGAAGCGTCAAATGCTGTCGTACGATTCCCAGCTTATGTTGCTCAGAGTAACATTTGTGAAAGGGACCGTCGCTGCGCTTCACAACCATCCTCACCGACAGGTGACCTATGTGGAATCAGGCAGGTTCGAGCTCACGATGGGAGAGGAGAAAAGTATGTTGAAGCCGGGAGACTCGTTCTTTATTCCCCCCAACGTCATGCACGGCGTTGTTGCGTTGGATGAGGGGAGTCTGATCGACGTCTTCACGCCGGCCCGCGAAGAATTCTTGGCGCCGAAAAAGTAGGAACTCGGGCATCTCGCACATATTGTTCACTATTTCTTCACCTGAATGGAAATGACTATGAAGAAGGTGCGCGGCCTGCGGTGGTGGATCATCACACTGATCGCCATTGCGACAGTCATCAACTACATCGATCGAAACGCTCTTGCCATCATGTGGCCGAATATTTCGGCCGATCTGGAACTCTCGAAGGAACAGTACGCGACGATCGTTTCGTTCTTCATGGTGGCATATGCGATCGGGCAGAGTCTGTCGGGCAGGGTGATCGATGCGATCGGGACTCGCATGGGATTCACTCTCACCATCGTCGTCTGGTCGATTTCGTGCATGCTCCACGCCACTGCTCGTAGTCTGGCGAGTTTCGGTTTGTTCAGGGCTCTGCTGGGTGTGAGTGAGGCAGGGAACTGGCCGGGGGCGACGAAGTCGAATGCCGAGTGGTTTCCAATCAAGGAGCGAGCCCTCGCGCAGGGTATTTTCAACGCCGGGGCGTCGATGGGCGCGGTGATTTCAGCTCCCCTCATTGCATTCCTGTACGTGCTCCTGGGGTGGCAGGCAACATTCATCGCGGTCGGTGCACTCGGACTTATTTGGATTATCCCCTGGCTGTACGTGAACAAAGCGCAGCCCAAAGATCACCCCTGGTTGGCCGATGAGGAGCGAGAATACATCATCTCCGGTCAGCATGTCGAGGCAAAACCCGTCGCGGAGATCGAGGAACGGGTTCCAAGCTGGGGCGAGCTGCTCGCATACAAACAGAGCTGGGCCGTGATTGTCTCGCGCTTCTTCTTCGATCCAATCTGGTGGATGTTTATCACGTGGCTTCCGATCTATCTCTTTGAAGTGTTCGGTTTCGACATCAAACAGATCGGACTCTTTGCGTGGGTGCCGTATGTCGGGGCGGCGATTGGCAGCCTTGTCGGCGGATGGTGGTCCGGTTTTCTTATCGGCAATGGAAAGACCACGAACTTCGCTCGAAAGGTATCGATCACCATCGGTGGAGTGATCGCATTTCCCGCACTGATATTCAGCGCGTACGCCTCAACGCCGCTGCTTGCGGTTCTCGCGATTGCCGTCGTGCTCTTTGGCTTCCAGTTCTCGATCCAGAATATTCAAACGCTCCCGAGCGACTTTTTCTCCGGGAAATCGGTGGGGTCGCTCGCCGGTATGGGAGGAACAAGCGCAGTCGTTGGTGTGCTCATCATGATCTGGTTGGTCCCGGTGATCACGAAGGTGAGTTATGTCCCGTTCTTTTTGATGGGCGCGGCACTGGTCCCCCTAGGAATCCTTGCGGTCTTTGTCTTTGGCGGAGAAATCAAGCGGGTAGAATTGAAGAAGTAATCCCGGAACATGTCTTTAGAAAATGAACTCTATGTATCCTATGAAGAGAATGAAGGCGGTATTTCTGCACACGGTCGCGGTCATGTCGATCGTGATCTCCCTTTCGAACGCGCAGCAGGTGAAGACCGTCCGAACTGCAGAAGCGATCCGGGCGGCGGTATCAGATGCGCGGCCGGGAGATGTGATCGAAATTGCAGACGGCGTGTACGATCTTGGCGGAGCGCTCATCGTCACGCAGAGCGGGAAGGAAGGATTGCCGATCACGATCCGGGCGAAGAGCCGGGGGAAGGTGGAGCTTACCGGCGAATCCCATATCGTCGTGCGTTCTGCTTCTTACGTGGTCATTGAGGGGTTCATCTTTACGATGACCGACGGTCCGGCGGTTCTGCTGGAAGGATCGGACAATATTCGCGTTTCCCGCAACATTTTTCGGCTCAAAGAAACAAAACAATCGCAATGGCTCCATATCACGGGGAATCCGAAAGATCCTCTTCGCCGCAGCCATCACAACGTCATCGATCGGAATCTTTTCGAGAAGAAGCGACAGCTCGGAAACTTCATCACGCTGGAGGGGAGCAAGAAGCCCGAGCTGCTGATCTCCCAATATGATCGGATCGAAAAGAATCACTTTAAGGACATCGGTCCCCGCGTGGAAAACGTCCTAGAGGCGATCCGGATCGGCTCGAGCGAGTTCACGTTAGCAAGGAGCCATACGGTGCTCGAACAGAATCTCTTCGAGCGGTGCGACGGCGATCCTGAGGTGGTATCGATCAAATCCTGTGACAACGTGATCCGACACAACACCTTCTTCGAATGCCTCGGGGTTCTCTCCCTTCGTCACGGAAATCATAACACGATTGAAGGAAACTTCTTTCTTGGGAATGGACGGAGAGGAACGTTTCTCGACAGTACCGGACGCACATGGCAGCTTGGTACCGGTGGAGTTCGATTCTACGGCGACAGCATGACCATTGTGAACAACTATTTCGAAGGCTTGACGGGAAGAAAATGGGATGGGACGATCGCAATGACAAGCGGCAATGCCGACTATGGAATGGGATTGCCCCTCACCAAGCATTATCGTTCCCGATGGACAGTCTTGGCGTTCAATACGCTCATCAACAATGCAGCCCATCTCGAGATTGGCTATGATGGGGAGGGTTTTCAGGGGAACTGGTGGCATCTCCCTCCAGCGGACATCACGGTGGCGAACAATATCATCATTGGTGCTTCCGATACGTTGATCAACATCTACACCGAGCCGATCAATGCCTTGTGGGAAGGAAACTACATCTATCCGAGCGACGACGCAATCGGGATGAGCAGGCCCATCGAAAAAGGAGTTGCGATGACGTACGTGGATCTTGAGCGCCGGGATGGTTTCCTGAGACCTGCGGCCGGGAGTGTTGCCGTCGACGGAGCGGCAGGAAATTATCCTGCGATCAGTAAAGATATCGAGGGCCAGCCCAGAGAGGGAAAGAGGGATGCGGGAGCCGATGAACGTTCAACTGCTCCTGTGAAGAACCGCCCCCTTACGGCAAAAGATGTCGGACCCGATTCACCCTGACTGCACCATTACGGAATCGCCGATGATGTTTCTCAGAATATCACTTCTTCTTTCACTGCTGTGTTGTTGGTTTCCGGTCCTCCGCGCAACGGAATATCGCGTCTCCAACGTCGCGCAGATCAGCGCGCTCCTCGCAAGCCTTAAGCCAGGTGATGTCATGATTATGGAGAATAAGGTGTGGACAGACGCCAACATCATATTCCAGGCGACTGGCACTGAGGCCCAACCGATTACTCTACGAGCGGACACTCCGGGTCAGGTGTTTCTTGAGGGAACCTCAAACCTTAGGATCGCGGGAAGATGGGTTGTCGTTGATGGCCTGGTTTTCCGAAACGGGTACAGTCCCTCAGGAGGGGTAATAGAATTCCGAAATGGCTCCGCTAATGAAGCAAGTGATAGTCGCCTGACAAACACGGCCATTGTTGACCATAATCCCCCGCTTCAGTCAACAGACAACAAGTGGATTTCACTGTACGGCTTTCGAAACAGGGTAGATAACTGTTACCTGAAGGGAAAAACAAATGTGGGGACCACTCTTGTGGTGTGGCTCCCGACGGTCTCGAATCCAAATTATCATCTCATTGAGCGCAATTATTTTGGCTTCCGGCAATCTTCTCCCGATAATGGCCACGAGACTATCCGAATCGGGGACAGTAACACATCATTTAACAATTCGCGGACGACCGTTCAGTATAACTACTTCGAAGAATGCAACGGTGAGATAGAGGCTATTTCCAACAAGTCGTGCGAAAACACCTACCGATACAATACCTTTTTCAAAACACAGGGGACTCTTACCCTCCGGCATGGAAATCGCTGCATTGTTGAAGGGAATTTCTTCTTTGGTGAAGGAGTCTCAAATACCGGTGGAATTAGAATCATCGGCGAAGATCATGTGGTCGTCAATAACTATATCATCGGTATACGAGGAAGCGGATTCCGATCGGCAATCTCGATTGTGAATGGCGTCCCAAATTCAGCCCTCAATCAATACTTCCAGGTGAAACAGGCGATTGTTGCATTCAATTCTCTTATCGATAACAGCTACAATTTCGATATCGGAACTGTTGCCGCAGGCGCAACGTTACCCCCGCTCGATTGCATCATCGCAAACAATCTCGTTCGAGGGTACTCACAGCCGCACATCAAGTATAGTACTACCCCCGTCAATATCACCTACGAAGGAAATCTCTTCTGGGGAACGAGCTTGGGCATTTCTCCTCAGCCTGCTGGCATCACGACGGACATCGATCCAAAACTCCAGAGCGTTAATGGTCTGTGGCGTCCTACAGCCGAGAGTCCCTTGATCGGCGGCGCGCAGGGGAGCTATCCCTCAGTCATTGACGACATGGATGGACAGGCGCGCACTGACCCGAAAGACATAGGAGCTGACCAATATTCCACCGCTCCCATCACACGCCGGCCGCTGACGCGGAATGATGTGGGACCGCTTTGGATGAGAACTCCCACTTCTGTTGCAATAGAATCGGATAACATCCCTACTCGATTTGTATTGGAGCAGAACTTTCCCAACCCATTCAATTCATCGACGGCAATCCCATTCACCTTGGGAGAGAGGAGTGCTGTGACGCTTGAGGTTTTCAATATCGTCGGGCAAAGAGTCGCGCTACTCCTACAAGGCGAAATGGGACCGGGGACTCAGAGAGTAGAGTGGCTGGCTGACGTTCCTTCGGGGATCTATTTCTATCGATTGTATTCGGGTGTAGTCGATTTGGACGCCAGGCTCTCGACGCAAGTGAAAACAATGGTGCATCTGAAGTAGCTGCGCTCTCCAGCAGCTTGCCGTGTTTCCTACTTCTCCAGGTAGTAGTCGTGACGCGATCTTTCGTCGACCTGTGAGGGCTCTGCCTCCCCGTGGAGGAGCCACGCCGGCGCTCATTCCAAAGCAACGCCGCGTGATATCTCCTCAGGATCTCTGCAAAATCCCGTCGTTCTGACTCTTCCCCCCTGATTTCGGGGGGTTCCACGTAGTTCTCTTCAGTCATCATAATCTCCTCTGGCCAACGATATTCATCGCTTTCAGCGCTTCCGATTCCATCCGATTTTGCTTGACAAACGAAATGTAATCGTTTACATTTGGGCTGTAATCGATTACAAAATCGACCATACAAGTATATCCAAATTCACATCGGCATCCCAACAAATTCCAGCATCCTCACCTCAACTTGGCGTGTCGTGAAAAAAGCACACCCCAAATATTCCGAAGGAGATTGTCAACGATGAAAGGCCTCGTACTTGATGCGAAATGGAACCCCAGACCTGACTATCATGTCTCTGACTGGGAAAAAGAAACAAAGAAAGCAATCACCGGTAGCAGTATCTGGCAGAATCCGGAACTGAAAGTTCGCGAATGGCCGGATCCCAAGCCAGGGCAAAATGAAGTACTCATCGAAGTCCGTGCATGCGGCGTTTGCGGATCTGACATGCACTTCTACGAAACAGACAAAGACAACTACATCCTGTATCCCGGTTTGACGAGGTTTCCAACAATCCTCGGCCATGAATTTGCCGGCAAAGTTGTCGAGCTGGGAAAGGGTGCATCCATGTTGAAAGTTGGTGACATGGTGACCGTTGAAGAAATGATCTGGTGCGGTCGATGTACTCCGTGCCGAAATGGTTTTCCGAATCATTGCACGAACCTCGAGGAACTCGGGTTCACCATCCCCGGAGGCTTCGCGAACTATATAGCCGTCGACGAAAAATTCTGTTGGAAGATCGACGCGATTGCTGAGCGATTTGGCAGCGAGGAGAAAGCATATGAAGTCGGTGCGCTCACCGAGCCCACGTGTGTTTCCTATAACGCGATGGTCTCGAGAGCCGGTGGGTTCTTGCCCGGACACTACGTCGATATTTTCGGGGCTGGGCCGATCGGACTGGCCGCAATCGGATTGGCGAAAGCGGCCGGTGCCGGCATTATCGTTGCATTCGAAATTTCTCCTGAGCGGCGCGAGCTTGCAAAGAAGATTGGAGCCGACCATGTGTTCGATCCACGTGAAGTCAAGCCAAGTGAAGTGATGATGGACATCAGCAAAGGAGAGGGATTCGACTTCCACTTTGAGGCAGGCGGTGTGCCGCATATCGCGATCCCCGAAATGGAAAAGGCTCTCGCGATCAATGCCAAGATCGTTCAGATTGGACGCGCAGCGCAAAAAGTACCGATGTACCTCGAAACCTTCCAGGTACGTCGGTCGCAATTCTTCGGGGCGCAAGGACATTCCGGTGACGAGAATTTCCCAAACGTCATTCGGTTGGTTGCATCGGGTCGTCTCGACCTGAGTCCCATCATCACGGCTCGTTTCAATCTGGAGAACGCTGTGGACGCGATCGCAAAATCGACGAAGCGCGCAGATGGCAAAATAATGGTCAAACCAAATTAGCGCCACAGTCGAGAATCTCAACGCGTGTCGTCAGACCCGACGTGATTCGTCGGGGGCCCTGACGACACGTAATGCGGAGACGGGGAATCAGCCCCAATTCTTGGACGCTGTGGTCGTCCCGGAATCAACTAAACACTTTGGAAAGTGAGAGGTATGTCAATGTCGAACAAGATTCCCGACGGCTTGCTGCCGACGAGTCAGCCGGATCTATTTTTTGAGGACAACACCGTCGGTCGATTGAAGAAAGAAGTGTGGGAAGCATCCGATAAAGAGATTGATGCGATTCTGGCGGAATATGGAATCCCTTCTCCCGTGGAATGGGGCAAGCCCGGTTCCTATATCCAGACAACGATTCGTCATGAGGCTGTGGCAAACCGTAAGAAGAACGACGTCGTCTTCATCCCGGTTGGGTGCAGCGAGCTTCATGGTGATCATCTCCCGAGCGCATCGGATACTCTGTATGTGAGCCAGATTGTGGAAGGTGTTCGGCGGTTCACGGCCAAGCGTGGAGCGCCGGCCAATCTCGCGTTGCCCCCCTTGAACTACGGCGCACATCCGTATCATCACCTGGGCATGCCGGGAACGGTCATCGTCCGCGAGACGGTAGTCCGGGAACTGCTTATCGATGTGATGCTGGGGCTCTGGAACGATGGATTCCGCAAGCAGATCATCATCAACAACCATGGGCATCTCTGGGTGTTAGAGTCCGCGATTCAAGAGTTTCAGAAGCGCTACCATCTGCCTGGTATCTTTCGCGTGATTGACTGGCACCGGGCGGTGAGGGAATTCTTCCGCACCAAAGATCGTGGCGGAAAATTGGATACGAACTTTGTGCATGCAGATGAATCGGAGACCTCGATAGGGCTTCTTCTCCATCCCGAGATGGTAGACATGACCCGCGCGGTGGATACCGAAGGAAAGAGCTATCTCCCCGAAGGTCACTTTGACAAATCGGTTGATCCGTTCAGTAGACCGAGTCGGTGGTCGGAGGGGGAAGGCCATTTTGCGATCGAGATCGCTGCCACGCCTGAGGGCGTGGTGGGGAAAGCCACGCATGGATCGGCAGACAAAGCAAAACGACCGATTGCGGCTATCCTTAAATACCTTACGCTCCTGCATGATCACATTCTGGAGGCATTTCCTGCAGGGACGGTGCCCCCCGTTGAAGAAGTGACGCTTCGAACATCCAAGGAATTGGAGCCCTATCTGCGAGAGCCGCTCAGTCCCGGATGGAAATCGGTGTACGCGCTACCGCAGATCGGTCAGAGCAACCTCTGATGAATAAGTGGATATGAAATTCAGTATCGTGCTCTCCACACACTCTGCTCAATTTGAAGCTGTTGCGTTGAAGGGTAGTTTCGAGGAGAACGTCGCCAAAATCTCAGGCTGGGGGTATGACGGCGTCGAACTCGCCATTCGCGATCCGCTTCAAATCAACGCGGACGAACTGGCGCGGACGGTCTCGACATACGGGCTGTCGGTTCCGGCCATCGGCACCGGGCAGGCCTGGGGTGAAGACAAGCTCTCTTTCACGAGCGATGTTCCGGCGATTCGCACGGCTGCGATTCAAAGAATCAAGAATCATGTCGTTCTT